>JACXXQ010000018.1_pt1 | contig 134649 bp, 106 predicted proteins | sample 8621361 | NCBI WGS metagenome assembly JACXXQ01 (sample SAMN15503820, study PRJNA645414) | gut metagenome | isolation source: feces | host: Bos taurus | place: USA | collected 2016 | reverse complement strand
ACCGGAACCGGCGACCCGGCCCCGACCATCGGGGCCTACCAAACATGGTAATGGGTAGGGGGAGTTACATTATTCGGTGCAGTCATAGGAATCTCCTTAATCTCTTGGAAACCTGAAATAGGTTTCCCTCCTGCGAGCCGCCGACCGGATTCGAACCGGTAACCTGCGCATTACAAGTGCACTGCTCTGCCAACTGAGCTACGACGGCTGAATAGTTACCTTTCTTACGACATCTAAAACATTTATAATAGAATACAAGGCGTCATTCCGAAGGAACTCCACCCTTTTTAAGCTACTCCAATCGCGTCAAAGCGTTAATAATAGCCTGCGTGAACTCATTCTGCTGAGTCGCAGTGAGCTTAGCAGATGTGCGTATCAAGACAGTACCTATAACTTTATGAGATCCAGACGAAAGGATACCACCATCAAACGCACCGAGATAGGCATCACGTTTCGTCGCATCTTCATTAGTCTTGTATGTCTCAATAGCACCGCCCGCATCGGCTCCCTTAGCGATAAGATCTTCACCATAGACCGCCGATTGATCGACATTCTGAGATTCAAAATAAACGGTGGACGTGTACCCACCTGCCTTGTTGAGATTACCATTCGGGTCGTTGTCCTCAGTAACCGGCGCCATATTAAGGATTCCTGGGACTTCCTTCAACCTGGCCATGACAAAATCTTGCGAAGGATTAGTAACCTGCTTAAGCTGTTTGATGCCGTTCTCTACATTCGTGGTAGCCTCATTGATTTTGGCAATGGTTGCAGTATAATCCAGTGGCTTAGAGAGTTCCAAAGCTTTCTGGTTAAGTTCATCAGTCTTCTTAGGCTGCTCCCCTACCGCGCGACGTTCCTTCTTCGCGGATTTTGCGACTTCCGAAGCGTCCTTCTTTGTCTGAGGATTCAAGGTCTCATCCTTGGAATCAATCAACTTCGTCAACTTAGCCAAAGAACCGTCTAGTTTCTTGTTCTTGGAATTCACCATAGAAACAGCGTTCTCATAGGATGCCAAAGCCTCACGGTGAGGAACTTCGTATCCAAACCACCACCAACATGCACCGCCTGTGATAGCAAGAACTACTACAATGGCTACTATGATTGAAATCTTCTTCTTAGACATGAGTTTCCCTTTCTGGCAATAATTCCAAACCAGCAAAATCAGCGAAACACAATCTTTGCCATGACCGGAATCGCCTTATTGATGCATAACGCTACTCCTTGCGGAACACCGGCACGCGCTCCTTCTTAGTGGAATCACCAGCCTTCTGACTAGCTGTACCGGCGCGGGCACTAATACCCAGATAAATATCTGAGTCCCAAGGAAGACCTTCCTCGTTAGAGATTTCGCACCACTTATCAACAAAGTTAACTTGACCCGTATCCTTGGTATAGAAATCAGCGATATTGATAGCGGCCAAACCACCTGGCTTCAAGCTTCTCTTGATATTCCTGATAGTAGGTCTGACAAAATTCTCTACCCAAACATCAATCTCAGAAAACCTGTTGTAGGACTGAGTCTCATCCTCGGAATACACTTCACAGTTGAAGTAGGGCGGTGATGTGAACATGAAGTCACACATATTATCAATACCCTGGATGTACTCACTGCCTGCACAATGAATCTCCATGCGGTCATAATCCACACCCAAATAATTGTGGAGGTCATCTCGCATCTGATGAAGATGATAACAGGTCTCCACATTGGGGTCAGTTCCAATGTAGTAATAATCATTGTCGCTGGCCATTGCACCCAACAGCCTTCCACCGAAGCCCATGCTTGTGTCAAGAATCAAACCGCCTGCTGGACAGTACCTTTCATAAATGGCCTGAGCATCGGTGTTCTTGAAGTTGCTGGCGCTTCCACCAACCAACCTTAGAGCTGAGTACACACGCAAAGGCTCTGGAGTGGAGCCACCCTTACCGTTATCAATGATAAAGCGGATGGATTGCTTGAGCCACTTCCTAATGAAGAACTTGTCATACATGCTTCCGCGGTCAGCGCCTTGCTGCTGGACTAATACCCGGTGCAGGTTCGGGAAGCGCCAATTACCCCACATTCGGCCAACGGAGTTATTCTTGACGTAATCGCCTGTAAAGCTAACCACATTATCATGGATACGATTCAGCGCATCCTCAGTGCCAGCTTCGCTGTAGTACAGCGTAGGGTAAATACCCCGATCGAGGTAGATGTCAGCAACCTCATCAAGCATTTTATCTTTGTCTTCATCACTGAGCGAGCGGTACTTATCAGTATTGTACTGAGAGAAATCAACATCATCATAGCCCGTAGATGTGAATTTCAATCCACGCACCCCAGTGGGGTGCGACGTTCTCGGTGGATGGAGCGGTAATCAGACCGGTGAATTTCAGTCCACGCACCCCAGTGGGGTGCGACCGGCGACTTCTACGCCAACATCAACGCCAACAACGTATTTCAATCCACGCACCCCAGTGGGGTGCGACCTATGGCCATGGATGGAAGAATGCTTGAGCTGACATTTCAATCCACGCACCCCAGTGGGGTGCGACCGACCTCATCGCCCCTGCTCGGCCGCCAGCCCATATTTCAATCCACGCACCCCAGTGGGGTGCGACTCAATTTCTCCGTCAGGGCTCCTGGCTGGGCAGAATTTCAATCCACGCACCCCAGTGGGGTGCGACGAGTGACAACGTCAACCACCCAAAGCATTACGAATTTCAATCCACGCACCCCAGTGGGGTGCGACGGTTTAGGCAACGATATAGGTCATCGTCGTGGCATTTCAATCCACGCACCCCAGTGGGGTGCGACCGGGCGGATCGTGTTTCCGATCGGCTATGTGGTGATATTTCAATCCACGCACCCCAGTGGGGTGCGACTTTCGCACACGAGGGTTTCCAAACGGTGGTTGCATTTCAATCCACGCACCCCAGTGGGGTGCGACGACGGCAGCCGATCATACGCATGCCAGACCAGCAATTTCAATCCACGCACCCAGTGGGGTGCGACTTCGACTGAGCCAAATCGGTCGGCAAGTCCAGTGATTTCAATCCACGCACCCCAGTGGGGTGCGACTGGAAACAGGGCACCGTCGATTTGACGATCCCCGAATTTCAATCCACGCACCCCAGTGGGGTGCGACTCTGATTCGCCGTACTGGCCGCGGCGGTGGAGTTTGATTTCAATCCACGCACCCCAGTGGGGTGCGACCGGTTGCGTCCGGCGTCACCCCGGCGAACTACACATTTCAATCCACGCACCCCAGTGGGGTGCGACTTCATGGCCTGGCGCTTCTCCACGTCGTCGATTTCATTTCAATCCACGCACCCCAGTGGGGTGCGACTCGAAGATGGTGGGCCCGCAACCCTCGGCGGCGGTATTTCAATCCACGCACCCCAGTGGGGTGCGACGACTACCAGCAGACGACCGCCGACCTCAACGCGCTATTTCAATCCACGCACCCCAGTGGGGTGCGACCCAAGCGTGGGAGCGCATACGCCGGTGATGCAAGTTATTTCAATCCACGCACCCCAGTGGGGTGCGACCTCAACACCGATGATCTGTGGGTGGCTGACCTGCAGATTTCAATCCACGCACCCCAGTGGGGTGCGACCGATTTCACGGAGGCAGACGATGAGCTATAAGGCATTTCAATCCACGCACCCCAGTGGGGTGCGACAGGCCGGTTTCACGGCGGCGCTCGACTTGTGCATCATTTCAATCCACGCACCCCAGTGGGGTGCGACGCCGGGGCAAACTCCCCAGCAGCAAGCCAGTGATTTCAATCCACGCACCCCAGTGGGGTGCGACTAAAAACTACACCGCAACAGTGGAGCAGTACGCGATTTCAATCCACGCACCCCAGTGGGGTGCGACCCGATGATACGGGCGTCACCGTGATTATGGTCAGGATTTCAATCCACGCACCCCAGTGGGGTGCGACCGGAATTGGATTGGCCAATCGCAATCTGCAGCATAATTTCAATCCACGCACCCCAGTGGGGTGCGACCCAAAACGAGGTTTTGACTAACAATACCCAAGAATTTCAATCCACGCACCCCAGTGGGGTGCGACTCCGCATTCTCGGCAATCGCAAATATTGCGGCGTGATTTCAATCCACGCACCCCAGTGGGGTGCGACATGACAAGACGCTCCAGCGTGCGTTCACCTCCGAATTTCAATCCACGCACCCCAGTGGGGTGCGACGGTTGAGTACGCCATCGGTGACACTGTTAAGCCATTTCAATCCACGCACCCCAGTGGGGTGCGACTACCCGATTTACGATGAATCACACCGCGCCGAATTATTTCAATCCACGCACCCCAGTGGGGTGCGACGCACCACGTCGCAATCGCATAGCACATCCAGCACGATTTCAATCCACGCACCCCAGTGGGGTGCGACTTGACGGCAATGGATGCAATGATGGACGGATTATTTCAATCCACGCACCCCAGTGGGGTGCGACCCTGCACGCCGTTCATGCCGAACCTGTCCTGTGATTTCAATCCACGCACCCCAGTGGGGTGCGACACTCCGCAAGGTGAAGTGGTGCATATATCGGATATTTCAATCCACGCACCCCAGTGGGGTGCGACTAAAAGCGGAGGCGCTTAATGTTCTCCCACAGATATTTCAATCCACGCACCCCAGTGGGGTGCGACTCAATGGGAATATTGCCGATGTTCTGTCGTGTGAAATTTCAATCCACGCACCCCAGTGGGGTGCGACGTGATGCCGCCCATACGCACACGAAAACTGTAATTTCAATCCACGCACCCCAGTGGGGTGCGACGACCGATTATGGGCGCAGTTATCTCGCACTGCCAATTTCAATCCACGCACCCCAGTGGGGTGCGACAACCACAAACCTCCTTAGACGATAACGCAAGACAAATTTCAATCCACGCACCCCAGTGGGGTGCGACCGCGAGAATGGGCATAGCATTCCATAATATGGAAGCTCCGTCTGTTCTCAAAACTGATTTTATCGCGAAAATCCATGTACATCGCTCAATACACAAATTCTCGAACCAAAAACATCAACAGACCATCCACTTTTGAGTTATCAAACGACGAGGAGAACATAACCAGTCTCCAAGCATTCATTAATCTCAGTGCGAAAGAACAAGTATTTCATGAGAACTCAGAGTTCGCGCTGGTCACATGGCTGCAGCATCAAGCATCGATGCTCAGCCACGATTTTAATCGTATCGTCCTATACTGTCCTACCTCGTTTTATCCGCCTTGGTCTTCATCACAGTAAGGTTTTGCATTGCCCAGTCATCATGGAAAACCGTCACACGAACCGACATTAGAGCATCATCACGTCATCGATTGGCAGGTGCCGCTGTCTTCCGCGATGCTCAATCTTCGAAGAATACTTCGCCCCTAAATTGTAGTAACGCAGGCTATCTTGCGATTCGTCCATTATTTCCGCCAAATCATGTTTCAAAATCAGATAGTCAGACGGTGACACCGAACATTCAAAGACGCTATTCTGCACGCGTTGGCCGTATTTCATGCAGGTTTTAGCCACGTTCCGTAGTCTGCGTTTGCCTTCTGGCGACTCCGTATTGACGTCATAGGCCACGACAACCATCATTCCAACACCTCATCCCGGTTTCCATCTCTAGTTGGCTCAAACTCCAATGCCCCTCGGCAAGACCAAAGTACCCTCCCAAGAAGAACTACTTCCACATGAACGGCGGGTAAGCGTCCAAATCGCCACGAATCGCACGGTTGAGCAGCAACGCCTGTGCATGGGGCACCAATCCCCACGGTATCTTCTCGTTGAAGAACGGGTGGGTGATTGTCTCCTGCTTGCGTTTCTGCCAAGCAGCAAGCACGGTTTTGCGCCCGCCCTCGGAAAGAAACACGCCGCCATTCTCTCGGATCTCGAACTGGGAAGGCTTGACCGCTCCAGTGTTGATGAGCGTCAGCACGAAACGGTCGGCGATAGCCGGACGGAATTCTTCAACCAGATCCAAGGCCAGGGAAGCACGTCCCGGTCGGTCAGTGTGCAGGAATCCCACATAGGGATCGAGCCCGACTCCCTGCAAGGCAGCGATGCAATCGCTGGTCAGAATCGAGTACACGAATGACATCAACGCATTCGTCCGATCCAATGGCGGTCTGCGGCTACGCTGCTGGAAGAAGAAATCGTCCTTGTTGCGCAGAATCAAGTCGTCGAAAGCGAAGAAATAGTCTTTGGCTGCCAGCCCTTCCACGCCGCGCAGCTCATCGATGGACGTGCAGTCGCGCGCGTTCAGCAGAGCCTGCCGCAGTTTCTCGCTTTGCTCCGCGATACGCTCGCTGTTGACGCGCAGCGCATGGTCGCGCTTGGTCCGCTCAAGAACCCAACGGCAGTTGTAGATCTTTCCTATAATGAACGACTGCGCAAAAGGCAGGGCCGCGTCTTCGTCGTCCGCGAAACGGAACTGCTCGCGACGAAGTAGTACGTTTCGATTCTTCTCACCAAGTATCGAGCAGTAGTAACGGCCGTGTGGAGAGAAGAACGAAAGGCCGACGCCAAATTCCGAACACTTGCCCATCAACGCCGGCGACGAGCCCTTATAAGAAAAACTCATGATGCCTTCTAGGGAGCGCAGTGGAATCCTCCCGAGCGTGGTATCTCCTTGCTGGACAATGACATTGTCGTTCTTCAACGATAGGTAAGCGTCATCGCTGGTGACATACAGTGTGTTAAGTAACTGCTTCATATGTGGTCTGACTTCTCCCCGATTTCCACTTCCCCACGCACGGCTTCCTCAATGAACTGTCTCGCCGAACGCGTCCTGACCAGTTTCGGTAGACAGACATCGCGCAGGGAGCACGCCCGACAGGCCTTCGACGGTCTGACCTTCGGCGTATGACCTCGAGCGAATAAGTCGTGCATCTCCCCCGTCATCGTGACGATTCGATTGCGCAAAGATTCGTCAAAACTGACCCGCTCCCGGTGTCTGGTCTGTTGGTAGAACAAAGCGCCTTCTGGAATCGCACAGGCCAGCATCTCCTCCAGACACATGGCCTCCGCGCAAAGTTGAAGGCGATCCGCATCCGTCTGCTTGGGCGCACCATGTTTGTATTCCACGGGGTAAGGAAGCCAAGTGCCGGATCGTCCATGCAACGGTACGCCAGCCTCCGATTGCCGGAACTCGACCACATCACACGCACCGGTAATTCCCAACCGCCGCGAAAACACACGCAGATCACGCATAATCAGCAAGCTGCCGCGCGTTTCCGATTCACTGTAATCGTGGGCCCTATCGTGTTCAAGAGAACCAGCCGTCGTGAGATAGTTATCCTCCCACTGCTGCTCGATATGAATTAAAGCCCACTGCCGCCTGCAAAACGCAAAATGCTGAAGGCCGGAAAGAGCCAGCCAATCATCCTCTGGATAATCCGATTGTGCATGCATACGCTTCCTCTCGCAAACAATTCGTGCAATTGGTTTTTTGATGCGCGTAAATGAAGGCCAGGGCTTGCTGAATGCCAACCCCGGCCTGAGTGGAGAATCACAGTGTATGATCGACCATTTCACTTACGTTGACGGAGTCTGGAATGGTCTCACGGTTCACATGGACTTCATAATCACCAAAGCTGCGAGCAACGTCCACCCCATCGCGCTTATGAACGTCGATACTGTCAAAAAGTTTCCACGAAGGAGCGTCACCAAGTGCGCTACTGTGTTTGAATACGTACAGTTTACGAACCGCCATATTGCCGCGTGCCGCAGAACGATCGAACTCGAACATGTTCAGAATTGCTCGCCATAGCATGTCAAGATCTTCATTGCAGAAACCGGTGACGTTCTGTGCGAGCTTGGCAGAAATGTAGCCGTTCATGCGATACAGGCCATAGGGAATGATGAATTTGTTGCCCATGGTGTTGTTCTTGTCGGCGGCATCTGCCTCCGTGGTGACTGCGATGCGGGTGATGGAAATTTCTTGGACATTAATCGGATCAATGGAACGGGCAAACCCGAGCTGCACTGGACCCCGTACCTGACCGCATGACAGGCTGCCTTTGACGAATGTGGTCATCACTGCACCGAAAGTTCGGATATCGAAGAATTGGCTGCACATATAATCTCGTAGACGCAAATCCAATGTGGGGTCAGATTTCTTCAATGTCTTAATTTCCTTGGCAAAATCTTTGCTCTCTGGACGAGCATCGATATGCTCCGCTTCCAATGCCTCACTATCCAGACGGTTGAGTGTCCGCCTGTTTTGGATGTAGATTCGCCAAGGGGCTTGCTCATCCATGGCTGTTTGCACATAGTCGCGAATCTTGCGCTTGATGCAAACATCTGTCGTTAATCCATTGCCGGTTTCAATATCGACTCGTGGCATGTTGCCAGAGTCCGGATCGCCATTGGGATTACCGTCCTCTACATCAAAGAGAATGGTGAAATCATAGCGGTTTTCGATGGGCGTACGGTCAGTCATTGTTTTCTCCTTGTTCAGCGTCTTCGGTGTTCTTGTTGGTCTTTTCAAATCGTTTTTGATTTTCGAAGTAATATCCGAGCTGGAATGCGCCACGTTCTTCAAGAGAGAGACGAGAAGGATAGCGATCTCCTACTTTTTTTGTCAGCGCACCAAGGGTCTTGTCCAGCTTGATTTTAAGTCCTTTCGATTGCCAAGTCTTTCGCATATGCTTTGCCGCAAGATCTCCCAGAATCGGAAAAATACGAGCTGGTGTTGTGGACGCACTAGTGAAATACTTGTCTTTGATTGTGGTGTTAATGCCAGGTATGGCCGCCAACTGAATCTGCTCATAGATGGAAAACATGCGACCAAGCACATATGGCAGGTAGTCGCTTTCTTCGTTGATGTCCATCTGTAGCACCTCCTTGAATTGTTCATTGGTTGTTTTGCGTAGGTAGTACGCCTTGATGATTGCGGCTTTGTCCGGTGAAACATCTCGTTCAGCGGTGATACGACGTTCTACTGCGTTAATCAGAGTCACTGGATATGCAGTGTCATTGAGTATCGCTTTCATGACAGCACCTGCCATTTCCGCTGATACTTTTGCGTTTTTGCTTTGCGCCCTAATGGTCTGATTCAGTAATCGCCAAGTCGGCAAAAAAGTTGTCGTGTCATAGTTGGGGCGTCGGATCGCAACATCTTGATAGTGCCGCTCGATATTGCAAGCGAACGCTCCGAACGTGTTAGTCAGGTAGAACCGAACTGATAGCCGGGCCGCATTAGGGGATAGTGCGAGTATATGGAATTTTTCATCTGGACTAAGATGAATTCCTTCGTAGTCGTAAGGTCGGCCTTGCGCCAAGGCATGCGTAGCATCCTTAACCGTCTTTTCATCCAGTTTGACAGCAGATTGTCCCATTGAGCCATTTTGCCACTGACTAAACAAATCGGGGTATACACCATTGCCGCAGTGTGCCCATGATATGACGGTATCGTCTCCAATGCGTTGAACTCGATCTCGATCGGCGAGCAATGTGTTCAATGCTGTTGTATATTCATAGGCTTCTCGTTTGCTCATCGGGGCATTCTCATTTTGTTCGGCACCATGAGAGCAGAATGCTGGAGCGTTGAATGATATTAATGACGCACCAGCTGATTGGGCTCCTGCAACACCTTTGATTTTGGGGTGAATTTTTTCCGGAACGACCTGCTTCCCGGAAACTAGGCTGGAGACTAGTGTTGATTCGTTATCATTTTTCTCCTGGTCATAGTAGGTATTCCAAGCTTCTTGTACGTTGGGAAAATCTCCGACAAATGTTGCTTGTGTCCCATTGTCATAGTACAAGGCGAAGTTCATCGTCAGAGACGATTTCCATGCCTCATCCCCCATAAGATATTGCGCAGTCTCCCATTGAGGAGCTTGTGTGAAGAAGGCACATATAGCGGAGGCGACAGGTCCCTCAACTCCATCTAATACACACAGATGTAATTCGGCGCACGCTTGGAATGCTTGCGCTGCGCGTTCGGGTTTCCCCTTGGTGTCATAGCCGAGCATGTATGTGACAGTGTCGCAGAGAAAGTTCGCTACAATACCTGACGATCGGGGGAAACGAGTCGGCGCTGAAATGATGTGAATGGGCTTCTTCCCGCTGAAGTCTCCCAGTGGACGAACCGCAACCAACGTACCGTCATCGTTAATAACGAGCCCATACGGAACGTTGATGTTGTCATGCCCATAAGCTGGAGCCTTATTTTGGGATACCAAAACGGAATATTCATCACAGAGATCACTGATAATCATGATTTGACCTCCACGGATTCAACATCTAGCACGCCATCATTCAACTCAGCACGGAAAAACTGTGGAATGGGATGGGCAGGGTTACGATAGTCAAAGTCGTAGAACATATAGCCCAGATCTCGATGGCCCTGTTCGAATCCGACAGGATCGCCGTCCCCTTCCCAAAGTTGGAATTCGGCTGGAAATTCCCGTGTGCCAAAGTATGGGTGGTGAAAACATTGTCCTTTGGATGCACGGCGTATGAACATGCTTTGGAATTTTTCTGCCGAATCTGTTGACGCCATCCTTGACCGATTAAGCTCAAAATGAGCGTCTATCACATATCGAACATCGCGCAAAATTGTAGATGATCGTTGTTGAATGGATTCAGCAGTATAGATGGCACCTCCATCCCCACGACCTTCTGCCATCGTTCGTATTTTGCTTACGTTGATGACACTATCAACCTCATTGCGACGAATATTGTTGAATCGAATAGGATTGAGCACATGAATCTTGTCGATTCGCCAGTGCATACCTGGATGCCAGAAAATGGCTTCCAACACTCCGCGCGCTGCAGATGGCGTCATGACATCATAGGTGACACGCTCTGTCTTGAATTCGCTTCTCGAGAAAAGTGCATTTTCTCCCCATACTTCCAAACGTATCGGCATTTTCGTCCTCCTTTCGTTGAAGCAATAGCTGTTTTGGGAACATCTCTGTTGCCGTTGACTCTTAATATACGCTTAATTGTAGACAAAAGCGAATAAGAATTATTATTTACACCTGCTGGAGCGACTGCTATCATATGGGGCAGCATCTGATAGCTACTGTCAGATGTGCGAAAATGAGTAATGCCTTCATAGGTATTATGGTTGTTCCTTTCTTGGGGAGCATGGATTGAAATTTATTGGCTTTTGTCTAGGTGGACTAATGGTATGACCGTGTGCCTAGCCGCATATGCGGCTAGGCACACGGATTATTTACACGAAGATGCCGTCTGCGGTCGCGTCATCCAATTTCAGCCCCAAGCGCGATGAGTACAAGTCTGGGTCCCGGAGAATAAAGCAATCCTCTTCGTCGTTTTTCCCCCGCCCAACCGCTAGTATCGCTCCCACCGATTGCAGTTTTTCAAGATGACGAGGCCATACGTTAACTGCATATTTACCCAGCTTCCGGAACAGCGTACGGTCTATATCGCCATGTTCGAGTTGTTTGCACAGGCGTGCGCCTTCATCGGGTAGTGGAATGTACACCGGTACAGTTGGTGTATCAATAAGCTTGAATCGTTTGGCAATGGTCGCAAAGGGCATGTTTTCATCAAACCTGTGTAACGGTAGGATGCGGTACTTATCAAGCGCATCATTGCCGGTGAGTTTGCTGGCAGTGTTACCATCTCGCAGGCATAAGATCTCTTTGAAATATGTGCGAATCGCGTCATCTGCAGTCAAATCAGAGTGACTGTTTGCCGTTGTCCGGAACGCTGCAATGCTTTGCTGGAGAAAAGGAGCGCAACCCCCTTCTGTGGAGAACACATAAACCATGCTTTCTGATGCAGAATGATGACCCTCTCGATTGCAACGTCCAGCTGTCTGGATAATAGAATCCAGTCCGGTTTCTTCGCGGTATGCAGTAGGAAAATCAATGTCTACGCCGGCTTCAATCAATGAAGTAGATACTACACGACACGTTTTTCCGCCATCAAGACGATTGCGGATTCCACTGAGTAGACGTTGACGATCAGCCGCGCACTGCAACGTGGTCAGGCAGAAGCTACCTTCAGCGTCGTCTTGTGCGAGACGATCATAGAGGTACTGGGCTTTTTTGCGCGTGTTTACTACGCATAAAACCTGTTCATGATTTCCTAGCTGATCTGCAAGCGCATCCAATGCAACGTCTCCGATACGTTTAATGGTCACACGGCGGAAGGAGTCTCGATCGTCATTTGTGAATGGTGATATCTCCGGAATTTGAACAGAGCCACTGTTGAAAGACTCGTCGAACAACGGTTGAAGTTCTGGTTGTGTGGCAGTGCATAATACTGCCGTAGAGCCATATCGCTCCACGAGTTCGGTAATTGCTCGTATGCATGGCCGCAGATAAGGTACGGGCAACGTTTGCGCCTCGTCAAAAACGATGACGGAATTTGCTATATTATGCAACTTGCGACACCGTGATGTTTTATTCGAGTACAGGCTCTCGAAGAATTGCACTGCAGTAGTGACCACAATTGGCGTATTCCAATTTTCTGCTGCAAGTACACGCTTGAGATCCGTCTCATCCATGTCGGACTCATCTTTGAGCTGATACGGCGCTTCGGAGTAATGAGGTAATACGGCGTCTGTTCCAAAGATTTCCTCAAATTGGCTAACGGTTTGGTCAATGATTGACGTGTAAGGAATCACATAGATAATACGTTGCAGGTTGTTCGTATGCGCATGTTTGAGCGCAAAAGCAATTGAAGAAATGGTTTTGCCGCTACCTGTGGGAGCTGTGAGTGTATACAGGCCAGTGCCATATGATGTGTTCTGTCCATAGGCAAGACATTGCGCGAGCAACTCACAACGTTTGATGTCAAGCGGCTTTTTATTAGGTTTATTGAGATATTGATTCGCCTTATTCTCTATGATTTTAGTCAGCCGCTCAATCTGAGACTGGTCTTCGGCATCGCATTCGACGGACATCGCCAAGGATGCTTGACGCAACGCACTCCATGTTGGCATTTGTCCATTCTCCAGCGCTTCTGGACCAAGGCGTTCTTTCAGATGTTCAAGCAAACGATGCTCGGCGCGATTTTCACGATTTGAAGTAAAGAACTCCGCATCAAGTCGGTCTCCATCTACTAGGGCGGAGAACAACATGCGTGTCAGCATCATGTCGGTGTAGAAAGACTGTTCTTTTGGCTGACCATCCATTGATGTCGTGCCTGAAACGAGTTTTGTTCCTTTTTGGAACGCCGACTGTGGAATATGCAACTGCACTTTCCCCTCGTTGGCCAGAGAAAGTGGATTGCGATCTCCTGCCGAGAAGGCCTTGTTCATGCGACCACTGTAAGTCGCCCCCTCCAACTCGCCTTGACTACCGAAATCAGCCAAGCCTGCATGGTGTCCGGCTACTGCCATTGAAACTAAAGGACAGCCATTTTGTACCAACAACATCGCACCAGCTGTTGAATGATCGACCAAGCCTGAATGATCAGGATTCTGGATTCTTCGTTGAAAAGCATCTGAGTATTTGCCCAGATCATGGACCAGGCCAGCCAGCAATCCATCATCAAGATGACCGAAACTCTGTGCAAAGCCTCCAGCTAGACAGCCAGTCATAGACAAATGTTCCACGCAGGTTTCATATCCGTGATCACTAGTTCGCGCGTAAAATGTTGCATTCATTATCGCCCCCTTGCCAATTGCACTGCATTGAAGAATCATCGTTGCACAACGTAAGCATACCGCGATGTACAAAGAATGGTCTCACTGCTTGGCGTTAAGGCCACTTCTATTAACGAACATGAAACTCTGGCATGTCGACTAGATTTCCATTTCATTGACTCTCCTATTTTGAAAAAACTGCATCAGTGAGGTTTTTTCAAAATAGGAGTGCTCACACAGACTCCGCAAGAATCGTAAACGCATATGAAAATGCAGATCCCCTATTCAATGTCGTTCATCAACACATGCAGCCATACAAAAAAAGAGTGGCCCCGCTGCTCAATCAGCAGCAAGACCACCCTCAGCGAGCAGGCGGAATCAGAACCTTAGCTCAGCCGCCCATCAGCATCACGCCTTAACAACCTCTACGCTCAGCTCGGCACCTTCCTTCACTTCGAAGGAGGTCGCCAGCGTCTCACGGGCGATCAGATCCTTGAACTGCTCGACCTTGGCCACATCGACAGCCGGCACGGTCAGCACCAGCGAGATACGGTCCGCGATGTCCAGATCGGCAGCCTTACGTGCGTCCTGCACAGAACGAATCACGTCGCGGGCGTAGCCTTCGGCCAGCAAATCGGCATCCAGCGCGGTGTCGAGGATCACGAAGCCACCGGTCGGCAGAGCGGCGGAGACCGAAGCGGCGGCCTCGGTGGCGTTCTCCTCCTCCACGCGGTTGATCAGCTCGTACTCGCCTTCGACCAGCGCAAGGTCGCCGGACGGCGTGGAGACCACCGGCGCACCGGACGCAGCATCGACATGCCAGTCGCCGGACTTGGAGGCCTTGATGGCGAACTGCACCTGCTTGCCGAGGCGCGGGCCGGCGGCGCGGGCGTTCACCTTCAGCTCGTGCACGATCTTCAGACCGTGGGCGGCGGCATCCTGCAGCGTCGAGAACTCGATGTTCTTGATGTTGAGCTCGGACTTCAGCAGATCGTCGTACGCCTTGACGGCGTCCACGTTCTCGACCACCACGGTGAGCTTGGAAAGGGGCTGGCGCACGCGGATCTTGGCGGCCTTGCGCAGCGACAGCGTGCCGGAGACGACCTCACGCACCTTCTCCATCGCGTCCACCAGAGCCGGATCGTCGACCAGCACACGGCCGAGTTCGGTGTCTTCACCGGTCTTCTCGTCCACCACGAACGGCCAATCGGCCAGGTGCACGGACTCGCCACCGGTCAGACCACGCCACACGGACTCGGCCTCCATCGGGGCGAGCGGCGCGAGCACGCGCATGAACGCCTCCAGCACGGTGTACAACGTGTTGAACGCGGTGGCATCTTCGTTCCAGAAGCGGTCGCGGGTGTTGCGGATGTACCAGTTGGTGAGCACGTCGATGAAGTCGGAGACCGCATCGCAGGCGTCGGAAATCGCGAACTCGTTCAGCGACTTCTCCACACGCTCCACCAGACGGCGGGTGCGGGCCAGCAGATAGCGATCCATCTGCGGCAGACCGGCGACCTCGTCCGCACGCAGCTGGCGGGCGTCGAATCCGGCGCCGCCGTTGGCCGCATTGGCGTACAGGGTGAAGAAGTAGTAGGAGCTCCACACCGGCAGCATGACCTGGCGCACGGTGTCGCGAATGCCTTCGGCGGTGACGATCAGGTTGCCGCCTCGCAGGATCGGCGAAGACATGAGGAACCAGCGCATGGCGTCGGAACCGTACTTGTCGAACACGCCGTTCACGTCCGGGTAGTTGCGCAGGTGCTTGGACATCTTCTGGCCGTCGGAGCCGAGCACGATGCCGTGGCAGATCACGTTCTTGAACGCCGGGCGGTCGAACAGGGCGGTCGCCATCACGTGCAGCAGGTAGAACCAGCCGCGGGTCTGGCCGATGTATTCCACGATGTAGTCGGCCGGGAAGTGCTGTTCGAACTTCTCCTTGTTCTCGAACGGGTAGTGGAACTGCGCGAACGACATGGAACCGGACTCGAACCAGCAGTCGAGCACATCGGAAATACGGTGCATGTGCGACTTGCCGGTCGGGTCGTCCGGGTTGACGCGGACCAGGTTGTCGATCCACGGACGGTGCATGTTGATGTTGCCGTCCTTGTCGCGCGGATAGTCGCCGAAGTCGGCCTTGAGCTCTTCGAGCGAACCGTAGACGTCCACACGCGGGTACTTCGGATCGTCGCTCACCCACACCGGGATCGGGGAACCCCAGAAGCGGTTGCGGGAGATGGACCAGTCGCGCGCGTTGGCGAGCCACTTGCCGAACTGACCGTCCTTGACATTGCCCGGGATCCAGTTGATCTGCTGGTTCAATTCCAGTAGACGCGGCTTGATCTTGGTCACGGACACGAACCAGGAGGAGACCGGCTTGTAGATCAGCGGGGTGGCGCAGCGCCAGCAGTGCGGGTAGGAGTGCACGTAGCTCTTCTCCTGGAAGAGGATCGCGCGGCGCTCTTCCGGAATCTCGGCGAGCGGGCCGTCGCCGGCGCGCAGGTTGCGCAGGATCGGCAGGTTGGCGTCGAACACGAAATCGCCCTCGTAGTCAGGGCACTGCGCGGTGAAGCGGCAGCCATCGTCGAGCACGTCGGTGCTCTTGATGCCGTGCGCGTTCAGCGTATTCATATCGTCCTCACCGTAGGGAGCCTGGTGAACCAGGCCGGTACCTTCGACGGTGTCGACGTAGTCGGCGGTGAAGATCGTGTAGCCGTTCGGGCCGGGCACGTGGCCTTCGGATTCGGCCTCGTCACCCGCGGAGTACGGGAAGACCGGGTAGTAGCGTCGGCCTGCCAGCTCGTTGCCCTTGAGTTCGCGCACGACCTCGTAATTCTCGCCGAGTTCCTTCTCGTAATGCGGCAGCAAATCCTTGCCGAGGTAGAACTTCTTGCCAGCGAACTTGCCTTCGGTCGGGCGGACCTCGACGTAGTCGATGTCGGCGCCGACCACGATGGCGAAGTTGGTGGGCACGGTCCACGGGGTGGTGGTCCAGAAGACGGCGTAGGCGTCGTCCTCATCGCGCATCTTGACGGCCACGGATACGGTGGTGTCCTGGCGGTCCTGGTACACGTCGGCGTCCATGCGCAGCTCGTGCGCACTCAACGGCGTGCGGTCCTTCGGGCAGTACGGCAGCACGCGGTAGCCTTGGTAGGCCAGGCCCTTGTCGTAGAGCTGCTTGAAGGCCCACATCACGGATTCCATGTACGGGATGTTCAGGGTCTTGTAGCCGTGCTCGAAGTCCACCCAACGGGCCTGACGATGCACGTAGTTCTGCCATTCGTTGGTGTACTTCAGCACGGAAGCGCGGCAGGCGTCGTTGAACTTGTCGATGCCCATCTTCTCGATCTGGTCGACCGAGTCGATGCCGAGTTCCTTCTGCGCCTCAAGCTCGGCGGGCAGGCCGTGGGTGTCCCAGCCGAACACGCGGTTGACCTTGCGGCCCTTCATGGTCTGGTAGCGCGGGATCACGTCCTTGGCGTAGCCGGTCAGCAGGTGGCCGTAGTGCGGAAGACCGTTCGCAAAAGGCGGGCCATCGAAGAACACGAATTCGTTCTGGCTGTGGTCGCCGGAAGGGTTGCGTTCAACGGACTTCTGGAAGGTGTCGTCCTTGTCCCAGTAGTCGAGAACGGTCTCCTCCATGTCGGGGAAGCTGGGGTTCGGCGCGACGTGCGCGGTCTCGCCGCCCTCGTTCGCCTTGGGATATACGTTTTCGCTCACCGTAAATCTCCTGTTAGTACTGTGCACTGGTCCTACAGGAGCGTCATTGATGGCGATTGCCGGGCGCCGACGTTCATCGGCCCGATCCACGGAGGTCACGCCGGGCCGCGAACCCGATCGTCAATCGTCTCGTGGCCGGAACCAACCGTGTTCCGCCCGGAACAGCCAATGCCTGACGTTCCTGCCTACGAGGACGATGACGGGCGCCGATATGCGCCCCGCACCGCGGTACCACCTCGCTTATCGCGCCGGCCGCCGCACCCCGAACCGTTGCGTTCGAGGCCGCGAACCCGCGCGACCGCTTGTGTTCGGCTGTCTCGGGCCGATCCCGTCGGTTCTACTGGGCGATTGCCGCCGTTCTTCCGAAGACTCCCCGCTGATAACGGATCACTGTCTAGTGACGGTGCACATCGTAACACGCCACGCGGTCAAATCGCCGGCCCGCGGCCACGGCACCGTCAGGAGCCCGATTTAGATTGAGACCGGCCACCACGGACCGAGAAAGGATTGTCGGACAATGACGTATGATTTCACGTCCATCATGAACAGGCATGGCATGGATTCGATCGCGGTCGACGGACTGGGCACCGACCCGGGATTCGCGCCGGACCCGCCACGCGAGGGTTTCGACGTCATCCCCATGTGGGTGGCGGACATGAACTTCCCGACCGTGCCCACGATCCCGCAGGCCATCATCGAACGGGCGAAGCATCCCGCCTACGGGTACTTCTCCCCCACCGACGACTATTACAGCTCCATCATCGACTGGCAGTCCACGCGCAACGGGGTCACCGGATTGACCCGGGAGGCGATCGGCTACGAGAACGGGGTCCTGGGCGGCGTGATCAGCGCGCTGACCGCGTTCGCCGCCCCCGGCGACGGCGTGCTGCTGCATAGCCCGACCTATATCGGGTTCACCCGGAGCATCGAAAACAACGGCTACCGCATCGTCCACAGCCCGCTCACGCTGGACGAGCACGGCGTATGGCGCATGGATTACGAGGATATGGACAGGAAGCTCAAGGAGCATCACATCCACGTGGCCGTGTTCTGCAGCCCTCACAATCCTTGCGGGCGCGTGTGGGAACGTTGGGAAATCGAGAAGGCCATGGAAGTGTACAAGGCCAACGACTGCGTGGTGATCTCCGACGAGATCTGGTCGGATCTGACGTTGGGCGACCACCGGCACATCCCCACCCAATCGGTCAGCGAGGACGCACGCAACAGGACCGTGGCGTTCTACGCGCCCAGCAAGACCTTCAATCTCGCCGGACTGGTGGGAAGCTACCACATCATCTACAATCCCACGCTCCGGGACCGCATCGTGGCCAAAAGCTCGAAATGCCACTACAACGACATGAACGTGCTTTCCATGCACGCGCTGATCGGCGCCTACCGGCCCGAAGGCCATGAGTGGCTCGACGAACTGAAGGCGGTGCTCACCGGCAACGTCGATTACGCCTACGACTACATCACCGGGCATTTCCAAGGCGTGAGTCTGGCCAAACCGGAAGGCACCTACATGCTGCTGCTCGACTGCGAGCAGTGGTGCGAACGCCACGGCCTGAGCCTGCCCGAGTTGGAGAAACGCGGCTGGGATGTGGGCGTCGCATGGCAGGACGGCAGCATGTTCCAGGCCCCCTACAGCATCCGCGTCAATCTCGCATTGCCCTTGAGCCGCGTCAAGGAGGCCATGCGCCGCCTTGACCAATACGTATTCAACGCGTAAACGGCATGCATCCGCGATTGCGGTGTCCTGGAAAGACGAATGCCGTCAACGAGGTTGGTGCCCGTTGGCGGCATTCGTCATACGTTGGCCGAACCGGGCGAAACCCAAGTTGCCGTGCGCTATGAGGTGGATGCCGCCAGCGGACGTGTACATCTGACCGCCCGATATGCCGGTGCCACCGATGCGCCGACGCTGCCGGCATTCGGATTGGAATGGACACTTCCCAAGCAGTACGAGAACCTGCGCTTCTACGGCCTTGGCCCCGAGGAAACCTATCACGACCGTCTGCACGGTGGCAAGCTCGGCATTTTCGAGCGCACCGCGGCCGAAGACAATGCACCGTATCTGGTGCCGCAGGAGACCGGCAACCATGAAGACTTGCGTTGGGCCGAAGTGCTTGACGCCCAAGGACACGGCATGCGTATCAGCCAGGCCGGCAGCGAACATTTCGCGGCGAGCCTGTTGCCGTACAGCTCGCTCATGCTGGAAGAGGCGACCCACCAGAACGAGTTGCCGCCGGTCCGTCACACGTTCCTGCGCCTGTTGGCCGCGCAAATGGGCGTGGGCGGAGACGATTCATGGGGCGCGCCCGTCCATGAGCAGTACCAGCTGCCCGCCGATCGCGCCTACACGCTCGACGTGAATCTGGAACTGTTCTAACAGCGATAAAGAATCTCCCTCTGACGAGGGAGCTTCTTTATCGCACAGAGGGAGCTTCTTTATCGTGCTGGTACGAAACTGTCACGCACCACTAGGGTGGTGGAGATGAAGGTATGGTGGTGCAGCGTGCGCCGACTGGAGATGGCCTCGGCAAGCATCGTAATCGCAGTATCGGCCAGCTCATTCTGGTCGATATCGTAACTGGTCAATGTCGGCGAAGTGTACTGGGCGATGGCCTGGTTATTGATACTGATCACACTGGTATCGCGAGGCACCAGCACTCCCGCAGCGGTAAACGCCTGCAGTACGCCGACTGCAATCGAGTCCGCAGCCACGATGAACGCATCCGGCATGTCATCTCGATGATCGTTAACCGCTTCCTCCCCTAGAGTGCGCCCGGTGTCCACAGTGAACGCGCCTTGCGCGTAAATCAGGCCTTCCGCATCCAGCCCCAAACGCTCGGTCCAATTGCGGAATGCGGTTAATCGGCCGTCTTCCGGATATTCGTGCAAACCCATCGTGAAGCCAGTACCGCCGATATAGCCGATGCGTCGTTTGCCCGAGGACACCAACATATCCAATGCGTCCAAAATGGTTTGGCTTAAATCCGGTTGTACCGAATCGAACAGGCTGGGCGCAGGATTGATGTCGATGAATACGCCATAGGGCAATACCAGATGGAGCTTCAACAGTCTATCCGAAGAGAGTACGGACGGTCCGATGGAGATGAAGCCGTCGAAATCACCGGCGTCGGCAATCAGATCGTCGATATGGGAAAACGACGTGAGTTCCATGTGCTGGGCTCTGGCATTGTCGCCGAGCACGGACCGTAGTTCATCGAAATAGGCGTCCGCCAGTTCTTCCTCGCGGGTGGCGTTGTCGAGTACGGCCACACGGCGTGGCAATGCGATACGGCGTGATCCGGTAGCGTAGCCAAGCTGCTCGCTGACCTCGATGATGCGACGTCGCGTCTCCTCTTTGACAGACAATGTCGGGTCCCCATTGAGCAGCCGGGATACCGTGGCCTGCGAGAAGCCTGATTTCTGTGCGATTTCCTTCATCGTGACCATAGTTGAGCCTTCCACGCCTCAGTACGTAACAATACGCAGTATTTCAGTAAATAACTTTACTACATAGTGTAATTCACGTCATGCGGGTATGACGCCATATGGTTGCAGCATCGTCGACCCGCAGCGCTGATGAGAACGTGCATGTTTCAGGCCCTCCGATAATTATCGGGCAGGCGGGAATCCCCAGACCGTGGAGTCAATGCGCTGGATTTTCCCGGACTTGTCAAAGACAACGGTGATGTCCGGCGCAGTAAAACTGCCGGTCGAATCCCCGAATCGGTACGGATCACTCCAGTCGATAACGGCATGCATCGTCACGGTCCGAGTTTTCGCGTCATAGGACTCATTCGAGTACTCGATACTGTTATGCGTGGCCGTAGTCCCGCCCAGACCGCCGCCATTGCCTTGATGCATTTGCTGACAATACTTCGTAAAATCCGCGCCGAGAACATTCGACACTGCATAGCGCCTAAATGAACGTGTTAGGTCTGCACCAATTCACGGCCGGCAATACTCCACACTTCTCAGTAATCAATTCGTACCAAACCGCTCACGAATCTGAGCAGCAGTACCATAAGAGGCTTGCGCACCGACCCCAGTCGCGGCGTACGCGGAAACGTACGAGGCCAACTGCGCACTGTCCTCCAACGCATGACCCGAGGCAAGTCCGGCCAGAACCGTGCCCATAAAGGCATCTCCGCACCCGGTAGTGTCGATGGCCGCAACCGCAACTGGCGCAATACGATAGATATCATCACCATCGATGACCACCGACCCATCCCCGCCAAGCGTAATTACCGCCTGATTAAAGCCGAAGTCATGCATCTGCCGCGCCACATCAGACCAGTCCAGTCCATCCCAATCGTCATCGTCAGGCTCGGCGATGTCCAGCAGCTGTGCCATTTCATGTTCATTGACCAGCAGAATGTCCGAAGCCTCGATAAGTTCAGCGGGTAGTTCAGCAACGAATGGCGAATCGTTGAGCAATACCTTGAGCCCGGCATCATGGCAGAGGCGAGCGCATGCCGTGACCGTTTCCATCGGACTCTCCAAACACAGTCCCAGTACATCGGCGGCAACCAATGCGTCAGATGACTGGCGCACATAGTCGACAGACACCTCACCATTGGAACCAGCCGAATATACGATGGTGTTCTCACCATTCGCGTCCACGGTAATTACCGTAGTGCCACTGGGACCTGCAACGGCAGCGATATGCGAAGTATCCACACCAGCATCGCGCAAATGCTCCAGCAGAAAATCCGCATTGGCATCTTCCCCGACTGCACCAAACATCCGCACCTGCGCTCCAATTCGCGCAGCCGCCGATGCCTGATTCGCTGATTTGCCTCCCGGCAATAAGGTCAGCGGGCCACCGTTGACGGTCTCTCCCGGTTTCGGCAACCGTTTCGTAGTTACGGTATAGTCCACATTCATTGAACCGATAACCGAAATTCGTGACTGAGATGCAACAATATCGTCTAGTAATCCCAGCACATCATCGGGAACAAACTTGTTGTCAATTAACGTCATCACTATTGTCCTTTCGTCCGCAATCCGAGCTAACCACAATCAGAACGGCACACCACAGCGGAAGATCACGTTGGAGTATGAAGTAGTTTCGCCGGTGCGAATCACGAATTTCACACCTTTCACCTTCGCTTTGAAACCGTTCTCACCATCGTGGGGTACGTAGCTCAACGGCACATCAAATCGATCTTTTACCCATTGCTCGGCAATTGTTCCACGAGCCTCCTCAGCCATTAACCCCTCTTCAAGTACCAATTCGGGGGCAATGGCATCCAGCACCTGCTCGAATCGCGGCACACCAAATGCCACAGCCAAATCGATGACTTCAATACCTGGCTGTACAGGCAGACCGGCATCAGAGACCACGAATCTATCCTTATGCCGTAGACCGGCCAAAGCCTGTGCAAGTTGAGCATTGATGACACCATGAGTAAGCATGAATTCTCCTTTTATATATTCACTACGTTGTGCGATATGTCGGTATAGATATGGCCCACCATCATGGTTATCGATGATGATGGGCCATGTTGTAAGGGGCTTTTTATTCCCGGATAAGTTATCTCATATTGTCACTGGAAATCAGCGACGTTCCCCTTGGTCACGGTCTTTACTTCAATGGACTCGGTCTTTTCGACGCTCTCGCCCTTGATGGCCTTAACCGCAGCCTCGACAGCTTTCTTACCAAGCTCCTTAGGCTGCTGTGCGATAGTGCCTACCATGGTGCCATTCGACACCGCTTTAAGACCGTCTTCAGTACCGTCAAAACCGAAGATCTTCACATCCGCACCGGCCTTGGAACCAAGTGACTGGATAGCGCCTAATGCCATTTCGTCGTTTTCGGCATAGATGCCAACGACATCAGGATTGGACTGCATCAGGTTAGTAGTCACATCCAGCGCCTCGGCACGATCGAAATTCGCGGTCTGTTCGGCCACGACTTCAATACCGGAGTACTTCTTGATCTCCTTTTTGAAGCCGTCGCCACGATCGCGAGTGGAGGCGGCACCCGGAGTGCCCTGGAGAATGATGACCTTGCCTTTTTCTCCGACTGCTTTGGCCAGCTCATCAGCAGCCTGAGCACCACCAGCCACGTTATCGGAGGCGATGTGCGAGGTTACATCTTCACCGGTGACGGAACGGTCCACGGAGATGACCGGCAGGCTGGAAGACAGCAACGGGGCCACGGCAGGAGAAGCGGCATCAGAATCCACAGGATTGATAATCACGGCCTTGGCTCCTTGCGATTGGGCATTCTGCGCTTGATTCTGCTGAGTGGAGGAGTCGTTCTGAGCATCGGACACCATCAAATCGACACCAAGATCTTTGGCAGCGGCCTGAGCGCCATCACGCAAATCGACAAAGAACGGGTTGTTGAGCGTGGAGACCAGAAGCGCGACCTTATCGCCGCCGCTGGAGGACGTCGAGCCGCAAGCGGCTGTACCTGCCATTAGGGTTCCTGCGCATACAATCGCGAGTGCCGCACGGAAGGTCTTCTTCATAGTGGAATTCAACATCATTGTTTCTTTCTCTTGTAGTTATTGGATAAATGGGATTGAAGATTTGGCTTGTTAGTTGAAACGCCTTTCGACGTGATCAGTGGGCATCCACCTTGCGACGCAGAGTATCGAAGCTCACCGCGAAGGCGATGACCAGACCGATAACCACCTGCTGCCAGAAGGAGGACACATTGAGAATATTGAGGCCGTTGCGGATCACAGCGAGCAGAATCGCACCGATAAAGGTGCCAGAAATCTTGCCCTTGCCACCCGATAGGGACGCTCCACCGATAACCACGGAGGCGATGGCGTCCATTTCATATCCGGAAGCAGCCTGAGGTTGAGCGGAATGCAGACGACCGGCAATAACCAGACCTGCAACAGCCGCGAAAATGCCGGACAGCACGAACACCATAATCTGGGTCTTATGCACGGAGATACCGGAGAGCCGAGAGGCTTCCATATTGCCGCCAACCGCATACATGGAACGACCAATACTGGTGAAGTTCAGAATCACGGAGGCGATGACGCCCATGATGATCATCATGACAATTGGGATCGGGATACCAAGTACCGTGCTGCCGAAGAAATTGACCATACCGGAAGTGGAAACCGGTCGCCCATCGGAAATGACCAAGGTCAAGCCGCGAGCAACGGACATCATTGCCAGTGTCGCGATGAAGGAAGGCAACTTCAGGAACGCATTCGCAATACCGGAAAGCGCACCGAATACAGCACCGGTTACGAGTCCAACAACAATGGTGAGAATCGGAGGCAGCCCCATCGAAGCGCCAGTGTAGGCAACCAACATACTGGATACGGCAGCAACCGAGCCGACAGACAAGTCAATACCAGCCTCGACGATGACAAAGGTCTGGCCGAATGCCAGAATGGCGACAGTCGCAGCCTGAATACCGACATTCAACAGATTCGGCCCGGTCAAGAAAGCAGGAGTCACGATTGACAATATGATGCATAGAATAATCAGACCTATCAATGCACCATTGCGCGATGCGAAACGCTTCACTTTGTCAAGTGTGCTGACGCTGCCGGAATCGTAACCGAGTTTTTGTTCTTTAGCAGTCATGATAGTGTTCTCCTTCATTTCTCAACGTTTGCAGTAGTGTTTTCGCTGAAGTCCTCGTTCATATGGGAAACGGCCAGTGACATGACTCTCTCTTGTGTGGCCTCACTGGCCGGCATTTCGCCGCTCAGTTTGCCGTTGCTCATCACGAGCACGCGATCGGACATGCCGAGTACTTCCGGCAGATCGGAAGATGCCATCAGCACCGCGCCACCATTGGCGGTAATCTCGTTGATCAGCTCGTAAATTTCGACTCGCGCACCAACATCAACACCTCTGGTCGGCTCATCAAGCAACAGCACCTTCACGTTCGCCATAGACCATTTGCCGAACACGATCTTCTGCTGGTTGCCACCAGACAGGGAGCCTGCAGTTTGGTCAATATTCGCCATACGGATACGCAGTTTCCTGGCGGTATCGTTTTCGCGGTCGCGTTGCCCTTTAAGATCGGCAAATCCGAATTTGGAAGTCGGCACCATAGTGGCGAGACCCAGATTGTCAGCGACCGATGCTTCAAGAATCAAGCCTTGCGTGCGGCGATCTTCAGGAACCAGTCCCACCCCAGCGGCAATGGTCTTGTCAATGGAAGCTTTAGGAAGTTGAACACCATCCACAGTCACGGAACCAGAATCGTATGAGTCGGCACCGAAAACAGCACGCAGCACTTCAGTGCGACCAGCACCGACCAGTCCCGCAAGACCAACGACTTCGCCGGCATGCACGTCAAAGGAAACATGCTCAATGGCTCCGGCACGAGTCAAATCCTTGACTTCCAGCAGCGTTTTACCTGGCTGCTGAGCGACTCGCGGATATTGGTTTTCGATGGAGCGCCCAACCATCAATCGCACCAATTCCGATTCAGGAGCTTTCGCGTCAATCGTGTCGATGTATTTGCCATCACGGAGCACCGTGACCACATCACCAACACGTGCGATCTCATCAAGGTGGTGCGAGATGAATACCATACCCACGCCTCTTGTCTTGAGCTCTCCCATGATGACAAACAGCTGCTCGCACTCCTTGCGCGTCAAAGCCGCCGTAGGCTCATCCAGAATGAGAATCGAAGCGTCCTGCATGAGCGCTTTGGCGATTTCCACCATCTGCTGACGAGCCACGCCAAGCTCACCCATCGGCGTGGAAACATCTTCGTTAAGGCCAATCAGCTTCAGCGCCTCACGTGCCTTGCTTTTCATGGCGCTTTTATTAATAAAGCCAACCTTAGTGGGCAGAGCACCCAAAAACAGGTTTTCCATTATCGACAGCTCAGGCACCATGTTGAGCTCTTGATGGATTACCGCAATACCAAGTTTGCGCGCAGCTTCCACATTGGGAATGCGCACCGTTTGGCCATCGACCTCGATATGCCCTTTATCCGGCTGATAGATACCGCTCATCATTTTGATGACGGTCGACTTGCCTGCACCGTTTTCACCAAGCAAAACATGAACTTTGCCGGGTTCCACGGTGACCGACACGTTATCGACCACCGTGGAGTTGCCGAATATCTTCGACACCCCTACCAGAGATAACTGCGTCATACGCCTCTCGCTTTCGTCATTGGGCCGACGTCACTGCCGGCACAAAACCGCGACACATGTATGCGTCTTGGTCAACGCTGAATCGTCTCATCACTGAATTGATTTAACGTTTAATCACTTGCGTGATTTATAATACATCGTTTAATCACAGGGGTCAATCAGCGTGTCGAGAGCGTTAACAATCGCGTCCTAACGCCATTACCAGCACATCAGAAACACAATATGGCACAAAAAAAAGACAAAATATTGGCGGCGACGGACTATTGAGCCGAAACCACCACTCTGGCAACAGACCCTCGTGATAAATACACGGTGGGCACATGAATGGTACTACCACCTTGGTGCACGCCGGATTGCATAGCCTCCAACAACAGGTCGACGCCTTGACGCCCCATCTGCTCCGCCTGCTGGGAAATGACCGAGATCTTTGGCGTCATCAAGCGAAAAGGCGCAATATCGTCAAATGATATCAACGACATCTGAGTACCAAGCTCAATACCGCGATCGTGCAATAAGCCGATGATGGTGATGGCATCAGGTGAATACGCGCAGATAATGGCGGTAACGCCGCATTCAAGTAAATAATCGACAGTATGGCATCGCGATTCATACGTCGAACCACAATCCACAACAATGCCCGTGTCTCCATGCAGCAGCTCCGGAGCGGCGGTCCGGAATGCTACTTCACGTTCATTGACGCTATATGATTCCAACGAGGAATGCGCTATATACCCAATACGTCGATGTCCGAGAGCGACCAATTCCTCCATCGCCTCGCGAATGCCGGTGTAAGGATCCGACACCACAAAAGGAACCGATTCAATCCCCTGTACACGTCGATCCACAAAGACCAACGGCAAATCTCGCGCGATCAACGATTTCACACCCGGGGAGTCAGATCCTTGAGGAACCACAATCGCACCATCAATACGCTGCCCCAGCAAGTTCTTGATGAATGCATCCTGTCGTTTTACGGTTTCCGCCGACGTGCCAATGAGTGTAGAAAATCCATGTGCATACAGGCCCTCTTCCATCGACGAGACCAACTCGGCAAAATATGCGTTGCGCAGATCCGGCACCAGCAGACCAACTGTTTTGGTAGCGGACGAACGCATAGATCGCGCACGCTGATCAGGCACATAGCCCATTTCCTCAACTGTTTTCAGCACTAATTGACGAGTCTCATTGGAGAAACGGCCTTTATCGTGAAGAATCTGAGAGACGGCAGCAGCTGACACACCAGCCTGCTGGGCGACATCCTTCAATGTCACGAATGCCATATCCGTCTCCTCCTTGCGGCTTACTGCAGCGTTAGAAATGCACAATTCAAATGTACCCTTCTTATAACCGACGCCCGCAAGGTCGTGTCATGCGTCAAACTCTTTTACTGCAGACATTTTTGAGGCTTCTGCTGTTTTCGTGGGCTAGCTGACTGGTTCCGGTAGTCGGATGTCGAGTCCGCCGCATCTGAGCATGATCAGGCTGATGAGGTTGGTGACGTGGTGGAAGCCGTAGGCCACGCGGACGGTGACCTTGATCCCGTTGTCGAACGCCTCGAGCCTCACGTTCGGATAGCCAGGCCCGATTGTCCTGAGGATGTCGGGACGCCGGCGTCTGATCTTCCCGGCCGGTTCGACGATTTCGGGGATGTGGCTGCGGGGCGCCCGGAACACCCAATGCTTCAGTTCGCTCCCGGCCCGTCCGATCGGGCGTCCGAGCAAACCGCGCAGGAGTTCCTCGAGCTGCCGGGCTCCGCCCACAGCACCGATGCGACGACCACGCCGCACCCGGGGCAGTCGACGCGCGGCATCATGGCGACCTGCCCCACCCTCCAGCAGCCGAAATCCCGGTGCCGCCAACGGCGCACGCCGCCGCCCCGGCCATAACCACGTCGTTTCCGCCCGCAGCGCGAGCAGCGCGGCGCCGCCTTCCCGGCGCGCACATGGACCTCGAGCACGGGCTCAGGACGCAGCGGGCCGTCGACGATCCTCGCGGACTCGACGACCATGCCTTTGACGTTGAGGAGACGTTTGAATATGCCGTTCATCAGGCGTTTTCCGTGGTTCGTTTCTTTGGTCGGAAAACAGAATACGCGGAAACGCCCCCTACGCTTACGAAACCAACGGCTCAACGACGAACCCACACCCACGAAAACAGCAATAGCGCCACAAAACAAGCGTCCGCAAGTTCCTCTTGACGAGTGGCATTGTCCAATACGGTCACTCGGCGCGGCAAAGAGATGTGACGAGAGCCGGCGGTACAGCCAAGCCATTCACTGACTTCGATAATGCGGCGGCGAGTCTCTTCCTTAACCGACAACGTCGGGTCGCCATTCAATAATCGGGATACCGCTGCCTGCGAAAATCCGGATTTCTATGCGATTTTCCTTCACCGTGACCATGACAGCATCCCCCCAATACAAACGTTACGTAGTACTTCAGTAAATGACTTTACTACTTAGCGTAACGCGCGAGACCCGCAACCGGAATACACCGGTCACGGGCTTTGCGATATCAATATCACATCAGCAGACGATATGACCTGATGTCAGCTCTCGTCTTCGGCGACGCGGGAGCGGCTGTAGATCATCTTCATCGAGCAGATGAAGATAACCATCGCACCCAGGACGATGATGCCGCCGACCATGAAGACGTTGGCATAGGTCGAGGCCGGACCGGATTCGGTGCCGAACAGCGAGCCGCCGCTCATCGCGCCATTGGCCATGAGCTGGCCGAAGATCGCGACACCGACCGAACCGGTGATGGCCTGCATCAGATCGTTGAAGCCCAATGCACGTCCGGATTCCTCGGCCTTCACGGTCAGCGTTGCGGTATCCACAATCGGCTGGTAGAAGAACGAGGTGCCGAAGTAGTAGATGCACGGCGCCACAGCAAGAGCCCAAATCTGGCCCATCGGAATCAGGAACGCAACGGCGATCAGGCCACCGCCCATGCAGGCGAGCGCCAGAATGATGGAGGCCTTGCGGCCGATCTTCTGGATGATCGGGCCAGCGGCGAAGCCCATGATGGCGGCGAGGATGATCGACCACACCAGCAGGTTGGAGACCTGGGAGGAGTCGATGCCGTACACGTTCAGGCCGATGGCGTTGCAGCCGGCGTTCAGGGTGTAGCTGAAGAAGTAGCCGACAAAGATGACGATCATGGTCATCGCGAAGGCCGGGTTGGTGAGCATCTCCGGGGTGATGAACGGATCCGCGGCCTTGTTGATGTAGACCACGAAGGCCACGCCGGTGACCAGCACCGCGATACCCCAGAAGATGGTCATGTCGGTGAAGAACATGGTCACCGAGCCGGCGAACAGGCCAATGAGCGTGAAGCCGATCACGTCGACGCGCGCGCCCTTGGCATGCTCGTCAGGCAGGTTCTTGGCCAGGATCGGGATGAAGAACACCGCGATGATGCCGATACCGAAGAGGATGCGCCAATCGACAAGGGTCATGTAGCCGGCAAGGAAGACGCCCAGAGCCGCGGCGATACGGAACACGGCGACGAACACGCCGTACCAGATGACTCGCTTCTTCTTCTCGATGTACTTGGAGACGAGCACCAGGAAGATGGAGCCGGAGACCTGCCAGCCTGCGGACTGCACGGTACGGGCGGCGATGACGATCCAGATGCTCAGGTCGCCGAAGCAGCCGAGGATCGAACCGAGCACGAACACGATCGTGCCGAGAATCATCATCTTCTTCAGGGACACGAAGTCACCGAGAGAACCGTAGATCACGCACACGATGCCGAGCACGATGCCCGGAATCGAGGTGATCAACGGGGCGAGGTTGGCCTGGCCGAGCTGGTCGCCGATGTTCACATAGATCATGCCGAAAGCCTGCTGCTGCAGCACGCCCATGGTGAAGATGATCAGTACGATCGGAATGGCGATCTTTGCCATCTTGTTCATACGGGCAAACTCTTCGGTGCCCTCCTCAGGCACCGGGATACCGTTCGCCTTCTCCTTGACAGCGGTTTCTGCCATGGTGATTCCTTTCTATTGGTTTGAGTTTGGTGGAATGCCTTATGTGCGAGCGCAAGGAGTAAAAACAGCTACCTCCTCTCGCATGGGAATCGACGGCGCCGCGCCTCTTCTGGATACCGCGAGGGCCGAGGCCTTCGCGGCGAAATCAAGTGCATGGGCGATGGGTTCGCCGGACATCAGGTCGGCAAGGAGATAACCAGTGAAGGTGTCGCCGGCCGCCGTGGTGTCGACCGTGTCGACGAGATAAGCGGACTGCGTGACGACGTGGTCCCCACGCAAATACATCGAACCGCACTCGCCGAGGGTGAGGGCTATATCCGCCTGGGAGAAACGCGCACGCATCGCACGGATCAGTGTCTCCCCATCTTCTTCGGCCCCTGTGAGCATCGCCGCCTCGCCCTCATTGAGTACAAAACAGCCGATGGCATCAAGATCGACTTCGTCGAGCCGCGAGTCAGCCGGCGAGGGATTGAGCACGATGAACATGCCGCGGGCCTTGGCGCGGGACACGATATAGGGCAGTTCGCTGATTTCGTTCTGCAGCAGCAGCCAATCGCCCTTCCCATACCCGTCAAGCACCTGATCGACGAAATCACGGTCGATGGCACGGTTCGCGCCGGGGTACAGCACAATGCAGTTGTCGCCGCTGGCATCGTTTTGGATGATGGCGTTGCCGCTGCGCACATCATCGCGCACTACCACCGAGGTCACGCCCACCGCGCAGGATTCGAGCAGGTCGCGCAGGAACATGCCGTCCCGTCCTACCTGGCCGGCATGGTGCACATCGGCGCCGGCACGAGCCAATGCGATCGATTGATTCAGTCCCTTGCCTCCGGGGAACACGTCGAGCGCATGCGAGGTGATGGTCTGGCCTTTGGCCGCAAAATGATCCACCCCGTACACATAGTCGATGTTCAGCGAGCCGAAATTCAGTATGCGCATCAGGACTCCTTTCCCATGACGGGACCGGTGACAGCCAGTTCGTAGATGCGACGGCAATCGTCGCGATCAAGGCGGGCAATGGACCCGATGGTGGCGTCCGGCCCGTAGAAATCGATGTTGTCCAACATGCGTTCGATGCCGTCGCCCGGCAGATCGAAGTCCTTGAAGGAAACAGGCATGCCTAGCGAGCGGAAGAACGATTCCGTTGCGGCGATGCCACGCCGGGCCAGTTCGGTTTCGTTCATCGAGCCGGGCCTGATGCCGAATACCTCAGTGGCGTATCGCGCGAAACGGAACGGGGCCTTCTCGCTGGCCACGCGCATCCAAGATCCCATGATGATTGACAGGGTGGCCCCGTGAGGGGTGTCGTATAGCGCGCTCAGCTCGTTGGCAATCAGGTGGGTGGACCAGTCCTGTTCACGACCCACGCCGAGGGTGTTGTTCTGCGCGATGGTGGAGATCCACATGATTTGCGCTCGCAAGTCGTAATCGGCAAGGTCGGCCAACGATTTCGGGCCGACATCGACCAAGGTGCGCAATGCGCCTTCGGCCATACGGTCGATTACGCCGATCTCGTTGTCGGCGCTGAAATACCGTTCGCAGATGTGGGAGAACATGTCCACAATGCCGCAGGCAGTGGGGAACGCCGGCACCGTGACGCTGAGTTCGGGGTTCATGAACGCGAATGCCGGCCGGAGTACTGGTTCGCTCAGCGTGAGCTTGGAATGCTCATGCTCATTGTTGATGACGGCGACCTGGCTGGATTCGCTGCCCGATGCCGGGCACGTCAGTACCACCGCGACGGGAAGGGTGCGATCTACCGGCACTTTGCCGGTGAAATAATCCCATACGTCACGCTCTCCGGCGGCTCCCAGCGCGATTGCCTTGGCCGAATCGATGACGCTGCCTCCGCCGATGGCCACAACGGCGTCGACATTGCGGGCTTTGGCGATGGCGATGCCTTCACGCACCAGCGTCAGTCGGGGATTCGGCTTCACGCCGCCAAGCTCCGTATAGGAAATGCCGGCCCGTCCAAGGCTGCGGCGCACGGCATCTAGCAAGCCGCTGGTTTCCAGATATGCTCCGCCATCATGATGGATGAGCACGCGGGAAACGCCCTTTGCGCCCAGTTCGTCTCCCACTTTGGTTTCGGCGTCGCGCCCGAAAACGAAGGTGGTTCCGATGCATATGGTGAAATCCCTCATATCATGCTCCTTGCGTGTATGACGGTGTCCGTCATGATGTCGTTGAGTTCCGCGATGTCGTGCGCCACATATGCGGGGTTTCTGCTGAGCAACGCGATTTCGTCGCCATCCCCGTATGTGACCGCTATGCAGGAGATGCCGTTGGTCCGTGCAGCTTCGATGTCGCTGAAGGTGTCTCCCACATAGAGGCATTGTCTCGGCGCGATGCCATGCCGTCGAACGATTTCGGCTATCATTTCGACCTTCGTCGCCTCACGGCCGGGTATGGAATCGGGGCAGATCCAATCGTCGAACAGGTTCGCCCAGCCTTTGCTGCCGAGTATGCGCCTCAATGCGCCCTCCGGCTTGTTGGTGACGATGATATTGCGTACGCTATGTCCCTTCAGCTCATTCAGCATGCTCTGAATGCCCGGATAGAGTCTGGTGCGCGAAAAATCATTGAGCGTGCGGTAGTGTACGCGTACATCCTCATCAAATGTCTCCAGATACGCCTCCCCGGGATAGGGGATCACGTGCCGCATGATCTCATCCATCGGATCGGCCAGATTGGCGTCATCGCGCATGTACAGGTCATCGATCGCCCCGCCCGCACGACGCGCGGCGTACGTCAGGGAATTCCACACGTCGCTGCCAGTGTCGGCAAGGGTGCCATCGAAATCCCATAACAGGCATCGGTACTCCATTGGATTGCTCCTTTCGTTCATTCGCATGGCGGTGGTCGATGATTGGAGGCGAGATACCGCCGGCCGGCCAGAAGGGGTTGGAGTCGCCGGCCGGCGGTGGAGGGGGTTGTTCAGGGGCAAGACTCAGTCGTAGTTTTCGAGGGTGCTGTTCAGTAGGTCGACGAATCCGGGGAAGTCGAGTTCCAGCGCGGCTTCCGCATTCGGCTCTTCGCCGCGATAGCCCATCGTCGGCGTGCGTTCAAGATCCACGGCAGGCACGGTACCGCGCAGATGACGGTAGTCGCACACGGTCATACCGCGGGTAAGTGCGCCGTGCAGCTCGATATCGATATGCATCGGGACCGCAGTGATCAGCGACGGGTCGATAACCCATGCCACCGCGCATGCGTCGTGCATGGTGGCGCCCGTCAGCTCGGACTCCTCCTCGCATGCGCCGATGAAGAAATCGGTCAGATCGGCGGCCAGGTTCGCGGCCTTGGTGCCGATCTCACGGAACTTGGCTACGTGCTTGGCGGTCAGCTCGCATTGACGGGTCAGGTTGATGCCAGTCATCTTGACGTGCATACCGGAGTTGAACACGCGCGATGCCGCCTCGGGGTCGACGAAGATGTTGAATTCGGCGGCAGGGGTCCAGTTGCCGTAGGTGACGGACCCGCCCATGATGCACAGCTCCTTGACCCGTTCCACGATGCGCGGCTCACGGTTGATGGCGGAGGCGATGTTGGTCAGCGGACCGGTGGCGATCAGCGTCACGTCATCCGTGCTCATTACGGTGTCGACGATGAAGTCGACCGCATGCTTGTTCTGTGCGGCGTGCGTCGGCTCCGGCAGCACGGGACCGTCCAGACCAGTCTCGCCGTGGAACTGCGGTGCGGTGACCAGCGGTGCGACCATCGGGCAGCTGTGCCCCGGATATACGCCGATGCGGTCCGCCACGCCAAGGACCTCAAGCACCTTGATGGCATTGCGGGTCACGTTCTCCAGTGTGCAGTTGCCGCCAATGGTCGTGATACCCAGCACGTCGAGGTGCTGCACGGCGAGCATGATGCCGAACGCGTCATCGTGTCCGGGATCGCAGTCAAGGATGACCTTCTTCTTGTTTTCCATAGGGATACCTCCGTTGGTTGTGTTCTTTGGATTGGTCGATATTCGGGCATGGCGTTCAGCCGGTTTGCCCGGCGAGGAACTCGTGCAGCTGTGCAGCGTCCGGCGAGGAACGTGCCCCGCGACGGGCCACTTTGTATGCGGAGACGGCATTGCCCTCTCGCAATGATTCGGCGAGGGAGGCTCCGGCGAGTCTGGCAGCGATGAAACCGGCGTTATAGACGTCCCCCGCTCCGATGGTGTCTTCGACGTTCACCCGGAACGCCGGGCTTTCCGTCAGGCCGTCTTGCGTAAGACCGATCGATCCTCGGGCGCCGTCCCGGACGATGACGGTCCGGCCGTCCACCGCATAGGCCGTGGCGTTGCCCATCATGTCGTCGTCGCCTAAATAGGCGAACTCGTCCGGCCCTGATCCCAGCAGATAATCGACATTCGGAATAATGCGTTCGAGTGCAGCCGCGAAATCGGGGTCGAGCACGCCGTCGTCCACACGCAGGTTCAGGTCGAAAGATGTAGGGACTCCGGCATCGTGGGCCTGTTCGAAGATGCGGATGATCGTCTCCCTAGCGCTGGTGTCGTAGGTCAGGCACATGCCCGAGGAGTGGACCCAATCCGCCTCACGAATCATGTGCATCGGCACAAGGTTTTCGTCGAGCACCTTGAACGATTGCCGTTCGCGAGGCCATCCCCACAGGTACCTCTCTCCGCGGTCGTCCACGAAAGCGAATACGCCGACCGTGCTCAGGGTCGAATCCGCAACCAGCCCGGTCACGTCCACGCCCGCATCCTTGAAGTCCTGCATAACGAAACGCCCGTACTGATCATCTCCCACGGTGCCCACGAACGATACATCCAGGCCGAGCTTCGCCAACGCCACGGCCGTGTTCGCCGAGGTTCCTCCTCCCTCGATGCCGATCTGCGGATATTCGACCTGCGTGCGCTCCTCGTTGAGAAAACGCGGATAGGGCACGATGATATCCACATTGGCATCGCCGACGACAACGACCTTAGGCATCTTTGGCCGCCTTGATAAAAGCCTCGACCTTGGCCGGGTCCTTGCACCGATCCGTATCGGCGCGATCATCGTCGTAATTGGTCAGGGAGAACGAGTCGACGCCATACGGGTGCGTGGCATAAATCGCCTCGGCCACATTGGAGGCGTCCAGACCGCCGGCGATGATGCACGGCACGTCGGTGGCCTCGATGATGGCCCGGTCGATGGCCCGGTCATGGGTCAGGCCGGTCGCTCCGATGTCTCCGGCAGCAGGTGCTTTGGTGTCGATGAGGAAGAAGTCGGAAACCGGCTCATAGTCCTTCACATACTGCATGACCTTCTGTTCGTCGAGAGGCACTCCGGCTAGCACCGGGATGGCCTGCATGATCTTCAGTTCGGGGAACCGGCTCTTAAGTTCCGCCACTTCGGCCGGACTGATGCCTTCGATGTCGCCGGACAGGTGCAACACGTCGGGCATGGCTTCGCGCAGGTTCTCGCTGATTTCGTCGATGTCTTCGGCGACGGTCAGGCCTATGCGCACGGCTTGTGGTTGCACGCCTTCGAAGATTTCCCTGGCCCGTTCGCAATCGAGCTGACCGGGCGTCCGCTTGATTTTGCCGTAGGAGACGCCGATATGTTCGCCGCCCATGTCGATTACCATGCGAGCGTCCTCGACATTCCTTATTCCATAGATTTGAGCAATGACATCAGCCACGATGGTTCCTTTCCTGAGCAATGGCGTTGATGAACGCGGGGACGGAGAATACCGTCTCCTTGAGGCCTGCACCCTGAGCCACTCGGGTGACGGGCGGCGGCGTCACGAAGGAACGCCGAAGTGTGTCGGTCTGGGCAAACACCTCGCGGGCCTGGCCATCGAGCAGCACGCGGCCGTGGTACATCACGATGACACGGGAGAAGTTCGCGGTGACGAATTTCATGTCGTGCGAAATCGTGATGCAGAGTCTGCCTTGTGCTTTCAGACGTTCGATGATGCGTGCAAGGCGGGCGTTGCCCGACGCATCCTGACCGCACGTTGGCTCGTCGAAAATCACCACGGATGGGTCCATCATGATGACGGCACCGATTGTGCAGAATTTCTTCTCGGTGGGCGTCAGGTCGAATGGGTGCACGTCGAGCTTTTTGGTGAGGCCTACCAGCTCGGCGATGCTGTCCACGCGATGCGCGATGCCCTGATCGCTCATGCCGATCTGGCGCGGACCGAATTCGAATTCCTTGCGGACGCTTTCCAGAAACAGCTGATCGTCGGGATTCTGAAAGACATAGCCCACGCTGCGAGACCATTCGGCGGTGCTGCGCTCATTGACGTCAATGCCATCAATCAGCACTTTGCCTCCGGTGGGGCGCAGAATGCCGTTGAAATGCTTGACCAGCGTGGTCTTCCCTGCACCGTTCTGCCCTATGATCGCCACCGGCTCGTTGCCGTCAAGTGTCAAGTCCACTCCGTCAAGGGCCTTGTCCCCTCCGGGATAGGCGTGCTCCAGTGCCTGCAACTCGATTTTCATGAGAGCGCCTCCTTGGCCATGCGGATGGCCGGCTCCTCGGTAATGGCAATCGGGCCACCGAGCGCACGGGTGATCTTCACGTAATCGGGCACTTCCACGCCATGCTCTTCGATCGCCGGATCGGAGAACACCTCCATCGGAGAGCCAAGGGCCACGACTTCGCCTCGCTCGAGCACCATGACGGTATCCGCGTATCGTGCCACTCGCTCCATGTCATGGTCGACCATGATGACGGTGACGCCGTCCGCATTGAGCTGTTTGACGATGTCGAAAATCTCCTCGCTGCCCATCGGGTCGAGCTGCGTGGTGCACTCGTCAAGCACCAGAATGCGCGGTTCCATGATGAAAGTGGATCCGAAAGCCACACGCTGCACCTGTCCACCCGACAGTTCCAGCGGGTTCTTGTCTAGAATGTGGTCGATGCGCATCAATTTCGCCACAGCTTCGACGCGGTCGATCATCTGCGCTCTGGGCACACCGTGGTTGCCTAATCCGTAGGCCAGCTCTTCGGCGACGGTCCCGGCGGTGTAGGACAGCTGGTTGAACGGGTTCTGAAACACCAGGCCGATGGTCTTCGACAGTTCGGCGATGGTCGAATCGGCGACATCGGTCCCGTCAATTAGGATGTGTCCAGCCCCCGCCCCCACGAAATAGTGCGGGATCAGGCCGACGAGCGCATTGCATAACGTGGATTTGCCTGCCCCATTCGCGCCGATGATGGTGAAGAAGCTGCCTTCCTCGACCTGGAAGTCCACGTGTTTGACGGCCCGACGCTTGGTGTCGCGGTACTTGAAGGAGAAATCCTTGACCTCTACTATCGGACTCATTCACTTGCCTCCCCACGAGACCGGCAACGGAATCACACCGATGCGGATGCATACGGAAACGGCGACCACGGCGATCAGAAACAGGACGAAGATCCAATTGAGTACCTTGTCGGCGGCATTCCAGCTGACCTTGACATAACTGGTCTGCTTCACTCCAGTAATGCCGAAGCCGCGAGTCTCCAGGGTCATACCCCGCTCCTGGGCGTCGGTCAGCGATGACATGACAACCGGACCAAGCAACGGGATATACGCCTTGATGCGGGCGATGACCCCACCCGATGCATCGAGTCCGCGAGCGGATTGCGCCTCCTGAATCACCGCCATACGTCGTTGCATCTGCGGCACGACATTCAGGCTGGCGAGCACCAGGTATCCGACCTTGGCGCTGAGCCCCACCGAAGTGAGCGCGGATACCATAGCACCGACATAGGTGGTTTTGTTCATGATGTAGAAGCTGCCAAGAAACACCAGCAGGCTCACCACCACTTTGGCCGCATACAGCACGCCTTCGAGCCCCAGTTGCGCGAAGCCAAAATCCAGTAATGCGGTACGGTTCTTGGGACTGTACAGCCCTTGGATGAACATGAGCATCACAGTGACGGGGATGCCGAAACCGAACATTATCTTGGCGAAATCACGCTGTATATGAGCCAAGAACGAGACCACAAGCAGCAACACCACGAGTATCAGACCAAGCGTGAAGTCAGGCCATGCCAATGCGGACAGACCCAAGGCGAACACGGCCGCTATCTTGGTGATCGGATTCAGCTTCCCAATTACGGTGTCATTGATGACCGGCATATGCGACGACATGTCTTACTCGTCTTCTTCTTCGTCATCATCACTCAGCGCATCATTGTCCGAGCCGCCCATGGAGTCGGCCGCATACTGGCTGAGAAAGCGACGGGGAATCTTCTGCACGATCACCCACGCGATGGCGACAGTGATGCCCTTGTCGAGGAGGTTCTCGATCAGCGACGAGGAGATCACCGAGGCGAGAATGTCTTTCATGGCCACGACCAGCGTTGCCGTCAGCACCGATGTACCGTTGACGCCGGTGGCACCGCCGTATACGAATGTGGTGATCAGCGATGCGGAGATCGCATTGACGAACGTGCACACCAGCCAGATGACCACGACGCCCCACTTCTTGTGGAACAGTCCGGCCTTGACCATATAGCCGACGACCAAACCGCACAATACCGACACCGCCGCATAGGGAAGATAGACCGGGTTGGCTACCAGTGCCAGGAAAAGATTGGTCAGCAGGCCGGTCAGGGCCGCGACCCATGGTCCAGACAGGCATGCGACGACGATGGTGCCGATCATGTCGAGGAACAGCGGCAGCTTGAGTGCGGAGCACAGAGTTCCGCCAATGAGATTGATTCCAACCGCGATCGGAATCAGCACCAGGCACTTTGTGGAGAATTGTGCCTTGATCCCTTCCCAGAACGACAGCTTCCTTGCCATGCTGGCCCTCCTTTATTTTCCAACCCTCGGTTTTCCGCAGTGTGCAATCTACATTGTTTGTCTTGCGGAATCTTAGGAAATCATTTTCCTAAAATGTTTTCTTGAGATAAGATTATAGGACGCCAACGTCAGTGTCAACACGGCGGGTCGAGGGTCAAGCAACCCGGACCGAACGGCCCACAATGGCGACGTAGCAAGGAACAGAACGCTACGCCCTTGTACACTGATACAGAGGAAAACAGGCAGGAGGGGAGACATGAACATCAGGGACATCGCACGCATCGCGGGCGTCTCCACCTCGACGGTCTCCAAAATCGTCAACGGCAAGGATTCCAGCATCAGCGAGGAAACCCGCAAGAAGGTCCTGACGATCGTCAAGGAATATCATTACAAGCCATATGCCTCCGCCTCACAGCGCACGCGTAGCTACACCATCGGAGTGCTGCTGCGCTCCCCCATCTCCTTCGATAGCACGCTGGACGGCATCATCCAGGCCGCCCAGAACGCCGGATACGCAACCGATGCCTACAACAGCTATTCCGATCCGGAACGCGAGCTCAAAAACATCGCAGCGATATGCGGCCGCAACGTCGACGGCGTCATCTGGGAACCGGCCACTCCGGACAGCCTCGCCTATGCCTCGCAATTCCCCGAAAGCACCCCACTGCTGACCATAGGACCCAACGGCGGCGACCAGTCACTGCTACTGCCTTATAAAGAAGCGGCCTACAAACTGACCAGCGAGCTCATCGAACGGGGGCACCAACACATCGCCTGCCTAATGACCAAGGGACGCCGCACGCAGGATTTTCTCGAAGGCTTTCGCTCCTGCCTGTTCGATCATCAGCTGCCTTATAGCGACGATCTGGTCTACTACGACCTCAACGACTCGCTGCCCGGCAAAATCGGAAGCCGGGACATCACCGGATTTGTCTCCTCGCATTACCGGCGAGCACTCGAGTTCACGCAGATGATCAGCCCCCTGCATTACCGGCTTCCAGAGGATGCTTCACTTGTCTCCATCAAAAACGACACCGCCGAAGCGCTGGCCTATCCCGGCAACACGGAAATATCTACCTACACCATCCGCAACTCCGACTTCGGCGCCTACCTCTGCGAGAAGCTCATTGCGCAGATAGAGCACGACAAAGAGCAGCATCCCTCGTTCGTACAGGATTTTCATCTCGACAACACCAGCACCATCGCAGCCCCGCCCACTTCCGCCATCAAACATGTGTTGGTCGTCGGCAGCATCAATATTGACCACTATCTGTCAGTGCCGCGGCTACCTCATATCGGGGGTACGGTATCCACCAAATCGGCGGCGCGATACCCCGGGGGCAAAGGGGTCAATCAGGCGATCGGCGCAGCCAAGCTCGGGCACCGCGTTACCCTTATCGGCAATGTCGGCGTCGACAATGGGTCCGATTACATCTTCAAGGCGATGGAACAGCATGGGGTCAATACGGCCGGTGTGCGACGCTGCGCCGGAGAGGACACCGGCTCATCGTTCATATTCCTCGCCCCCAACGGCGAATCGGTCATCGCGATTCTCTCCGGAGCCAACGCGTCGCTCACCCCGGATGACATCACCTCCAACGAACGCCTGTTCGACAATGCCGGATACTGCCTGATACAGACCGAAATACCGTTGGAATCAGCCAAAGTCACCGCGATCACCGCCCGACGGCACCATGCCAAAACCATTATCAAGCCCTCGTCATGCGACTATCTGCCCGACTCCATCGTCGCCAATGCCGACATTCTCGTGCCGAACGAGCACGAACTGGCGATCATCGAAACTGAGGGAAAAACAATGGAGGATAAGGCCGCGCATCTTCTCGAACGCGGCGCGGGCTGCGTCATCGTCACCCAAGGAGAACACGGCTGCTACCTGCGCGGCCAGAATGTCGAGTGCCACTATCCGGCCGCTGACTTCACCCCCGTAGACAGCACCGGAGCCGGCGACGCGTTCATCAGCGCGCTCGCCTCGTATCTGATGTACGGATACACCGTGCGGCAGGCGGTCGAAATCGCCACCTATGCCGCCGGGTACTCAATCACCCGCAAAGGCGTCATACCCTCGCTTATCGACCGGCTCTCGCTGGACGCCTACGTCCATCACAGCGAACAGTAGCGGCACGGGTATCTGTCTTAAGGCAGTTTCCACCGCAGACAATTAAGGGGAACCGCATCTAGTCTGCGGCTCCCCTCAGTCAGCTTCGCTGACAGCTCCCCTCTCTGAGGGGAGCCAAAAAGCACTACTCCAGCTCCACCGCGCCGGTGTACAGCTGGTAGTACTCGCCCTTCTGCGCGATCAGCTCGTCATGCGAGCCACGCTCGATGATGTTGCCATGGTCGAGCACCATGATCACATCGGAGTTGCGCACGGTGGACAGGCGGTGGGCGATGACGAAGACCGTACGGCCCTTCATCAGGTTATCCATACCAGCTTGCACAACCTCTTCAGTGCGCGTATCAATCGAGGACGTGGCCTCGTCAAGGATCAGCGCGGGCGGATCGGCCACCGCCGCACGGGCAATGGAAATCAGCTGGCGCTGGCCTTGGGACAGGCCGGAACCGTCGCCTTCCAGCACTGTGTCGTAGCCCTTGGGCAGCATGCGGATGAAGCTGTCCGCATTGACCAGACGCGCGGCCTCGATGCATTCCTCATCGGTGGCGTTCAGGCGGCCGTAACGGATGTTGTCCATCACGGTGCCGGTGAACAGGTTCACGTCCTGCAGCACGATGCCCAAAGACCTGCGCAGGTCAGGCTTCTTTATGCCGGCCACGGAGATGCCGTCGTACAGAATCTGGCCTTCCTGGATGTCGTAGAACCGGTTGATGAGGTTGGTCACGGTGGTCTTGCCGGCACCGGTGGCACCGACGAGCGCGATCTTCTGGCCGGGCTTGGCGAACCAGGTGATGTCGTGCAGCACCGGCTTGTCCGGGTTGTAGCCGAAGGTCACGTTGGTGAAGCGCACGTCGCCGCGCAGCAGCGTATAACGCCCATCAGGCGAGGTGATCGCCTGCTCCTTGGCCTTCATCGCCACCTCGCAGGCCGAGCCCTTGAGCTTTTCTGCGGCCTTCAGAGACCTCGTGCCATCGTCGCCGATTTCGCGCTTCCACGCCCAGTGACCGGTCTCGTGGTCGACTTCGGTCATGGTGCGGCCATCCTCGCCAAGTTCCACATTGACGAGCGTCACAGTGCCCTTGTCTTCCTCGATGGGCTCATCCATCAGCTTGAAGATACGGGAAGCACCGGCGAGCGCCATCATCACCATGGTCAGCTGCTGGGAGACCTGGCCGATCGGGTTGATGAACGAACGGGACAGGGTCAGCAAGGAGACGAGCGTACCGAGGGTGAGCGGCTTGACACCAGTCAGACCGATGTCGTTGACGCCGGCCAGCGAGACGGCGGCGCCGATGATGGCGAGCAGGATGTACAGCAGGTAGCCCATGTTGCCGACGACCGGCATGGTGACGTTGCCCCATGTGTTCGCTTCGGCGGACGCCTCGAAGAGCTCCTCGTTCTTCTCGTCGAAGGTCTTCTGGGTGGCGTCTTCGTGGTTGAAGACCTTGATGACCTTCTGGCCGTTGACGGATTCCTCCACGAAGGCGTTCACGTCGCCGATCCACTGCTGCTGCTTGACGAAGTAGCGGCCGGAGCGGCTCACGATCTTGCGCACGATGAAGTAGAGCAGAACGGTGAACACGATTACGAACGCGGTGAATGGAATGGACAGCCACAGCATGGACAGCAGCGCCGCGGCCGCGGAGATAATCGAGGAGAACATCTGCGGGAACGACTGCGAGATGGCCTGGCGCAGCGTATCGGTGTCGTTGGTGTAGTGGCTCATGATGTCGCCGTGCTCGTGGCTGTCGAAGTAGCGGATCGGCAGCTTCTGCTGGTGGGCGAACATATCATCACGAATCTTCTTGAGCGTGCCCTGTTCAACGGTGATAATCAGCCACTGCCAAGCCCAGGATGTCACGATACCAGCCACATACAGGCAGCCCATCAGACTGATGGCGCGTAGCAGCGGCGCCCAGTCGGGGTTCGACTCCCCCACCATCGGCAGGATGTACGTATCAATCAGCGACTGCAGGAACAGTGCGGAACCGGCCTGCGCGGCGGCACCGACCAAAATGCACACCACGATGGCGACGACGCGCCACTTGTATTGGAAGATGTAGCCGAAGATGCGCTTGATGGTTCCGGGGTCGGCTTTGCCCATGGCGGGCTCGCGATTCGTGAAACTCTGGTCGTTGCTCATCGTGCTTCTCCTTCCTTGGTATCGGCTGCATTGGTATCAACTGCGCTGGTATCGGCCGTGGGCATGGTCACCGTCACCGTCACGGTTTCGGCCGGCTCAGCGGCAGATGACTCAGTGGCAGCCTGTTCGGCAGCGGCCAATTCTTCGGTCTTAGCCTGGTTCTTGGTCTGGGATTCGTAAATGGAACGGTATTCATCGCAAGTGGTGAGCAGCTCCTCGTGCGTACCTGATGCCATGATGCGGCCGGAATCCATCACCAGAATCATGTCGGATTCCTGCACGGAGGCCACGCGCTGGGCAATGATGATCTTCGTGGTGTCCGGAATCTCGTTGTGGAATGCGGCGCGGATCAGCTTGTCCGTCTTGGTATCGACGGCGCTGGTCGAATCGTCGAGGATCAGAATCTTCGGCTTCTTCAGCAGCGCACGGGCGATGCACAGGCGCTGGCGCTGTCCGCCGGACACATTGGTGCCGCCCTGCTCGATGTACGTGTCGTACTTATCGGGGAATTCCTGAACGAATCCATCGGCCTGCGCGAGCTGCGCGGCATGGCGAATCTCTTCATCGGTGGCGTTCGGGTTGCCCCAGCGCAGGTTCTCGGCAATAGTGCCGGAGAACAGCACGTTCTTCTGCAACACCATGGCCACCTGATCGCGCAGCGCCTCAATGTCATAGTCGCGCACGTCCACGCCGCCGACCTTGAGCGAGCCAGAGCTCACGTCGTAGAGTCGCGGCACCAGCTGCACCAAAGACGACTTTGCCGAACCAGTACCGCCGACGATGCCGATGGTCATGCCGGAACGAATCTTCAGGTTGATATCGTCCAACACGGGCTTTTCGGAACTGTCGGAGTAGCGGAAACTGACGTGGTCGAACTCGATGGAGCCATCGGCCATATCGGTCACCGGGTGAGCCGGGTTCTGCACCGTGCTTTCCTCCTGCAGCACCTGGCAGATTCGCTCGGCGGAAGCCTGGGAGATGATGACCATGACGAAGATCATGGACAGCATCATCATGGCCATAAGAATCTGCATGGCATAGGTGACCAGAGAAGTCAGCTCGCCGGTGGACAGACCCAGCGCCGCATTATTGCCGGAAGCGACGATCTGCTGCGCGCCCATCCATGCGATGAGAATCATCGAGGCGTAGACGCACACCATCATGATCGGCATGTTGAAGCTCATGATGCGCTCAGCCTTGGTGAAGTCCTTGAAGATGCGCTGGGAGATGCGGCCGAACTTGGAGACCTCGAAGGATTCGCGGTTATAGGACTTGACCACGCGGATGCCCTGCAGGTTCTCGTCGACCACGTTGTTCAACGCATCGTAGGTGTGAAACACGCGCTCGAACACGGGGTGCACGAGCACGACCAGACCGCACAGGCCGATGGCCAGGATCGGGATGCAGGCCAGGAACACCAGGGAGATCGACGGGGAGATGCGGAACGAGAACAGCCAGGCTACGACCACCATGATCGGGGCACGCACGCCCAGACGAATGATCATCATGTAGGCGTTCTGCAGGTTCGTCACGTCGGTGGTCAGTCGGGTCACGATCGAACCGGTGGAGAACCGGTCGATGTTGGTGAAGCTGAAGCCCTGCACCTTCTCGAACTGGTCCTTGCGCAGGTTCTTGGCGAAGCCCGCGCCGGCCACGGCCGCGTACTTTCCGGACAGGAAGCCGGCACCCAGCGAAACCATCGCGCACACCAGCAGAATCACGCCGAACTTGACGGTGGCCGGCATGCTGCCACCGGTGATACCCCCATCGATCAGCGAAGCCATGATGGTCGGAATCAGGATTTCCAGAATACCTTCGACCGCCACGAACACCGGAGCCAGGATGCTGGCTTTCTTGTATTCACGAATCGAATGGCCCAGCGTGCGCAGTACATGTTTAGGTCTACCGGGTTCGACGGCTTTGCGCGCCTGCGCGATTGCCTCTGCGGTATCGCTCATTCGTTCTCCTCCTTCGTGTTAGCAACCTCCGCTCCGTCTTGGTCGGGAGCCATCACCACAGGTGACTGAGGGAGTGTTTGATGTTCAAATTCATGTTGTGCGCGGTCGATGTTCGCGCGCATGCGACTGACGTAGTCACGTAGGGCTGCTTTCTCGCTTTCGGAGAAACCCTCCACCAGCAGCCGTTCGACGCGTTCGCCGTTCGCTTTGAGATCGGCGACGATGGCGTCCGCCTTATCGGTCAGGACGATACGCTTGCAACGGGCATCATGCGCCACCGATTCGCGGGCAATAAGCCCTTTCTTTTCCATAAGCGCCAGCACGCGCGAAGCGGTGGAGCGAGTGATACAGAACTTCTGTTCGATGGTGTGCTGGTAGATTTCACGATTCCGGTTACGAGCCAGGAACATGATGATATGCGCGTTGCCGCCAGTGGTCTCCTTGGCGGAAAGCGGCATGCTCTCACCGAGATAGCGGTCGACGGCTTTGGTCACCGCTCGCATCTCAATGCTGAGAATATGCTGATCCATTGTCCTCCGTACCATGCGAGGCCGTGCGCGTATGCGCCTTCACCCCACATTGTTGTATACGCAACAATTCATGATAAAGAGACCCATATACAACAGTTGCATATACAACAATCGGCGTATTGCCTAGACAACGAATCCCACATATGCCCTATACACAAACCGGCTCCCTTCTCTGAATCTCAGAAAAGGGAGCCGGCAGTTTGCGTAGTATTACTTGCTCAGCTTGGCGTACTCGTCGAGCATGAACTGGGCGATCTTCTTGCCGCCTTCGCCCAGCAGGGTGGGCAGCGAGTTGATGGGCATGGAGTTGAGGAACATGCGCATCATCGCATTATCCGGAAGCTTCGGCAGCTCGCCGGCCTCGCCGGCGGCGGCCACGGCGGCCACGATCTTGGCGCCGAACGGATCGACCTCCCACTCGCCGTAGGTGGACCATTCGGTGAGCGGCTGGGTCTTGCCGTCGCCATCGAGGGCCACGGTCACGGTCTCCGCAATATCGCGCGAGCTGGTGCCAACTTCGATGGCGTATTCGCCAGACTCCACATGCCAGTCGTTATACTTTTCGGACCAGTAGGCGAACGCGCGCTCGTCGAGGTCGATGGTCACGGTCTTGGATTCGCCGGCCTTGAGGAACACCTTGGTGAAGCCCTTGAGCTCGTGCTTCGGGCGGGCCACGTCGGCCTTGCCCGGAGCCACGTACACCTGCACGGTTTCGGAGGCATCCACATCGGAGGTGTTGGTCACGGTGGCGGTCACGGTGGCGGTGTTCGCGCCGGTCTTGGCGGCGGCGACGTCAGCGATCTCGAATGTGGCGTAGCTCAGGCCGTAGCCGAACGGGTAGTCCACAACCTTGCCGTAGGTGTCGTAGTAGCGGTAGCCGACGAACACGCCCTCGCCGTAGTCGACGTGACCTTCCTCGCCCGGCCAGTTCAGCATGCTCGGGTCATCGTTGATGTCCAGCGGAATCGACTGGGCGAGCTTGCCGGACGGGCTGCCCTGGCCGAAGATCACATCGGCGAGCGCCGGGCCACCGGACTGGCCGAGCAGCCAGGATTCGAGGATGCCCTTGGCGTTCTTGGCCCACGGGGCCACGGTGATCACGGAACCGTTGGACAGCACGACCACGACGTTCTTGTTTGCGGCGGCGACCTGTTCGAGCAGGGCGATCTGCTTGGCGGGCATGTCGAGGGTGTCGCGGTCGAAGCCCTCGGATTCCGCGGCTTCCGGCAGGCCCAGGAACATGAGGACCACGTCGGCGTTCTTGGCGGTTTCCACGGCTTCGGATTCGAGGGCCGGGTCGGCCGGTTCCATATCGAGCGTGAAGCCGGGGGCGAAGTCGGCCTTGATGCCGCGCTCGGCGAGCGTGTCGAGGAAGCTAGTCATCTTGGTGGGGGTGATGTGGGAGGAGCCGCCGCCCTGGTAGCGCGGGGTGCGGGCGAATTCGCCGATGACGGCGATCTTCCGGGCCGCGGCAGGGTCGGCGTTCAGCGGCAGAATCGCATCGTCGTTCTTGAGCAGGACGATGGATTCGATGGCGGCCTGGTGGGCCACTTCGTCGTGCGCGTCCACGTCAAAACGGTAGCCGTCGATGCTCATCGCGGCGCGGGCCTTGTTGATGAGGTCGATCATGCCCTGGGCCATGCGGTCGAGCTGGGCGGGGGCGATGCGGCCATCGCGGGCGGCGTAGACAATCTGGTCGTCGGTGTAGCTCGGCGGCATTTCCAGGTTGAGGCCGGCGTTCAGGGAGGCCACGCGGTCATGGTCGGCGCCCCAGTCGGACATGACGATGCCCTCGAAGCCCCATTCGTCGCGCAGCACGTCGGTCAGCAGCCAGTGATTCTGGGCGGAGTGCACGCCGTTGATACGGTTGTAGGAGCACATGATGGTCCACGGCTGGGCGGTCTTGACGATGTGTTCGAAGGCCGGCAGGTAGATCTCGCGCAGGGCGCGCTGGCTGATGCGGGCATCGACGCGCAGACGGTCGGTCTCCTGGTTGTTGGCGGCGAAGTGCTTGAGCGAGGTGCCCACGCCCTTGGACTGCACGCCTTCAACAATGCCGATGGCCTCATGACCGGCCAAGTACGGGTCTTCGGACCAGTATTCGAAGCAGCGGCCGCCGAGCGGGTTGCGCTTGATGTTGACGCCGGGGCCCAGGATCACGGCCACCTTCTCCTGGATGCACTCCTCGGCCATCGCCTCGCCGACCTTGTGAATGAGTTCCGGGTTCCAGGAGCTGGACAGGCCGGCCGCCGGCGGGAAGCAGGTGGCGGGCACGGAGTTGTCGAGATCGGTCTCGCCGGTGCTGGAGGTCAGGGACTTGCGCAGGCCGTGGGGGCCGTCGGTGATCATGTAGCCGGGGATGCCTTTGGCTTCCACGCCCTGCAGGTGCCAGGCGTCGCCGCCGGAGGTGAGGGACGCCTTCTCTTCCAGGGTCAAATCCTTGACGGACGGGTAGGTGGACTCGCTCATGTTGCCTCAACGCCATGTGGGCCGATTGTGAGGGCGTGCTGATGCCTTTGCCCCTGTGGGACGGGTATCGCTGAGCGTTACAGTTGCGATTCATATTCATCGCGTAAATGTGGCTGTAGCCGAGACTGCCGTTGTCCCGAGTGGCGCTAACTTGCCAAACGCTGACAGCTTGGCCTCACTCAGTACAAATAATCGCGTCAAGCTGCCAGTGTTTGGCAGGCTAGCGCCACAAAACCGCCATTCAACGGCGCCAAACTGCCACTCCTTGGCAGAGGAGCACCGCACAGACGTCACTCTGCGGCGTCAACCTGCCAAGAACTGGCAGTTTGGCGCCGCAGAGATTCCGTCAGTGTCGCCATCTTGCCAGAGCTTGGCAACTTAGCGTCGCCAAACATACTCTGAGCCCCCCCAAGCCATCCAACCGGCGTGCCAAACGTGGGTGAGGTCCCATGGGTCGAGCCGTGACGTGTCGGATTGCGGGTCGATAGTGGGCAGGAAAGCGCGATTGCCGCGCAGTTGGTAGCTCCAGTAGATCTGCCCGGCAGATGCGCTCCACGCTTTGCGCTGCATGGCGGCGACCTCGCGATAGACGGCATTCCTCGCTGAAGGGGTTCGGTTCACCAGATTGTTGGCCACGCACCACTCCCCTACGATCACCGGCGTATAGCGCGCGGCCCGGCGGATGCGGCGTTCGTTCCAGCGCACGAACAAGCGATACCAGCCCATCAGCCACCGATCCGGGATCAGACGGAACAGCGGGAATTGCTCGGCCATGACCAGATAGACATGCGTATCGAGCATGACGCCCCGCATGCCCTCGCGCACGAACCAGTCCCGCCAACGGCCCAGTCGGAAGCCGTCATGGAACACGATGACTTGATTCCCTGCCAGAATCGGGCGCAACCGGTGGTATGTCTCGCGGTAGAAACGCTTGAGGAACGCCATCGGAATAGGCCCGCTTCCTCGCGCTTCGGACCGGTCTTTCGCCTGCCTGCTCGATGGTGACATGGCATACGTCAGCCAGTCAATCGGCTCATTCAGCACTTCGATACCGAACAGCGCCGCGTGGTCGCGATACCGGCGAGCCAGACGGACCAGCACATCCAGCGCATAGGCGACCGCTCGCGGGCTACGATGCCAGCGCACCACGCCGGTGAGGCCGCCGTTATCGAATCCGTTCTGCGAGCCGGGCACCGTGTGCAGGTCGATAAGAATCTTGAGCCCGGCCCGCTCGGCCCAGTCGAACGCTCTGTCCAGATACTCGGTACAGCCCGGGTGACCGGGCACATCCCCGAACACGAAATACGGCACTGGAATACGCACCAGATTGCAGCCATGTGCGGCAATGTTCCGGAAATCGGCCTCGGTAATATACGTGTCGCGATGCCGCGTCAGCAAAGCCTCCAGCTCAGCCGACTTCGTAGCCCGATGCAGCCAGATCTCGTCCGCCTCGCCGCTGGCGGCAAAAATCCCCGGCTTCATCCACCGCTCCAGCACCAGCCAATTGCCGAGGTTCACCCCATTAATTCATTCGCCAACACCCAGCGCGCCCGATGCCATACCTGTCACGCTAATCGTTCAATGCTTCACCGTAGCGAGCGACCAACCCCTGATTTGCACGCTCAAACTCGGGGATGTAATCAGCGATGATGGCGTCCACAAGACGCCGAGCTCGTTCTTCATCATAGATATGAGCAGAATCATTGCGATCGCGCAGCATGCGCAGCCACAACGATTCGTCCATGAAATCATAGTATTGAAAAGCGGTTTTGAGCACATCTCGCGGAGAGCCGGAAGCGGAAACAGGGTCTCCCTCATAAGCCAGCAGCGCCTTGAACAGTTTCCAACCAAGCTCGAACTGCAACCCGAACTTGTCAATAATGCCGCTCTGGATGAAATCATTGCCGAGATCCTGTTCGGGAGCCTTGCGCAGCGAATTCAATGCGGAAACGTAATTCTCATACTTTTTCATACAATACCTTTCCGCTACGCTCAATCTCCGCCCTCAGCGATGAAGAAATCGGCTCATCCAGATTGATGACATCAACTTTAAGCAGTGACCACAGATTGTCCTGAAGGTTCTGCTCCAAGCGATTGAAATCGGGACAACCGGCCACGGCAAGATCGATATCGCTTTTAGGCCGGTTCACGCCCTTTGCGCGAGAACCGAACAGCACGACCTTGCGAGCGCCGGCATCAGCGGCAAACGCGCGAATCTGGTCGTACACGTGCTCGATAGGAACCATGACACCTCCCGCCGCATCCAACAGTCCCGGACCAATCCCGGACCACCCGCGCTTCCATCATACGGCCGCGGCCCACTCACCGCACGGAGCCCGAACCACCCGAACGCGGCGACGTAGTTGCGGGAGGCGGGCTGGCGCTGTAGGGTGTGCGGGAAGTTCCTGACGTCTACTTTTCAGGAGGTGAATCCTCATGTTCACCACGTTTTCTCTGGCCATCATTCTCGACTGCACCGTACGCATTGTGCTCGGCACGGCATTGGGCGCGCTGATAGGGCTCGAACGCCAGTTGCGCGCCCGAAGTGCTCGGCGTGCGCTGGGATGTGGAGCACATCACCACGTCCGACTGAAACGTCCGACTGACGCTGACCAGCAACATCGCAACAGTACAACAAGCCAACAAGTGGGATGGGGCATCGAGCCTCATCCCACTTTGTTATTATCCGGCGATTGTCAGACTCACTCACGCCACGGTGAACGTGGTGCGCTTCAGGTCCTCACGGCGCGAGGAGTGGCCGATGAGCAGTTCGAATTCGCCGGGCTCGACGATGCGGTTGGCGTCCGGGTCCACGATCGTGCAGTTCGCCACCGGGATCTCGAAGGTGACGGTCTTGGTCTCGCCGGGTTCCAGTGCGACGCGCTGGAACGCCTTCAATTCGCGGTCGGTCCAGCTGTAGGAGGTCACGATGTCGCCGATGTAGGCCTGCACGATCTCCACGCCGGCGCGCTCGCCGGTGTTGGTGAGGGTGATTTCGGCACGTACGGTGTCGGTTTCGGCGAATGTGCCGTCGGCGTTGCTTGCGCCGCCCGTAATGGTCGGTTCGCCGTATGCGAACGTCGTGTAGCTCAGGCCTTCGCCGAACGCGAACGCCGGATCCTGGGTGAGGTCGGCGTACCGGTCGCCGTGCTGGCCGCGAATCTGGTTGTAGTAGACTGGCAGCTGGCCCGCGTGGCGCGGGAAGGTGATCGGCAGTCGGCCCGACGGGTTGGTCAGGCCAAAGATGATTTCGGCGACGGCCTGGCCGCCGCGCATGCCCGGGTTCGGCGCCCACAGGATGGAGCCGGTGCCGGTTTCAGGGTCGCTGACGCGCTTGGCGAACACGCCGTACTCCCCCACGATGGAGGCGGGCAGCACCTGCGGCTTGGAGCTGATGAGCACGGTGACCATCGGCTTGCCGGTTTCGCGCGAGACGGCGGCGAGCTCGTCGAGCAGGGCGTTCTGGCCGCCGAGCAGTTCGAGCGTGGCGGTGGAGCAGGTTTCGCCGACCAGCTGGACCATGTCGCCGACCACGGCCACGATCAGATCGGACTGGCGGGCGTTGGCCACGGCCTCGTCGATCAGGGCCTGGTCCACGGCGGCGGAGACGCCGATCTTCGGGCGGGGCTGGCCGTCCGGGTAGAACTCGCCTGCGGGGTCGGGCACGAGGTCGATGACGTTCGCGCCGCGCGAGTAGACCACTTCGCAATCGTCGGAGGTGAGCTGGGTCAGGCCGTCGAGCACGGTGGTAATCATGCCTCGAGGCTGGCCGTCCGGCATCCAGGAAACCTGACCGGAGTTGCCGGTCCAGTCGCCGAGCTGGTTCTGGGCGTCGTCGGCAAGCGGGCCTACCACGGCGATGCGCTTGGCCTTGTTTGCGGCGAACGGCAGGGTGCCGTCGTTGCGCAGCAGGGCGACGGATTCGCGGGCGAGTTCCAGGTTGGTCTGCTGGTGTTCGGCGGAACCGATGACCGCCTTGATGCGTTCGGCGTCCGGCAGGCGCGGGTCCTCGAACAGGCCGAGGCGGAACTTCAGGGCCAGGATGCGCGAAACGGCGTCGTCGATCAGCGATTCGTCTAGAAGGCCGGTCTTCACGGCCTCGATGGTGCCTTCGTAGAACTGCGGGGTGGTCATGACCAGGTCGTTGCCGGCCTTGACCGCGTCGGCTGCGGCGTGCACGTAATCGGGTTTGACGTGCTGCTCCCATACGGAGCGTCCGACGTTGTCCCAGTCGGTGATCAGCGTGCCATTGTATTGCCATGCGCCGCGCAGCTTGTCGGTCAGCAGCCATTTGTTGAACGTGACCGGCACGCCTTCAATGGACTCGTAACCCAGCATGAACGTACCGCAACCTTCTTTGGCCACGCGCTCGAACGGCGGCAGGAACCAGGATTCGAGCTTGCGGTGGGAGAGGTCCGCTTCGGAGGCGTCGCGGCCGCCTTGGGTTTCGGAATAGCCGGCGAAATGTTTGGCGCAGGCCAGGATTGCGTTCTTTGGCAGTTCCTCACCGGCCTTGGCACCGCCTTGATAGCCCTTGACCATGGCGGAGGCGAGTTCGCCGATCAGCATCGGGTCTTCGCCGAAGGTCTCGTCCACACGCCCCCAACGGGTATCTCGGGCGATGCACAACACAGGAGAAAACGTCCAATGTACACCGGTACAAGAGACCTCCTCGGCGGTAGCACGGCCGGCGGCCTTGACCTTGTCCGGATCCCAGCTGACAGCCATGCCGAGCTGGGACGGGAAAATAGTGGCGCCCGGCCAGAAGGAGTATCCATGGATGCAGTCATCTCCGATAATCAACGGGATGCCCAGACGCGTCTTCTCATTGACGGTCTTGGCGGCACGAGATAAATCCTCGGGGCTGGTATGCAGAATGGATCCGACATGCTTATTCACGATGAGATCCTCAAGATCGCCGCCGCGGGCGTCAAGCTGCATCATCTGGCCGACCTTCTCTTCAAGGGTCATACGAGAGAGCAAGTCGGCGATTCGCTCACCAGCGAGCAAATCAGGATTCTTGTACGGTAAGGTTTCAGCAGTTGCGGCAGGCGTAGTGTTGTCGGTCATACGAAGTCGCTTTCCTCAGTGAAATCGAACAGCTTTTTAATTACCAATTGGTAGTTTATCTATTGACAGCATACAACACGCTTATGCCGCGCGCATCACATACACCAAAACGACCGTATGTACGCGCCCCCTTCGTTCGCCCGCATACTTACTGCCGCTATCAAGCACAAGCCTCGGTTCAAGGCACACAGCGAATCAGCGATACCCGTCCCATATCGGCGAAGGAAATATCGCCGGCTCCAGATCGGCCCATTCATCGCATAAGTCAATGGCCGGCCCCCGTAACCACCTCAGTTGCACACCATCCATGATCTCCAGAGCATGGCGCAACGTGGGCCGGATCTCCTCAAACGAAGTGAATTCGGAAGGCAGGTTCCAGTTGTATGTCGAATAGTATTGCCATATTGAATCCCGACGATTGGCAAACTCGTCATGTAACGGATGCGCAGGATTGAACGATTCGACCTGCAATATCGAGAACAGCTGAACAAGCATGGGTCGCGTGGAATTGCAATGTACCAAGAACCTCAGATACGCGGGCAATCTGAAATCATCGGGCACTGAACCAGGCAGGCCGGAGGCCATGAAGTCTTCCACACTGCCAAACGTGTTGTAATTCTCGTGATACACCGCGGCAAGCAGGTTATCTTTGCTAGGAAAATATCGCAAAACTCCCTGCTTGGTAACACCGACCGCATCGGCCACATCCTGCACAGAAGTACCGTTGTAGCCACGCTCGGAAATCAGTCGCACGGCGGCATCGAGAATTTCCTGCCGGCGTTCCCCCGGCGACTTGCGAACACGCTTATGCTGCAATGAATTCCCAGATGTCATATCCGCCAGTCTATCCGCATTCTCCCCACTCCCATGCGCAACCACATCCAATATCCTTGGCCGGATATGCAAAACGGTGCCAAAACAAAACATTCTGTCACGCCTTCGACACCGATATCGCGCAATAGATTTTTCTGTATATGCTTCTTCGCTTACTCCTGGAACACGTCGGGGTGCTTCAGATCGCCGGGGATGTCGGACAAGAGGCCCTCCAATCCCAAGAATTCCTTCCAGAAATCGAGCGGCTGGCCGTACGGCGTGGCTTCGCGGCCGTGGGCCTGAATGTTGGCCTTGGCCTCGAACACCTCTTCCTCGCTGATGCCCTCGAAGTAGCTTTCCAAGCGGTCGCGATGCTCGGGCACGTAGAACAGAGAGGACACAATCTCCGTCAGACGTTCGGCACGCTCGACCGGCAAGGAATCCCAGTGGCGAAGCTCGATGAAGTTCTTCAGGCGTACGTCATTGAAGTGCGTGGAGATGATGTGGTTGATCTCGTACGGGTTGAGTTCGCGGTCCGGGTACACCTCCCCCGCGTTCTCGCGGAAGGCCGGGCGATGCAGTTCCTTGGGACTTGCTCCAGAAGCCACAGCTTCAGGGGTATGAGTCAGGTCAGCGAACATGAGCGGCGTGGACAGCACGTCGATGGCGTAATCCTCCCACCCATAGCGCGGGTCGAACAGGCCCGGCAGCACATTCGTGCGCTGGAAGTCGAGATAATCCCACATGCGCTGGCGCAGCAACGGCCATGGGTTCGTCTCACCTTCGAAATACGGGGTGTTGCGGAAGAAGTACGCCAGAATCGGACCGATGACGGTGCCCAACCGCAGTTTTTCGATGGAATCGCGCTCGTCCACGTAGTCGATGCTGACCTGGGTGGAGGCGGAGCAACGCATCATGCATGGGCCGAACTGACCCACGCGGCCGAGGTAGTCGGTCATTGCATCGTAGCGATCCTTGGGGTTGACCGGCACATCCGCAAAGCTGGATTTGGGCTGGTAACCGTAGTTGACCAGTCGGAAGTCGAGATCGTCAAGAATCGGGGCGAGCTCGCGACGGAACTTGGAATACAACGTATTCAGGTCGGACGGCTTCTTCAGAATGCCGATTGAAGTCTCCACCTGGCCGCCGGGTTCGAGTGAGACGGCGACGCCGGGGCGCGCGAGCCCCACCAGATGGCCGTTCTCCCAGTATTCCTTGTCCTCGTCATAGTAGGGTACGAGACGTTTGAGCAGCGTTTCGATGCCGTTCGGCTCGTAGTAGGTCACGGCGGTGTCGTCGCTGTTGTGCACGGGCAGGTGCTCGATCTCCACGCCGAAGCCACCGGCGCCACGCTGGGAGCGACCGTTCTCAAAGAACTTGAGCAGGCTCTCGACATGCTTGGGGTTCGGCTTGGCGAGTAGGTGCGCGTAACTGATTCGGGGAGTAACCATGCTTTGTATCGTATTCGAGCCGGCCGGTGCGCGTGCCCGAAAGCCCGCAATACGCTATACGAAAAACCGATAGCAGGCTCCGGCCCGGTTTCTCGCTCTAGAGACTCCCCTCAGTCGCTGCGCGACAGCTCCCCTCACAGAGGCCGAGCCGTAAAGCGGACAGCCCTGTGGGCTGTCCGTAGGCGAGGGTGAGCCGATAGGCGAACCAGCATGTCGCGAGCGAAGCTCGTCCTTAATTGCGGACGAGCCAGAGCATAAATCAGTCCGCGGAGGTGAAGCCCTGCGGCTCGCCGGCCTCGGCGAACTTGGCGTTGTGAGCCTTCTTGGCGGCGGCGATCATCAGCTTGATACGATTGAGCTGGTTCGCCTCGGAGGCACCCGGATCGTAATCGATGGAGACGATGTTGGCTTCCGGATGCAGGCGGCGGATCTTGCCGAACATGCCGCGGCCGGTCACATGGTTGGGCAGGCAGGCGAACGGCTGCGCGCAGATCACGTTCGGGCAACCCTGTTCGATGAGTTCCAGAATCTCGGCCGTCAGCAGCCAGCCTTCACCGGCCTGCACGCCGATGGAGGTGACTTCGGCGGCCTTCTTGACCAGTTCGGGCATCGGCTCGTCCTGCTTGAACTTGCCGTTCGATGTGGCCAGCGCGGCCTTGATCGGCGCGTTGTACAGGTCGAGGCCCTTGCGCATCAGGGCGTAAACCGTCTTGTTGCCGCCCATGCCGAGGTTCTTCTCGTTCCAGTCGGTGATGTAGGGGCGGGTGGTCATGAATTCCATGATGCCGGGCACCACGGCCTCGCAATCCTGGGATTCGATGACGTCGACCACGTGGTTGTTCGCGTCCGGCTGGTACTTGACAAGAATCTCGCCGACCACGCCGACACGCACCTTGCGCGGGATGTCGCGCAGCGGCAGATTGTCGAAGGACTTCACGATCTCCTTGGCCAGCACGTTATACGGCAGATAGCCCTTCTTGATGCTCGGCGCCTTGGCTGCGGTCTTGGAATAGCCGTGATGCTCGATGGTCTCACGCACGATGGTGTCCCACAGCTCGTACAGCTTGTTGGCCGAACCTTTCTCCACCTCATACGGGCGTACGCGGTAGAGGCACTTCATGAGCAAGTCGCCCAGAATCAGCGCCTTGATGGCACGGTGCAGCAGGGGCAGGGTGGCCTTGAAGCCGGGGTTGTCTTCGAGGCCCTGGGTAGAAATGGCGATGACCGGAATCTGCGGGTAGCCGGCATCGACCAAAGCCTTGCGGATCAGGCCGAAGTAGTTGGTCGCACGGCACATGCCGCCGGTCTGGGTGATGGCGAGCGCTACATGGTCGGGATCGTATTCGCCTTCCAGAATCGCGTCGATGAGCTGGCCGATGACCATGATGGCCGGGTAGCAGGCGTCGTTGTTCACGTATTTGAGGCCGGTTTCCACATCGCCACGGCTCGCGTGCTTCAGGATGTCGAACTTGTACCCACCGGAACGAATCACCGCTTCGACCAAGGACATGTGGATCGGGCTCATCTGAGGGCCAACAATCGTATAGTTCTTCTTCATGTCCTTGACGAACTTCTCGCGATGAGCGTAGCGGGACATGGTGGCGTTGTTGTGGCCGGACTTCTTGGCGTTCTTGGCGTTCGTCACGCCGGTGGTGCCGTCCGAAGTGCCGTTCTTGCTGGCGACTGCGGCCTGCAGGTCGCGTTCGGCGGCGCGCTTGGAGGCGGCGCGCATGGCCTTGGTGAGCTTCGGGTTGGCGGCCATGGTGCTGTCAAGCAGAATCTGGCGGCCGGGGGTTGGCGCGGTGGAGCCGGTCTTGCGGAATCCGGCGGACTTGGGGCCTTGCACGGCCTTGGCCGCGGCGGCTTCGCGGGCCTTGTTGGCTTCGCGTTCCTCGACGGCGGCCTTGAGCGAGCGCAGTCGAATCTTGGCGGCACCCAGGTTGGAGACCTCGTCAATCTTCAGCAGCGTGTACACGTCCGCCTTGTCTGCCAGGATTTCGGCCACCTGGTCGGTGGTGATGGCGTCAAGGCCACAGCCGAAGGAATTGAGCTGCACGAGTTCGAGGCCCGGGTAGGAGGCCACGAAGTGTGCGGCCGCGTACAGACGGGAGTGGTAGGCCCACTGGTTGGTGACGCGCAACGGCATCTTGGTGACTGTGCGGTCTCCCACGTGGCGGAATCCGGCGGCGTTCTTGGAGCGCGGGTCGGCTTCGCCTTCCGAGAGGAATTCGGTGAGGTTGAGCTTCTCCCCCGGCTGCAGTTCGCAGATGGAATCCTCGGAGAGCACCACCATGCCGAGCGAGCAGATGGTTTCGGGGATGCCGTGGTTGATTTCGGGGTCGATGTGGTAGGGGCGGCCGGCGAGCACGATGCCGCGGCAGTTGTGCTCCTTCATGTAGGCGAGCGCGGTCAGGCCCTCCTGCTGCACGTCGTGCTTGAAGACCTTGTCTTCGGCGTATGCGGCCTTGACTGCGGTTTCGACTTCCTCACGGGTGACGTCGGCCCAGGCGAACTCTTCGAGGATGCGGTCGACCATGAGCTCGTGGTTGGCGAGGTTGAAGTACGGGTGCATGTAGCGCACGCCGTCCTCGCGCAGTTCGGGCATGTTGGCGCCGACGACGAGCGGATAGTTGGCCACGACCGGGCAGTTGTAGTGGTTGTCCGTGTTGGGCACGAGGTTCTCCTCGTAGCTCACGCAAGGGTAGAAGATGGTCTTGATGCCCTTGTTGAGCAGCCACTTGATATGGCCGTGCACCAGCTTGGCCGGGTAGCAGATGTTTTCGGAGGCGATGGATTCGATGCCGGTCTCGAACAGCTCGTGGGAGCTGCGGCCGGAAATCATCACCTTGAAGCCCAGCGTGGTGAGCAGCGTGAACCAGAACGGGTAGTTCTCGTACATGTTGAGGGCGCGCGGGATGCCGATTTCGCCACGGGTGGCCTTTTTATCGGTGAGCCTGCGGTAGGCGAAGCAACGCTTGTACTTGTAGTCGTACAGGTTCGGGCGGTCGGAACGCTTCTTCTTGGCGTCGCCACCGCGTTCGCAACGGTTGCCGGTCACGAAGCGTGAACCGTCGGAGAACGTGGTGATGGTGAGCTTGCAGTGGTTCTGGCACAGCTTGCACACGTCACGCTCGGTGGTCATGCTCATGTTGTCGAGCGCTTCGCCGGTCAGAATGGAGCTGGCGGTGTGGGTCACACCGTCCACGACAACGACATGGACTTCGGGCTTGGCCGTCTCGGTCTTCTTGAAGGCTGCGGCCTTGGGCTCGGACTTGGGTGCGGGCTCAGCCTCGGACTGTTCCTCGGACCCATCGGCCTTAACCACCACATCCAAGTGGTCGGCCTCATCCTGATAGTGCATGCGGGCGGTCAGGGCGGCGCCGAACGCACCCATGAGGCCGGCGATGTTCGGACGGGTGACCTGACGTTCGGTGAGCAGCTCGAAGGCGCGCAGCACGGCGTCGTTGAGGAACGTACCGCCCTGGACCACCACAGTGTCGCCGAGTTCGCCGGAATCACGCAACTTGATGACCTTGTACAGGGCGTTGCGCACCACGGAGTAGCATAGGCCGGCAGCGATGTCCTCGATGGAGGCGCCTTCCTTCTGCGCCTGCTTGACCGAGGAGTTCATGAACACGGTGCAACGCGAACCAAGGTCCACCGGATGGGTGGAAGCCAGAGCCTTTTGCGTGAATTCCTGAATCGTCAGGCCCATGGACATGGCGAAGGTCTGCAGGAACGAGCCGCAGCCGGACGAGCAGGCTTCGTTGACGGCGATCGAGTCGATGACGCCGTCAGTGATGGCCAGATATTTCATATCCTGGCCGCCGATGTCGATGACGGCGGTGACGCCGGGGCTGACCATTTCAGCACCACGATAGTGGGCCATGGTCTCCACCACGCCCTCGTCCAGGTGCAGGCCGGTGGTGATGAGGCCTTCGCCGTAACCGGTGGCGCAGGAGCGTGCGATCCATGCGCCTTCGGGCAGCTCGGATTGGATCTTCTTGACGATGTTGATGGCGGCGGTCAGCGGGCTGCCTTCGTTGTTGGCGTAGCTGGACCAGACGATTTCACGGTCGTCATTGACGAGCGTGGCCTTGATGGTGGTGGAACCGGCGTCGATGCCCAGGAAGTGCGGGCCATGCGCGCCTTCGAGGGTGCCGATGTGGATGTGTTCCTTGTGGTGGCGCTTGTTGAAGTCCTCGCGATCGGCCTCGGTGGGGAACAGCGGCGGCATGGTGGGCGTGTTGGAGGGCAGGTTCTTCAGCTCGTCCAAACGCTTCAGGATTTCGTCGCAGGTGTGGGCTTCGAAATGGTGGCCCTGATCGTCGGAATCCATGTCGGCCTGCAATGCCGAACCGTAGGCCACGTACAGGTGGGCGTCGGTCGGCACGATGAACTCGTCGACCTTGCCTTCAAGGGCACGCTGGAAGGCGGCGCGTAGTTCGGACATGAAGAACAGCGGGCCGCCGAGGAAGATGACGGTGCCGTGAATCGGGCGGCCGGAAGCCAGGCCGGCAATGGTCTGCGTGGCCACTGCGGTGAAGATGGAGGCGGCCAAATCAGGCTTGGCCGCACCATCGTTGATTAGCGGCTGCAAATCGGTTTTGGCGAACACGCCACAACGCGAGGCGATCGGATACAGGTTCTCGTAGCTCTTGGCCATCTCGTTGAGGCCGGCGGCGTCGGTGTCGAGCAGTGTGGACATCTGGTCGATGAACGCACCGGTACCGCCTGCGCACGAACCGTTCATGCGCTGTTCGGGCGTGGGCTTCAGGTAGGTGATTTTGGCGTCCTCGCCGCCGAGCTCGATGATGACGTCGGCCTGCGGGTATTCCTTGTCGATCGCCTCGGTTTCGGCGATGACCTCCTGAATGAAAGGCACATGCAGATTGTCAGCAAGCGCCAGACCGCCGGAACCGGTGATAGACAGGCGAATCGGTTCGTCGCCTCGACCTAGTTCCACGAGCTCTTTACGGATGTCGACCAACAGGCCGGCCACGGTGGCACGCACGTTGGCGTGGTGGCGTCGGTAATCGGAGAAGAGGGTGTCTTTCAGGGAATCGGACTGATCAAGCACCACGGCCTTGACGGTGGTGGAACCGATGTCCAATCCCACACGCAGGGGCTTCGGGTGTGAAGCGGGCTTTACGCTCGCGTCAGTGACGATGTCAACCATGTGTTCCTCTTAATTCCGACTTCCGGGTATGTGCGCCTTCAGGCATCATGAGCCGTTTCGGGACGGCTGGCAGATACCTGCGGACGGCTTCGCCCGGCTACTTCTTCTGGAATATTAGTCCGACCACCTGCCCAACGTGACGCCGGGCATGGTGATTTCACTCACGGGAAGGCCGTTTCCCAGCAGTTCCGACGATATTGCTGAGTGCGGCATTCCGGACCTGCTACTACGAGGCCTGTTGGCCTTCGCCGGCTTCGCGGTCTCTCAAATAGATTTCGGGGATATCTCGTTCTTGATCGTGGAGCTTGGCCCAGATGACCGGTTCGCCGGCTTCTAGGGACTTGGACACATCGAGGATGCGCTGGTTTCTGGAGCCACGGAATTGCAGCAGCGAGTCCTTCTGGTCTTTGAGGTAGCGGCCGTCGACGAGGATGTCGATAAGATGCAGCAATTCAAGCTTGTCTGGTGTTTCTCCGAGGCGCATGAGCTCTTCCCATGTGTAGCCGGTCCACGACCAGATATCTTTGGTATGGCCGAATTCCTGACGGATACGTTGTGCGAGCGGCACCAGCACAGGAGTGTTGAGGAACGGCTCGCCACCAAGGAACGTAATGCCTTGCACCCATGGCGCTTTCAGGTCTTCGATGATCTTGTCTTCAAGTTTTTGCGTGTATTCGTGGCCTGCTTGGAAGTCCCAGATGGAGGCGTTGAAACAGTCGACGCAGTGGAATGGGCAACCGGAGACGTAGAGAGAGTTGCGCACTCCTTCTCCGTCGGTGACGATGAAGGTTTTGTAGTCGGCGATCATCCGCTTGGACATGCGCCGGCCATCCCATTGACCGGCTTTCGGATCGTTGGCAAGACCGTTGGAGGGTACGGAGGGGCCACGCCCGGTCTCGCCGGCCGCAAAGTCATGGCGCTTGGGTTCGGGCTTGGTCGTATGCAGCTCCGGCATGATTCCCTCCTTACGGAAAGCATTAGCTCCCGCTGACGGGAACTGTCCGTCATCAAACGGACTGAGGGTGGTCAACACTATAAGGATAACCACCCTCAGTCTCGCTTACGCTCGACAGCTCCCGCCAGCGGGAGCGAGTATAAACCTTACTTAGCTTCCTCGAACCACTCGCGGGTGGTGCCGTCGTCCAGGGTCACGCGGCCAGTTTCGCCGCTCATGTGCTTGACACGGTGGGCGATCTCCTCGTGACGGCCGTGCACCATCGGGCGCTGGACCGGGCTGCCGAGGTAGCCGCAGGTACGCTTGGTGACATTGCACTTGTCCGGGTTGGAGTTGCCGCACTCCGGACACTTGAAGCCTTCCTCGGTCGGCTCGAAATCCCCCTGGAAGCCACACACGAAGCAGTGGTCGATCGGGGTGTTGGTACCCAGATAACCGATGCCGATGTTGTAGGCGTAATCCCATACGGCTTCGAGGGCCTTCGGGTTGTCCTGCAGGCACGGGTACTCGCAGTAGTTGATGAAGCCGCCGGAAGCGTAGTACGGGAAGTCCTTCTCGTAGCTGAGCTTCTCCATCGGGGTGGGCTGCAACCACACCGGGTAGTGGAAGGAGTTGGTGTAGAAGTCGTGGTCAGTCACGCCTTCGATACGGCCGAACTTTTCACGGTCCATGCGGTTGAAGCGGTCGGTCAGGGATTCAGCCGGAGTGGAGTACACGGAATAGTGGTAGCCCTCCGCTTTGCTCCACTGCTTGCACAGCTCGTTCATGCGCTTGACGATGGACAGCGCGAACTCCTTGCCTTCCGGATCCCAGCCGTGGTCGCGAATCCAGTTCTTGCCGTAGAAGACCGCGGTGGTCTCGGCAAGGCCGATGTAGCCGAGCGACACGGTGGCACGCTCGTTCTTGAACAGCTGGTCCACGTTGTCGTTGGCACCGAGACGACCGAACGCACCGAAGCGGAACAGGGTCGGGGCGTTGACCGGGGTGGCTTCCTTGCAGCGCATGATGCGGAACTGCAACGCCTGATGGGCCACTTCCATGCGCTCCTCGAACAGCTTCCAGAAGCGGGCCTTGTCGCCGTGGGATTCGATGGCGATACGCGGCACATTGACGGTGACCACGCCGAGGTTCATACGGCCGTCTTCTTCATCCTTGCCGGTCTCCGGGTTGATCCAACCCTGCAGGAAGGAGCGGCAACCCATCGGAGCCTTGAAGGAGCCTGTGATCTTGACGATGTTCTCGTAGAACACCACATCCGGGTACATGCGCTTGGTGGCGGACTCGAGGGCGAGCTGCTTCAGATCGTAGTTCGGGTCACCCGGGTCGGCGTTCACGCCGTGCTTCACGGTAAAGACGAGCTTCGGGAAGATGGCGGTGTGGTGTTCCTTGCCGAGGCCGCGAATACGGTTCAGCAGGATTGCGCGCTGCACTTCACGAGAGAACCAGTCGGTGCCGAGACCAAAGCCGACAGTCACGAACGGGGTCTGGCCGTTGGACACACGGTTGGAGTTGATCTGGTATTCCATGGTCTGCATGGCATCATAGATGGCCTTGCGGGTACGAATCTTGGCGAGGATTTCACGCTCCTGCTCAAGTTCGTCAACGTCGGTGTGGAACGGGGTGTCCATCGGCAGCGGTTCACGGGAACCGAAATGCAGCTTGGCGGGCTCGTTCTTCTTGGCGCTCTCGACCTGACGACGGGCGAATTCAACCGGCATGCCGTCGGGGATGGTCTCACGAGCTTCCTCAAGGAACTTCTCGTAATCCTTCTTGGCATACTGGGCAAGATGCTCGTCGGCACGGTTGGCGGTCTGGCCACCATACTGGCTGGAGGCCACGTCCTTCATGATCTGGGTAATCTGGGTGGCCGCAATGGCGATGGACTTCGGGGAAGCCATCGGAGCGTTGCCAAGAGTGAAGCCATTGGCCAACATGTCCCAGAAGTTCGGCAAAGAGCAGTTGGACTGGGCAGTGAACGGCGAGTAGTCGGCATCGTGGAAGTGAATATCGCCCTTCATGTGGGCGTTGGACACCGCTGGAGGCAGCATGTTGAACGCGGCAGCCTTGGACACGGCACCAGCCAGCAGATCACGCTGGGTGGAGTAGACGTTGGAATCCTTGTTCGCGTTCTCGTGAATCAGGGTCGGGTCATGATTAATGAAGCGAGCAACGGCCTCGTTCACATCAGTGGCCTTGGCGCGCTGAATGTCTTTGTCGAGACGGTAGTTGGTGTAGGCGCGAGCCACGTCGTACAGGTGGGCGTCAATGAGGGCGTGCTCCACGAGGTTCTGGATGTCCTCGATCTTGGCGGGGCCGGCGTAACGCCCTTTGATTTCACCTTCGACTTGGTTGGCGAAACCACGGATCATGGCATCTTCTTCGGGGCCGACTTCCTTGTTCAGGTCGCCGAAAGCAGACTTGACCGCAGAGATGATGTTGATGGGGTCGAAGTCGACCACACGACCATCACGCTTCTCAACGAGCACGGTGGAGGCCTTGGCGGCCACCTTGGTCTCGTTATCGGTGACGGTTTCCTCCAGCACCTGTGCGCCCATCGGACACCCCTTTCCTATAAGGCGAACACTCTCCTGAGTTCCGCATTTTGGCCGCACTCGACGTGGGCCACACGAAATTACATTGATGTCGTTTTCTTGAACCTCTAGAAGAATACGGCATCCCCACCACTATATCTAGTGCTCAACAGTGGTGTGTCGAACTATTTATAGGGTTTTCGGCTATTTTCCGCCAAAACCACAAGTGTGTGATTAGCGTAACTGTTTTCTGCTCGCGTGTCGCACAGCGAGCTCACTGACGACTCTCAATCGTCAGCGCAACGCATATCTCACTCCTCTTCATAGCACCCGTTTCTTCGCCATAATGACTCCTTTCTTCTGATGCACCAGACCATCTCCATCATCGGCTGATACATCGCTTCGTACGGTTCTCGCATTCATCATCACACCGTTTTCAGGCGACGGTAAATATTTACCGTCATCAACCAACGCACTTATAGTGGAGTGCATGACTACTGCAATGGGCTACTCATCTACCGGCCGTCCACCGACCGCCGCTTCACTGGCCTCGGCTGGCTTTGAGCCGGGTCAAGGCACATTCGCGCCCGATCAGGGCACTATCAATCTGCCGAATGAACCTCGCCCTATCGATCAGCTGCCTGCACGCGCCGCTGAAACCACCGCGCAAAATCCGTGGCCGGTAAGTGTGCTGAGCCAGAAGTTCTACGGTGCCGTGGAACGATGGCCGTCCGCCTGGGTCACCGGCCAGATCACGCAGATCAATACCCGTCGCACCGGCTCGGCCTACATCACGCTGCGCGACGACTTCGAGGATATCGCCATGGAAGTCAATGGCTTCGGCAGGTTCGCGGCCGCGGCCAGCCAGTTCGTTCAGGGCGACCGCGTGGTGATTCATGGCAAACCGAACCTGTGGATGAAGCGTACTTCGCTGTCGTTGCGCGGAGACACGATTCTCAAGGTCGGAGCCGGTGGCAGCCTCAAGGCCATGATCGACGAATTGCGCAAGCGGCTTAAGGGCGAGGGCCTGTTCGATGCCGATCACAAACTGCCTCTCCCGGAGTTTCCGAAGACTATTGGCCTGATTTGTGCACCTCAGGCACGTGCGGAAGGCGATGTGATCACCAATGTAAACCTTCGTTGGCCTTCCGTAACCTTCAAGGTGGTCCATGTGCATGTTCAGGGCGAGCAATGCCCGGCCGAAGTGGTTCAGGCCATTGCACAGCTCGATGCCGACCCGAACGTGGATGTGATCATCGTGGCCCGTGGCGGCGGCTCGTTTGAGGATCTCATCGGTTTCTCGGATGAGCGTGTGGTTCGTGCGGCGTATGCCTGCACCACACCATTAATCTCCTCCATCGGGCATGAGGATGACTGGACATTGCTGGATCTGGTCGCCGATCTCAGAGCCTCCACCCCCACCGATGCGGCCAAGCGCGTGGTGCCGGATGTGCGTGAGCAGTCGCAGCTCATCGAAGGTGCCATCGACCGTATGCGACTGCAGGTCCGTTCGCGCGCGGAGAACGAGATCCGACTTATCGAGGGATATGCGAACCGCCCGAGCCTGACCCAACCGCATACCATGCTCGAACCGCATCAGCGGCTGATCGACGATTCCCTGCAGCGGCTTGACATCGGCCTGCGGCGTATCGTGGATGATGCCCAGCTCACCGTCGAACGCGCCCATGCCTCACTGACCGCACTCAGCCCCCAATCCACGCTGAACCGAGGCTATGCGGTGGTGCAGTCCGCCGATGGCCATGTGCTGGATGACGCTTCGCGGGTCAGTACCGGGGATGACATCACCGTCACCCTGAAAAAGGGCGTCATTACCGCCACCGCCACATCCGCAACCGCAACCGCGTAATGCACCATATGCATTCACGCATATATACCGTATATATAAGGAGAACAAGATGACCGAGAACACCACACCCACCGACAAGAACACCCCCGCCTCGTCCCTGACGGACAAGGAACGCGAGCTCATCGCCCAGATGCCATATGAGGAGGCGCGCGACAAGCTGATTCAGGCTGTCCAGGCACTGGAAACCGGCGGCCTCAATCTTGACCAGTCGATGCGTCAATGGGAAATCGGCGAGGCCTTGGCCAAGCGCGCCCAGGGCCTGCTCAACGACGTACGAGCCAAGCTCGACCAGGCACAAGCCGAGCAAGCCGCCAACGAAGCCACCGCAGGCACGCAGTCCAACCTCGACTGAGTTGCCTCCCGGCGCGGCATCCCGCGGCTCGCACCTGAATCCGGACTGGACTGAGTTCTGCTTCCCGGCATACGATAGTGGTGATTAGGCCACATTGGTAGCAGTTATAGAAGGGAAATCCCATGTCAACGCTGATTCTTGTATTCCATCCGCACCTGAAGGACGGCTCGCGAGTGAACGCCCGTCTGCTTGCCGAACTCGCCGCACAAGGCGAGGACGACATCATCGTACGCGACGAATACACCGAATATCCGAACTTCTCCGTCAACGCCGACAAGGAGCACGAGCTACTGGAGGCCGCCGACCGCGTAATCCTCCAGTTCCCGTTCTACTGGTACTCCTCCCCCGCGCTGCTCAAGGAATGGGAAGACGAGGTCATCACCGCAGGCTGGGCCTACGGTGGAGGCCACGCACTCAAGGGCAAGGAGCTTAAGCTGGTGGTCACCACTGGTTCCGACGCCGCCAAGTACCGCAAGGATGGCGAGTACAGCCACACCATGGAGGAGCTGCTGAGCCCGTTTGAGGTCGTGGCGTACAAGATCGGCATGAACTATGCTGAGCCGTTCCTGGTGCAGGGCACCGCCACCATCGGCGATGCGGAGCTGGATCAGGCCGCCGCCGATTATGTTTCGGCGATTTTGGACTGAATAAGCTGAGGCCGGGTGCAAGTCGCACCCGGCCTTGTTGTTTCGCGGGCTAGCCGCGGTCTCTCCCAGTCAGCCTGCGGCTGACAGCTCCCTCGTCAGAGAGAGCTTATTTTTTGGATCAGAGGGAGTTGATAGCTACTTCTTCAACGGCACGTAGATCACGTCGTCAATGAGCTCGCGATAGTGCTCAACGATTTGCGCGCGACGGGTCTTCAGGCTCGGGGTCAGCATGCCGTTGGCCTCGGTGAATTCGTCTGGCAGAATCTCGAACTTACGAATCGACTCGGCGCGGGAAACGCCCTCGTTGGCGGCGTTCACCGCACGCTCTACCTCGGCATGAATGATGGCGTTCTTGGCCAGCGAGGCCAGATCGGGTTCCGGTTTGGTGCCCTGGGATTCCAACCAGTTGTTGGCATCCGCCAGATCCAGCGTGACCAGAGCGGCCACGAACGGCTTCTTATCGCCAATAACCAAGCACTGGTTGACCACAGGCGAGGTCATCACGGAAGCCTCAAGCAGACCCGGCGACACATTCTTGCCACCAGCGGTGATGATGAGGTCTTTCTTACGGCCGGTGATGGAGATGAAGCCATCTTCGGAGATATCGCCCAGATCGCCAGTGTGCAGCCAGCCATCAGTGATCTGCTGGGTAGTGACCTCAGGGTTGTTGTGGTAGCCCTTGCACACCAGCGGTCCTTTGACCACCAGCTCGCCGTCCTCGGCGATGCCCGCAGTGATACCGCACATCGGCATGCCGATGGTGCCGATGCGGTTGTCTTCCGGCAAGCTCACACACACCGGGCCGCAGGTTTCGGTCATGCCATAGCCCTCAAGCACCGGCATGCCGATGCCGTTGAAGAAGTGGGAAAGCTCGGAGTCCATCGGAGCGCCGCCGGTGATGGCGAAGTCGGCGTTCGGACCGAAAATCGTGCGAATCTTCTTGTACACCACCTGCTCGTAGAAGGCGTGGGCGATGCGTCCGGTAATCGGCAGCTGCTCACCCTTCTGCTCGGCCTTGGACCATTCGCGCGCGTTCTCGGCGGCGCGCATGAACATCTTGCCAGCGAATCCGGTGCCGGCACGCTGGGAGGCGGCATTGTAGACCTTCTCGTACACACGCGGCACGGCAAGCAGCAGCGTGGGACCGAAGGTCTCGAAGTCCTTGACCATCGTCTTCATATTGGAGCTCAAGGCCAGCGAAATCGTGCCGCCAAAACTGAAGAATTCCAGGAATCGGGCGAACACATGGCTCAGGGGCAGGAACAGCAGCAGACGGCGGTTCGGCCATGCGCCGGCACGAGGCATGTACTGCAGGGCGGAGCGCACCAGGAACGCGAAGTTGCGGTGGGTGAGCTCCACGCCTTTCGGGGTGCCGGTGGAGCCGGACGTGTAAACGATGGTGGCGCGGTCGTCGCCGTGGGAGGCGTTCTTGTATTCCCAGAATTCGGCATCGGTGACGCTTTCGCCATAGGTCTTGATGGCGTTCAGGCCGCCTGCTTCGATGACGAACACGTTGCGCAGGGTGGGCACCTCGCTGCGCACGGATTCAATCTTGTCGCGCTGCCCGTCATCTTCGGCGATGGCGAGCGTGACTTTGGAATCGTTGAAAATCCAGCTGACCTGGCTGGCGGAGTTGGTCTCGTACACCGGCACGGTGAGCGCGCCGATGGACATGATCGCCATATCCAGCGCGGTCCATTCCCAGCGGGTGCGCGAGACGATGGCGACTGAATCGCCCTTGTTGACACCAAGTCCGACCAGGCCCTTGGCCAAGTCGATGACCATGTCACGGAATACTTGGGCGCTGTACGGGTGCCAAGTGCCATCATCGCCCTTGTATTCGATCATGGCACCTTCGGGATCGCGCTTGGCGCGGTTATCGAGCAGATCGAACAGGTTGATGTCGCTGTCAATCGGCTCCTTGACGGGATTGGTGAACTGCTTGACGATACGAGTATCGTTTATGGCCTTATCAGCGATGTTTTCAGTCATACTCCCCATGTAACTCCACGGATGCTACAAAACACGCGCGAAACAACGGATTGTCCAGACCAAATGGCCCCGGCAATCCGTTATTTCGGGCAAACCAGGTAAATCTGTCGCACCGTACATTCAGCAGATTACTCGGCGGAGTTATTGGCCTTTTTCAGCTCGTCGCGAATCTCCTGCAGCGTGGCGAGAGTCTGCTCTTCAACGCTAGGCCCCTGTTCTTCAGCGTCAGCCTCATCCTGGGCAGCAGTGAGATCACGAAGCTTATTAATCGGCAAAATCACGCAGAAATACACCGCCACGCCAACAAGCAGGAAGTTAATCAGCGCGTTAAGAATCGCACCAAATGAAACAGTCGAGTTGTTGAACGTGATGGTCAGCAGTCCGGAAAGATCCGGTACGCCGCCAATCATGCCGATTAATGGACTGATGAGATTGTCGACGATGGAATTGACCACAGCGGTAACGGCAGAGCCCATCACCACACCTACCGCCATATCAATCATCGATCCGCGCGACAGGAATTTCTTAAAGCCATTCAACGGGCCTTTATCGGTCAAAGCAACAACTTTGCGAGCGGTTCCTCCCGTGGCCTTGGCAAAGTCGGTGGCAATATTCATGGGATTGTGGTTACTCATAACGGCACTCCTTACGAAATTCAGACACTTCACTTGTATCCGACTGGTTTTCCCACGACTCCATTATGCCGCTTGTTGGAATATCCCTATACCACTGCGGCGTTCCCGTACATGACTATGTACGAGAACGCCGCCAACCCTGCTTGCAGAGAACCTGTTAGAGCTGTTTAGAACTGGATGTAATCGACTTCCGTATGCTCGCCGGTTTCCAAGTATTTCGCCACATCATCAGGACCGACGAACACCAGTTCGACCGCTTGCGCAATCATCAGATTGACACGATCCATTGGCGTAACGTTTTCGAAATAGCCGTACACCGGGATTCCCAGCGCATGCGCATATCCGATTTCGAACATCGTGCCCGGGTCCTCGTCCATAAGATTGGCGACCACGGCTTTAGCAGCATTAATGCCATGGATATCGTCCGCAAAGCATCCTTCAGGGCCTACTTCTTCGATCTGGCTGACAAACCGCGGCTTGAACAGTACCTTGCCATGGTCTTCCAATATCTTTTCCAAACGTTCCATACTTGCCGTTTGTTCAGGATCAAAGAACGGACCGGCCACATAGAAGTCATACTGTTTGTCTTCACTCATGGTCTCTAGTCATAGCGCAGCCGCGTCGGACACCAGCCGTTATTTTCACTGTATGGACAAGGGGTCGTATCGTGAACATTACTACGGGATAACCGTCAATGACTACGTACGTTGCCCCCGATCAGCACACTCCGCCACTTTCGCCCCCTCCCGTATCGTCGAGCACGCGAACCAAGCCGACCAAATAGCCGCCATCCCATGCGCTGATTACCGTATCCGAATGCTGCAATGCCTTGAACAACCGTTCGGGCCACTGCGCCGATTCCCAACCAACCGACTTGAACAGCGCCTCAACCTGTTCGACAGTAAACCGCTTCTCTTCCGTGTATTCGATAGCCATGGACCCTCACGATGACCGTGAAGCCCCACATGTCTTTGCATAGTTTCACATGACGGGATGATGGATGGTGGAACCTATACGTTTACACATGCCTAATGCCTATGGCTCATCACCGATGAATAGAGGCTGAGATACCGTCATGTTTCCGAAGCCAAGTGCCCGAGATCGGATTCGAACCGACGACACCCGCTTTAGGAGAGCGGTGCTCTATCCACTGAGCTACTCGGGCAACGACGTTTCATTGTACACGGCCGCACGCCCAGTCGCATCATGTTCGCGTGGCAGCCTACATAAGACGCATGGCAGTCTGTGTAAGCTACCTGGCAGAACCCGCCACCAAGGCATGGCCGGTTTTCGTGCTGGTTTGGTGCGAACTGCTCTTGCGCACGGCGAAAAGACACTGAAAGACAAGCCGCACACGGTACAGTGGCAAATCGCACGAAAAGCAAGGTAACAGTAAACAAGCCGGAGGAAAGGGCAGCATGGCAAAGGCACGGAGTACTACCACAGGTGCAAGCGTACGAGCTCGCGCCGCTGCCAAGCCACGCTCTGCCAAAGCCACGGCACGCCCAGTATCCAAGTCTGCCGTGAAGCCACACAAACGGCATCGTCTGCTTGGTTTTCTCGCCACGATGTTCGCGCTTCTTGCCCTTGCCGGCACTGCCGCCCGCGCGCTGCCTGCCGATTTACAGGAACTGCCATTTGTGCCGATTGTGGTATCGGCAACGCCCTGGTTCACGTTGCTTGGCCTGATTGCCCTACTGTTGGCCATCGTGTCGCGGCGTATCCTTGCCGCACTAATCGCTATCGCCGCAATCGCATGCAATGGCTATTGGCAATATCCGTTCTTCTACTCGACCGACCCACTCCCCCAAGCCGCGCAGAACGCCGTGGCTGCGGCCTCCCCCAACACCAGCGATGCCTACGCGCGCGTCATGACCTTCAATGTATACAAGGGGCAGGCCGACCCACAAGCCATCGTCGAACTAGTCCGCGATCAGCGCGTCGAAGTGCTCGCTTTGCAGGAGACCACCGAGGATTTCGTCAAAAAACTCAACGAGGCTGGCATTGAGCACTATCTGCCGTATGCGCAGGTCTCATCGTCTGACGGCGTATTCGGTAACGGCCTCTGGTCGGCCACGCCACTTGCCGATCCGGCCGACGATGACGTGAATTCCAGCGCCTCATTCATGCCCGGCGGCACGGTGGATATGGGTGGTCAGCAGATTCGATTCGTATCCGTGCACACCACCGCTCCCGTACCCGGCTATTGGCGGCAGTGGAAGCGATCGCTGGATGAGTTGGGTCCGATGCGCGGGCATACGGATACACGGTATATTTTCATGGGCGATTTCAATGCCACTTACGATCACACGCCATTCCGTGATTTTCTTGGCGACCGGTTCGTGGATGCCGCACGTGAATCCGGACATGGGTTTACGTTTTCGTGGCCTACGAACCGCGTGTATATGCCGATGTTCGCCGGTATTGACCACGTGGTGCTTGATCAGGGCATGAAGGCCGGGCAATGCAAGGTGGTCAAAGTCGAGGGCTCCGATCATGCGGCGTTGTTGGCTACCGTGGCGGTTGGGTGATTTGCGTAGTGTGATCGGCTACCACCCCCAGTCGGCTTCGCCAACAGCCCCCGCCAACGGAGGCAAGATTCCTCTTACCGGCTTGTCCCGCTAGCAGGAAGCCCGTACGAACTAGAAACCGAGGCGAGTGCGACCGAACTGGTCGAGCCAGCGCAGGATTGCGCCTTCGCGCAGGGCCCACGGGCAGATTTCGACTTCCTGAATATTCAGGGCCTTCATGATCTCGTCGGCCACCACGCCGCCGCCCACAATCTGCATCGTGCGTTCAGGAGTGATGCCAGGCAAAGCCACGCGCTGCTCAGGCGCGATCGCCGCCAGACGCGGAATCCAATCCTCTAGTTGTTCGCGGGTCATAATCCACGAATCCTCACGGCCCGGCGCACGCATCACCGCACCGCACAGGCGAGCCAGCGAACGGAAGGTCTTGGAGGTACCAACCGCATGATTCGGGTGCTTGGATTGCGGGAAAACCTTGACCATCGGCTCCAGAATCTTGCGCACGTTCTTACGCACGTCTTCCAACTCGTCGGGCGTGGCCATGCCGGAAGGCAGAAATTCAGTGGTGACGCGGCCCGCGCCAGCCGGGGCGGAAAGCGCCACGGTCGGCTCTTCGTCGGAACCCATCGCCACTTCAAGCGAGCCGCCGCCAATGTCCAGCACCAGCAGTCGGCCGGCATCCCAACCGTACCAACGGCGGGCGGCCAGGAAGGTCAGGCGAGCCTCATCCGTGCCAGACAACACGGTGACGCCCTGACCAATCAGTTCCTCGATCTTGTGAATCACCTTGTTGCCGTTCGGCGCCTCACGCAGGGCGGAGGTGGCCATAACCAGCAGCTGGGTGATTTCGTATTCCTCGGCCAGCCGCATACACTGGGACACGGCTTCCAGAATCGCCTCGATGCCGGACTTCTTGATTGAGCCGTCATCCTTTAAATACTTCATCAGGCGCACTGTGGATTTGGTGCTGGCCTCGGGGTCAGGGCGAGCGCCGGGAGCGGCGTCGACGATAAGCATGTGGATAGTGTTCGAACCGATATCAAGCACACCAAGTCGCGTGGTGCGCGAACGCAGATTGACCATGATCCCTATTCCTGACCTTACCTAACCCGTGATGGCCGAACAACGGGCCGACCATCGCAATCAGCCAGCCGTGCGCCACCATGGCGAGTCGTTCGGCCGGCAACCAACACCGCGAGGCCAGCCGAACATCACACAAACTCGACTACTGTACAACAATCACACCGGCTGCCGCGCCGTTCACAACGATTCGACGAACGTTCCGAGACGTTCCAGCCCCTCGGTCAGGGCCTCACGTGAGGCGGCATAGCTCAGGCGCACATGCGTATCCGCTGTGGCCGCACCGAAGTCGCGGCCAGGAGTCAGAGCCACATGGGCTTCATCCAGCGCGCGTTCGCAGAACGTCCAGGCATCCAGACCAGTACGGGAGATGTTGAAGTAGGCGTAGAACGCGCCATTCGGCTCCACCTCAACCGGCAAACCGATGCGCTTGAGCCCGTCAATCACAATGCGGCGACGGGCAAGCAATTCCTGACGACGAGCTTCACATTCGGCCAAACTCTCCGGCGTAAAACAGGCGAGCGCCGCATGCTGGGTGGGCGTGTGGGCGCACAGGTAGTAGTTGGTGGCCAGGTCGTCGACCGCTTCCAGCACGGTGGGGTCGTCGGGCAGAATAGCCCAGCCGAGACGCCAGCCGGTCATGCCGAAGAACTTGGAGAAGCTGTTGCACACGATGGCACCGGGATCGCAGGCCAGTACGGACTTGACTTCGGTGCCGTCCGGCTCACGGTCGGCCAAATCAAGGTAGGTTTCGTCCACGATGCGCCATGCGCCGCGGCTGGCGGCCAGCTTGCACACCTCGTCCAATACGTTGAAGTCGATGGTGGTGCCGGTGGGGTTGGACGGCGACGTGATCATTACGGCCTTGGTCTTGCTTGTCCAGTACTGGCTGCACAGGTCGGCGGTCAGGTGGAAGCGGGTGGCGGCCGAGGTCGGAACGTCGATGACCCGCCCCTCAAAGGAGCGCACAAGTTCGCGGTTACACGGGTAGGAGGGGTCGGCCACAATCACATCGTCACCGGGGTCCACGGTCAGCGCGGTGGCCAACAGCAGGGCGGCCGAACCGCCGGCGGTCACGCAGATACGCTTGGGGTCGATGTCAAGGTCATGACGCTCGCGGTAGAAGTCGGCGACGGCTTGGCGCAGTTCAGGTAGGCCCATGGCGGCGGTGTACGGCAGGGCCCGGCCGTCGTACTGTTCGCGCATGGCGTCGCGTACGGCGGGCGGCGCGCCGAAATCGGGCTCGCCAAGGCTTAATTTGATGACGCTGATACCTTGGGCGATCATCTTGTCTGCTTGTTCGCCGAATACCATGGCACGGAAGGGATTGGCCTCACGCGCTCGGCGGGACATGACTGGAGACGCGGCCGGAGATTGGGGCTGCTGCGCTGCTTCGTTTTCCATATTTCGGTTCTATCCGCCTCACGGGACAAGGTTTCTTCTTCTATAATCACTGTAGGTCGATTGAGTGTACCAACCCGTATTCAAGGAGGAATAATGAGTCGATTCAATGGCAAACGCGCCGAGTTCGACGCCAGCGGCGAAAAGATCAACGTCGCGATTCTGGGTGCGGGCCGCATAGCTCACACCATGGCCGACACCCTGACCCAGATGGCTGAAGGTTCACTGTATTCCTCATGGATTCACCCGTATGCGGTAGCGGCCCGTGATATTACGCGCGCGCAGGCTTTTGCCGACCAATGGCATTTTGACAAGGCTTATGGATCGTATGAGGAGTTGACGGCGGACCCGGATGTGGATCTGGTGTATATCGCCACCCCGCACAGTCTGCACGCCGAACAGGCGATCCTGTGTATGAAAGCCGGCAAGAACGTGCTGGTGGAGAAGTCGTTCACCGCGAACGCCGGGCAGGCACGTGAGGCGCTGGCCGTGGCCGAGGAAACCGGCATGCTGTGCACGGAGGCCATCTGGACGCGCTACATGCCCAGCCGCAAGCTCATCAACGAAGTTATCGAGTCCGGCGAGATCGGCGAGGTGAAAGCGGCGAGCGCCAACCTGTGCTATCCGGTGTCCGGCAAGGCACGTATGACCGATCCGGCCTGTGCCGGTGGCGCGCTGCTCGATGTGGGCGTGTATCCGCTGAACTTCCTGGATATGGCGATCGGTGCCGACCATGGCCGCACGCTGGATCATTTCGATACGTCGATGATGGCCGCCGAAACCGGTGTGGATGCACAGAATTCCACCACGTTGTATTACGATGATGGCACGATGGCCGTGTCCACCAGTTCGATGCTGGTTTCCTCCGATCGCGGCGGCTACGTGTGGGGCACCGAAGGGTATTTGGTGGTCACCAATATCAACAATCCCGAGTCCATCGATATCTACAACAACGATCACAAGCCCGTGCGCAGTGTTGCGGTGCCGTCGCAGTTGACCGGTTATGAGTATGAGGTGGCCGATGCAGCCAACGCGCTGCTGGATGGCAAGATCGAATGCGAGGCGATGCCGCACGCCGACACCATCCGCATCATGGAGCTGATGGATGCGATTCGCGACCGTTGGGGCCTGAAGTTCCCGTTTGAGGTCTGATTTCAGCTCCCCTCCAGAGGGGAGCTGAAATTATTCCGCTGAATCTGCATCTCCTTCAACAATCTGCTCATACAGCCGTGCGAGGCGTTCGTCACGCACGGCTTTCGTTAATTCGCACTCCCATACGGTAATTACACGCCAGCCGGCGGCCTCCAGTTCAGCCCGCTGCGCGATGTCTCGATTGTGATTGCGCAGTAGCTTCGTCTGCCAGAATTCCACATTCGATTTCGGCATCGAATGTTTGGAACAGCCTTCATGCATGTGCCAGAAACAGCCGTTGATGAACACGATGGTGTGGTATTTCGGCAGTACTACATCCGGGTGGCCGGGGTAACGCTTGTCGTTCTTGCGGAATCGCAAACCCTTGCGAAACAGATAGCTGCGTACCAGCACCTCGATTTTGGTGTCTTTGCCACGAATATGCGACATCGTGTACGAACGGGTGCCCCGCTCATACTTCTCCACTGGCTGTTTCTTGCGATTCACGCACTCCAGACTACCGTGACGTTGCGGCGAGGATGAAAGCCTGAACGAACAATCACCCATCTTGCCCGTCCGTGTCTCTTATCGCGGGCAATGATCATCTGCCGGTCGAGACTGCACGATTAGACTGAATCAAATGGATGACATGATGATTCGTAGGGCCACGGCGGCCGATATTCCCCAAATCGACGAACTGCTGCGGCAGGTGCTCGAAGTGCATCATGCCGGCCGACCGAATCTGTTCAAAGGCGGTGTCAAGAAATACACGGACGAGGAATTGAAGGCGATTCTGGCCAACGATCAGACCCCTGTGTTCGTGGCGGTTGCGTCATCTGCCAATGACGGCACTGACATCGAACATAACGCCGACTCCCCCCGCCACCGACCAAGTGCAATGGCATAGCGCCAAGCGACGTCTGCTTTGCGAGATTTGCGAGAGATGAATGCGATACCAGCGTTCATGGCTATGCTCCTTAATCCAATATCAATGGATGAACCTGCACTGCCCCGTATGTCACCATCATAATATATCGAATATCAATATAAAAATATCGAAAATCACTTTCACCATTCACCCACACATCGCGACGTGATCGACCGTTCTTGCCTTGCTCGCAGCATCCACGACCAACACGGGAAAGTCACTTTAAAAAAGCACTTTATCAATGTGGATAACTCGGAAGCTAGAACCACATACCCCCGTTCAGCTTGCCAATCAGAAACCTCATCCCATACCGTCAGATGCACCCGCACGCAACGACGCGTCAGACAACAGAAAGAAGGGCCAATGAACATCTCTACGTTTACCCACAACTCCCACCCGGCAATTCGGCATACGCATTTTGTCTAGTGCGAGATTGAGAGTTATGATGACACGAAGAAAACTCATCATCAAGAAACTTCGGCAAGCGGCAAAGCAGCGAGGGCTCGATTTCTATTTGTTACGGCAAGGCAGCAGACATGAGGTTTACTGCCTGGACGGGTTGAGGATACCCATCCCCCGCCATAATGAAGTCTCAGAACGAACCACGCTGGATATCATCAACGAGAGCGAGCAGAAACTCGGAAAGGGGTGGTGGCAATGAGCAACTATGACGTGCTTGTGCAACCCGATGGCCGATATTGGTACGTTCAGGTACCAGCTATCGAACGGTCGACCCAGGCCAAAGGACTTGACGATATCGAGCCAATGGCTAAAGATCTCATCACTGTCATGAACGACGACGACAATCCGGAGCTCAAGGTGACGTTTGTGTTGCCGAAACAAGCCAAACAACACGTAACAGAAATGTTCCGGCAGCGCGAAATAGCAAAAAAAGCCAACGCACAAGCGGCTGCCGAATCCCGACTCGCCGCACGGGCCCTACGCAACGAGGGACTCACGTATCGACAAATCGGAGCTTTATTGGGGGTCTCCTACCAACGAGCATTTCAATTGGTCAACGGCAAAACAAAGCACAAAACGACAGCGTCCGAATCGCCTCAGCCAACAACTGAATCACGCTCCCCACGCACGCACCATGCCACACCGCTATCGACTCCGGTCTCGGCTTAGCGAACGGGTCCACAAAGCCCAGACTGTTTCCGCCTCCCAAGCTCAAGAGCACCGAGCAGGATCTTCTCATCCCAGCAGATTGAGGAGATCGTCCTTGGTGAGGGTGGCGATGGAGGCGGGAGCTTCGGTGAGGGCGCTGGCGCCGGTGCCGGCTTCGTCGGCAAGCAAGGAAGCATCGGTGAACTGGCGGGCGAGCTCGCTCTTGGTATGCTGAAGCTCCAAGATGCGTTCTTCGATGGTGTCCTTGGCCACCACCTGATACACGTTGACGTCTTCGGTCTGGCCGATACGATGTGCTCGGTCGGTGGCCTGATCCTGCGCGGCGGCGTTCCACCATGGATCGGCGTGGATGACCACGCTGGCACCGGTCAGGTTCAGTCCGGTGTTGCCGGCCTTCAATGAAATCAGGAAGGCGGGCGTATCGTCCGCATTGAACTGGTCGACGAGTTCGAGACGCTTCTTTTTAGGCGTGGATCCGGTGATGGTGTAGTAGCGTAGTCCTTGCGCGTCGAAACGTTCGGCGATCAGATCAAGGAAGCTGGTGAACTGGGAGAAGATCAGCGCCTTCTTGCCTTCATTCACGCAGGTTTCCACCAGTTCGGTGATGGCGGCAAGCTTGGCCGACTGATCCTTGGCATCGGCATACAGCAGCCTTGGATCACAGCAGATCTGGCGCAACTTGGTCAGCTCGGCGAGGATGCGAATCTTCGACGTGTTGAAATCGGCTTCTTCGCTGTGTTCGAGCTGCATTCTGAGCCGCTGCTCGTGGGCCGCATACAGTTTGCGCTGTTCGCCGGCAAGCTGCACGGTCAGCGTGGTCTCCAACTTGTCCGGCAAATCGGTCAGCACTTGGGACTTCAACCTGCGCTTGATGAACACGCCCACCAACGACTGCAATTGGCGAGACACCCGGGCGGCCTCAGGATTGACCTGTGCGGCGGCCCGACCTTCGGCCGTGCTGCCATCTGCAGCCCGGGCGTTGGAGATGGGCAACTCGTAGCGCTCATGGAATCGCTTGTATGAGCCCAATAGTCCCGGCATCAGGAAGTCGAAGATGCTCCACAGTTCGGAGAGTCGGTTCTCGATCGGCGTGCCGGTCAAGGCGAAACGATGGTCGGCGGCCACGGCCTTGACCGCTTTGGCTATCTTCGTGGTGTGATTCTTGATGTACTGGGCTTCATCCAGCGCCATGACATTGAAACGTTGCTCATTGGCGGTGTAATCATCGACATCCCGGCGCAGCAGGTCGTATGAGGTGATGAGCACGGTGGGTTCATCCGCCCGGAACGCGCGGCCGATGGCGGTGCGGCGCTCGGCTTTGGTACCGGCCACCACCACGGCGTTGAAGCTCGGGGCGAACTTGGCGAATTCGGCACCCCAGTTGTACACCAAGGACGCCGGGCACACGATCAATGATGGATGCGGCCCGCCATCTTCGGAATCGAAAGTAATATGACCGGTTACGGCTGATTCACTATTAACAGCATTACCGGCATCCATGCCTTGAGCGGTCGGCATGCCACTAGATTCGTTGTGGTATCGCGACAGCAACAGGGCGATAAGCTGCACGGATTTGCCCAAACCCATCTCGTCGGCCAAAATGCCGCCAAAACCCTTGTCGCACAACGTGTTCAGCCATTGGAAGCCTTCGACCTGATAAGGGCGCAGAATATGCTTGAGACTATCCGGCACTTCATACGACTTAGGGTCGATGATCTTGAGATCGTCGATGTATTCGGTGAACGAAGCGTCCTTGACTACATCGGAGCCGTCATCCGGCAGCTCACCATCCAGTAGAAATGCTCGACCGCCCGGCAACTCGATCAGCCCGGAGTTGAGCTGCTGCTCGCTCAGATCAAGGTCGCTGGCCAATCGGTCCAACGTGCTGAGATTCGCGCCGCTGAGTTTGACCAGCGTGCCGTCCTTCAACTGATGGAATCGTTGACGCCGACGATACGAAGACAGCAAGGCACCCACTTCGTCCGGCGGTACTTCATCAGCGAGGGGTGATATCTCCACCAAATTGCCTTTGATGGACAATCCGACTTTGACGCTTGGCGGCTTGGGCGCGATCAGCCGGTCAAAAGCCGGTGTGGTGAAGACCTCCCCTACTTCCTTCAGTGCGGGCAATCCCTCGTCAAAAAGACGAACAATCTGCGTGGTGTCATCGCGATCGATAGTGGCCGCATCAGACACGAATTGTTTGGCGGTCTTTCGCGCGGCCGGCGTTCGGAACCCATTCACCGTCTGATGAGTGGCGGCCGCAACGCGCTTGCGCTGGTCAGGCATGGTAAAGAATTCACGCACTACATCAATCGCAAGATGCTCAGCGTCGAAATCACGCCCAATCACGCCCCGAGACAAGGGGATGGAACGCTCATCCCTGGCATGCACCGTCGGGCCATCGGGTAGCAACGGGACAATGGCATCGCCGTAGTGTGCCTTGACCTCGCATTGCACACCATGCTCATCACGATCCAGATAAAACTGGAGGCTGCATTCCGTAGGACTTAATTCAGCCAGCTCGCGAGGAATCTCACTGGCCTCCAACAGTCCGGCACCAACCAGCTGAGGCAATAGCGTGCGTGCGAACAGGGCGATGTCATCGCCGGCAATGACCTGTCCCTCGCCATCGGGTTCAAACAGGTCTCCCAATAGTCCTCGCAACGGAATCAATCGTTTCGGGCAACGGACGAATCGGCATCCCGCTGCGCTTTTACGCTGAGAGCCCGCCATCATGGCGGATACCGCACCGGCCGGATTAGTGGAGGCGAGCAACAGCCATACATCCTTGCCACCATCAATCACGGTTTCCACCGCCGGCACTCCGGCAAGCAGGTATCCGGCATCCGGACCATACGTATTGAAATCACGCCGCGCAATGCGCATAAGAAAATCTGGCTCGCCACCATCAACCGGCACCGATGCAGGCTGCCCGGAGAACCATGTGTTCAACACGAGCTGTACGCCTCTGCCCTCACGTACGGACAGCAACCGGGCCACTTCCGGTGCTGAAAGTGTCAGGTGACGATCGATGGCGATATGCCCGTAATACCGGTCCTGCTGCTCGGCCGCACGACGCACGGCCATCGCGTCGTCAAGGAAGCCCAGCAGTGGGCGCGAATCATCGTCGAACATATCCGGCGTATGGGTAAAGGCAAGCTTCTGCCCATAATCCGTATAGTCGCCGTTCGCCATGGTAAGCACAAACTGCGGAATCGATTTCAGTACATAGCTGGACCCATTGGAAGTCGATCCGATCTTGAACTCCACACTCCACACGCCATCGATGAAACTCAATATCGGAACAAGCTGCACCTGCCCCAAGCCCACAGTCTCACTATCGCCCTGATACCCGCCGCCTCGGGTGCCGGCACGAGAGCCGTATCCGCTATTCGTACGTCGTCCACCTGCGCCATTTCGTCTTTTTGCAGTATCGAATCGGCGCATGAGCGCATTGCGGCGACGCGCTTTGGCTTGAGCATCTTGCCTATCGACGTGCTCCATATAGTCGATCAGCGTCCGAGACGGCCTCACAGCCCCGGCACGGTACCCTTCAAAACGCTGCGGATCATCGCAGAATATGAAGGCGAGCGCAATCATGTGCTTGCACATGCCATAGCCACGGCCGTAAGCCGGGCATGAGCACTTGCCACCGACGGCTTCTCCCGTATCGAGGTCGAATTGCACGCTGGTACGATACCTACTCGATGGGCTGGTGGTGCCACGTAGAATACCGTCAAGCTCGGCATACCCGGTTCGATGATTTTCGCTGTATACCGGATTGATAACCATGGTGGCCGCTTTGCGCGCAATGCTACGGGCACGAGCGAGCACGGTATTCGACGATGACGATTCCACATCGTTGCGTAACGCAAGGATAGGGACGGCATGGGCTTCGGCACGCTTCGCAGACCCGGCGAAATGGCCTTCGTCCTCATCGTCGAACCATACGGAACGTCCTTGCCTGAAACGATAGGGCATCACCGCATCGGCGGCGGACAAACTGTCCGTTCCGCCAAACGTTACGGCTCTACTGCCGGCAGCGCCTGTGCCCCCAAGCATTCCACCTGCCTCGCCAGAGATACCGCCTATACCGCTGCTCTTGCCGGCAAAGAGGCCCCTGTCCTCATTAGTGCCATCTGTGTCATCTGCGCCATACCGATCATCGTCGTAATCGGCACCTTCGTCGCCTCCCCTTTTCCAAGGATTGCGACGGCGCAACGCATGGCCCCAGGAAACGCCGGAATCATCATCCTCATAAGGCAGGAGGTCATCGTCATCCGCATTATCGGGAACATGGCCAAATACACCATACCCTTTGCTCATGGGCGAGCCTCCTTTCCAGCGAATGCATTTCAGTCCAACACTTCTATCCTAGACGAGGCGCGCGGTAGCCTTAATGTATGGATGCAGACAAGCCGGCGCAACGCAAATCCTATGCAGGGAACACCACCCTCGAAATCTTCGAGGTGCTGTGGCGTCACAGCTACTTTGGACATGGCCTGACCGTGCGGCAAATACTCGATGAACTTGCCCGTAAACACCAGCTGGAAGATCCAAGCGAGCTGCCGACCGAGAAAACCATACGAAATCAGCTCAAAAAGCTTACCGCCACGGAATTTCTCGGCAGACATATCGGGCATCTCACCGAAAGCGACCTTGCCGGCATCGAATGCAAGAATCCACAACCCGGCTGGTATCTTGACGCATTCCTATCCACCGCCGAAATGCGACTGCTACTCGACAGCCTCACCTTGTCTCGCATCAGCCTCGACACCATGGACGATCTCATCGGTAAAATCCGCGAACTCGCAGGTGCCGCTGGGCAAGCAGTAGGTTACCTTGAGCACGTGGCCACCTACACGCATATCAACGGCGAGTTCCTATCCACCATCGACCAACTGAATCAGGCCATTGAAGAAGGCCACGGCGTAACCTTCCAATACCGTGATTACGGCCCGGACGGCACCCTGATACCGCATAAAAGCCGTACGGGCGCAGGTCGAATTACCTACACCGCCGACCCTTACCAGATGGTGTACAAGAACGGACGGTATTACCTCATCTGCCATCTACATGGCGAGGATAATCTCCGCATTTTCGTGGTCAACCGAATCGCCAACGTCAGCGCCAAAGGCAGGAACGGCACAGTTCCACTGGAAAAACCAGCGCCGGCTGATTTTGACGCAGTGAACTTCATGCGTCACCGCCCGTATCCCGTAGCCGATGCCACGATTCGCATCCGCATGGCCGTACGAGACGAATCCATGCTCAACAATGTGTTCGAATGGTTCGACGACCCTCAGATCAAACATTCGCCGGACGGCACACAGTTCGAAGTCATCGTCGATGCTCCCGAACGCGCCGTGTTCTGGTGGGCATTGCAGTATTCCTGGGATGGCCGCGTAGTGATTCTTGAGCCCGATTCGCTCAAGCGCAAACTCTATGATGCCGGGCGTCGCATGGCCACAGCCTATGCTCCCGAATGATGCAGCATCACATCGCACACCTCCTTGCCGAGTTGTTCACCAGCGAATTTCACCGGAGAACCTATCATCCCATCGCCAATCACGTTCGGTAATTTTTTACCGAACAACTCGATTTCAAGCCATTCCACGAACTATGGCCCCCGCCTAGCCGTACTTGACGCTAAGGTGGAACCATCACATGCCGCGATGCACATGCAACGCAAACGCAACGATATGTAAGGAGCAACTATGAGCGAAGAGCGTACCGCATGGGGATGGGGTCTGGCCAGCGTAGACGCCGCCGGCACCACCCTAGACGTCTGGTACCCCGAACTGAATCTCGGTGAGGCACCGGCCGAGGCCGATCGTCCAAACCACAATTTCGGCACTCTGGCTCACGATGAAGCCGACGCCCGTGGCATCCGCCGCGTGCCGGTATTCGTCGTCAGCCAGTTGGACGAGCCGATCAGCAACGCCGCGGACGCTTACCTGAAACTCCATCTGATGAGCATGCGCATGGCCAAGCCGAACACGCTGAACCTTGACGGCATCTTCGCCCAACTCGCCAATGTGGTGTGGACCAACTACGGTCCTTTCGCCGTTGAGGACTTCACACTACGCAAGGCCGATGTCGAACGCGCCTCCACCGAAGCCGCTCTCGCTTTCGCTGCTCAGGCCGGACTGCCTGCCGCAGCTCCTGCCACCACCGTCAACGTGTTCGGTGTGGATAAATTCCCGCGCATGATCGATTACGTAGTGCCCACCGGCGTGCGTATCGGCGACGCCGACCGTGTGCGCCTCGGTGCTTACCTATCTTCCGGCACCACCGTGATGCACGCCGGATTCGTGAACTTCAATGCCGGCACGCTCGGCGTCTCCATGGTCGAAGGCCGCGTTTCGCAAAGTGTGGTCGTGGGCGACGGTTCCGATATCGGCGGCGGTGCCTCCATCATGGGCACCCTCTCCGGCGGCGGCAAGCTGCGCAACTCCATCGGCGAGCACTCGCTGCTCGGCGCCAACGCCGGTATCGGCATCTCCCTCGGCGATAACTGCACCGTCGAAGCCGGTCTGTACATCACCGCCGGCACCAAGATCAGCATCTGGGACAAGGCCAAGGCCGCAGCCGGCGAGCCGCTCGAAGTCGTCAAGGGTACTGAGCTCTCCGGCAAAGACAACATCCTGTTCATCCGCAACTCGGTGAATGGACGTATCGAAGCCCGCTACCGCAAGGTGGGAATTGAGCTCAACGCCAAGCTGCACAAGAACTGAAATTGAAATAATGGAGCGTTATCTTCGTTGCTCCTCGGTCGACGTACTTCCGTACGCCTTCCCTCGGTGCGCTTCGATACCGCACACATTATTTCAATTTCAGAACTAGCCCTGCTCGTTCTTATGCAGCCGTCGCAGCATAGCTGGTTTGCGCTGTACATATAGAAAGCGCCTCACTGGATCTCCAGCGAGGCGCTTTCTCAAACCAACAATCACCGCTCGTCCATCGGCACGAAATCGCGCTCGACCGGACCGGTGTAGACCTGGCGCGGGCGGCCGATCTTGGTGTTCGGGTCGGCCAGCATCTCACGGTACTGCGCAATCCAACCAGGAATGCGGCCCAGTGCGAACAGCGTGGTGAACATGGCCGGATCGAAGCCGATCGCCCGATAAATCAAGCCCGTGTAGAAATCGACGTTCGGATACAGGTTGCGCGATACGAAATACTCGTCGTTCAACGCAATATCCTCAAGCTCGGTGGCCACATCGAACAACGCACGCTCGTCGGACGGCAGTTTCTGCGTATCCTCGCGCTCCATGATCTTCTCAAGATACTTCTTGGCAATCGCCGCACGCGGATCATATGACTTATACACACGGTGACCAAGGCCGGAGATCTTCTGGCCATTCTCCTTGGCATCCGTCACGAACTCGGCCACAGACTTGCCGGAATCACGAATCGCCTTCAGCTGGCGCAGTACGGCCTCATTCGCGCCACCGTGTAACGGTCCGGACAGGGCATTGACGCCAGCGGCCACCGCCGAATACAGATTGGCGTGGGCGGAACCGGCGATACGCACCACCGAGGTCGAGCAGTTCTGCTCGTGATCGGCGTGAATAATCAGCAAACGGCCCAAAGCATGCACATACAACGGGTCAGACTCGAACGGCTCGTACGGCACAGCGAAGCACATGCGCAGGAAGTCGTCTACATAGCCGCGCGCGTAATCGGGGTACAGCATCGGCTCATCGCGACGACGGCGGAAGATGTACGACACAATCGTGCGGGCCTTGGCCATGATGATCTTGGCGGCCTCATCGAGCTGGTCGGTGTCGGAGATATCGGTGGTGTCCGGATAGAACGTGGCCAGCGCATTGATGGCGGAGGCAAGCACGCTCATCGGATGAGCGGAGCGCGGGAACGAACCCATGAAGGTACGGAAGTCTTCGCCAACCATCGTCTTGTGGTTGATGTCCGCGCAGAACTGCTCATACTCAGCCCTGCTCGGCAGCTCGCCGTGGCGCAGCAGCCACGCCACTTCCAGAAAATCGGAGTTCTCGCACAACTGCTCGATGGGGTAGCCACGGTAGCGCAGGATCGAATGCTTGCCGTCGATGTAGGTGATTTTCGATTCGCACTGTGCGGTGGTGAGGAATCCGGGGTCGAGCGTTACCCAGCCGTCATTGCGCAGCTTGGAAACGACGATGCCATCCGGCCCTGCACTAGCCTTCACCACGGGCAGGTTGAACTTGTTCGAATCGACATCAAGTTGTGCCGTTGCCATTCGCGCACCTTCCTCTTCATGAACCACTTACCCCAAACATTAACGTTCACGCGTTCGCGAACGCTAGTGTTCGGTACTTTATGTCTTCTGTGTTACCGCCGGCAGACACCGGTCGATACACGAAAGCCGAAGTGCGCTCATGCTATCAAAGCAAACGCACTTCGGCTTGTTACGTCTCGAATTCACGGGAAAACCGCAAACATATAGACGGTTGATGAGATACCGATCGCCCATCACAGGTCAATCAGACACCCGCCATACGCCAAACGCCAATCAGAGGTTGGTGCGATCGGTGAAGATGATCGGGCCGTTCTCGGTGATGGCGATGGTGTGCTCGGAGTGGGCACCGCGCGAGCCGTCGGAGGCACGCAGGGTCCAGCCGTCCTTCGGATCCTGGAAGATCTCGTCGGTGGTCTTGAGGAACCATGGTTCGATGGCGATGACCAGGCCTTCGCGCAGCTTGTAGCCGTGGTGGGCGCGGCCGTCGTTCGGTACGTGCGGGTCGCCGTGCATGATGTGGCCCACGCCGTGACCGCCGAACTCGAGGTTGATCGGGTAGCCGTATTCGCGCGCGATGTCGCCAATGGTGTTGGAGATGTCGCCGAGACGGTTGCCGGGCTTGGCCACGTCGATGGCGGCGGCGAGCGCTTCCTCAGTGCACTTGATGATGCGCAGGTCTTCGGGGTCCGGGTCTTTGCCGACCACGAAGCTGACGGCGGAATCGGCCACCCAGCCATCCACGGAGATGGCGAGATCGAGGGAGACGAGGTCGCCGTCCTTCAGGCTGTAATCGTACGGCACACCGTGCAGCACGGCGTCGTTGACGGAGGTGCAGATGTAGTGGGCGAACGGGCCGGTGCCGAAGTCAGGAGCGTAGTCAACATAGCAGGATTCGGCGCCCTTGCGGTCCACGATCTTCTTGTGGACGAACTCGTCGATTTCGAGCAGATTGGTGCCCACCTTGGTGGTCTCCTGCAGTTCCTTCAGAATGCCGCCGACGAAACGGCCGGCCGGCTTCATTTCCTCGATTTCACGAGGGGTCTTCAATTCGATCATGAGGTTCTTTCTACCTTGTTGAGACTTGTTCTCAACTCTAGCCCAGCCCGGGGTCAACCGCCAGAGCATCACCCGTGGTCTGCCTAGGGTCCGCTAGTAGCCTATCAACGGCCAAGGCCGAGAAAAAGCGCCCGGCAGATACACAACCTGCACGGGCGCTTTGGATTGATTGTCCGGAGATTGATTGTCTGGAGCGCGAGATTACTTGCGACGCTTGCCGAAAGTGAACGCGCGAATCACCGAAGTAATCCCCATCACCACCATGGCGCATCCGCCGAAGATAATCATGAATACGGCGGAGCTCAGCGGGCTCATCAGCACCACGAAGCCGGCGATAATCGAGATGATGGCATAGGCGATGGCCCAGCCGGAGCGCGGGATGCGCCATGATTCGACTAGAGCCATCACGCCTTCCATAATCCAACCGAAACCGACCATCAGGGTGATGAGTAATGCCAAGGTCTGACCGGTCATGCCGTAGTTGCGCACAACCACCACGCCGCCAAAGGTCAGCAGAATGCCGACGAACACGTCCAGCACACGCCAGCCGCCCGGCAGACCCGGCTCCACGAGAGCGCTGACGATGCGCACCACGCCGGAAATCACGAAATACACGCCGAGCAACAATGCGGCCAAAGCCAGCGTCTTGTTCGGCACCAACAACAGCGCAACGCCCAAGGCGATGGCAGCCACGCCCACCACGCCGTAAATGATGCGAATCTTGGTCTTGGCCTTTTCCGGCAGCCATTCCTCGATCAGGTGGAATGGACTGAAATTGCCGACATACCAGTTGGTCTGCTGCCAGCCGGGTTGACTTTGATCGCCCCATGGACCATTCGGATGCCCGTCCGCTTGGCTATTCGATTGGCCGTCCGCCTGATACCGCCGACCGTCCGGACCCCATGCTGGCTGGCCGTTCGGGCCATAGTTCGGATTGTAGGCGTACGGGCCGTAGTACGGGTTCTGGTTCGGTCCGCCTTGTGGCTGGCCGTTCTGCGCCTGCTGATTCTGAGTGTCTTGCGCTCCCGGCGCACCTTGCGGAGGATATTGGCCGCCATGATTGCTATCATACGCGCCATACTGCGGTTGGCCCGGTTGGCCCGCCGGATTCGGCTGTCTCGGCTGGCTCTGGTTGGGCTGGCCCGTCTGGTCATTCCACTGACCCTCGTTTGGATTGCTCATCGTAACTCCTTAACTCAAGGTCCATATTCAGGTTCCACATACCATGTTAGGCAAGTTACCTAATTTGAACCATCACTACAGTTAGGCAATCCGTCTAGTTCACTGATAGCGCAATGCCCATAACGCAATATCTGCATCACCAGCGCTTCTCCCCCGCCGCGATTAGGCTTAGGGCCATGACCAACGAAACCGAAACGCTGACGTCGGGCATCGACCCGGCATCGTTCTCCTCCGTCATCAAGCCGACCAACGACCTGTTCCGCTACGTGAATGGCCCATGGATCGACACCTACCGACTGCCCGACGATCGTTCGCGCTACGGCTCCTTTGACAAGCTCGCCGAAGACGCCGAAAACCAGGTGCGCGACATCCTCGACGCCGACGACTGCCCGGCCACCAAGTCGCAGGCTCTGTACCATTCGTTCCTGAACACCGACGCCATCGAGGCCGCCGGTCTTGACCCGATCCGCGACGAGCTTGACCTCATCGATTCCGCCATCGACAAGGCCGCTCTCACGCGCGTGCTCGGCACCATCAACCCAGCCGGCGGCCCCGACCTGTTCGGCTTGGCCGTTTACGGCGATCCCGGCGACCCGGACCGCAATATCGCCCACCTTGAGCAGGCCGGCCTTTGTCTGCCGGATGAAGCCTACTATCGCGAGGATCACTACGCTCCCGTGCGCGAAGCGTACGTGGCGATGGTCGCCACCCAGCTGGTGAACGCCGGATACGCACCCGCCGCCGAGTCCAACGGTGGCGATGAACTGCCGGCCAACACCGGCGATGACGAGAGCAACGCTCCCGCCACGGTTCCCAGCGAAGCCGCGCTTGATATGGCCCGACACTTCCTTGCCGTGGAAACGAAAATCGCCGCCAACCATTGGGACAATGTGGCCACGCGCGATTCGGTGAAGACCTACAACCCCACCGATTACGCCGATTTGGCCGCCACGCTGAAGAACTTCGATCTCGGTTCCTGGATCGACGCCTGGCAGACCGCCTATGACGCCACCGAGGCCGCCAAGGCTCAGCCGATCGATTTCAAGTCTGTGTTTGCGCGCGTCATTGTGCACGAGCCGAGCTTCCTCACTGGTCTTGATGCGTTCTGGGCCGAGGCTGATCTGGCCGACCTTAAGCTGTGGGCCCGTGTTCACATGATTCTGGGCTTCGCCTCCTCCCTGTCTCGCGACTTCGACACCACCAACTTTGACTTCTACGGCAAGGTGCTCTCCGGTGCCAAGAAGCAGCGCGATCGTTGGAAGCGCGCGGTGAGCCTGGTCAACGGCGTCTGCGGTGAAGATGTGGGCCGCGAGTATGTGCGCCTGCACTTCCCCGAAAGCTCGAAACGCCGCATGGAAGAGCTGGTCGCCAATCTGATTGACGCCTACCGCGTGTCCATCGCCAATTCCGATTGGCTGGGCGAAGACACCAAGGCCAAGGCTCTGGAGAAGATCTCCAAGTTCACGCCAAAGATCGGCTACACCAACCACTGGCGCGATTACTCGGCACTGAGTGTCTCCGCGGATGCGCTGCCCGCCGAGAACGCCAAGGCCGCGAACCTGTACGAGACCGGCTACCAGCTGGCCAAGGTCGGCAAGGCGGTCGACAAGGACGAATGGCTGATGAATCCGCAGACGGTGAACGCCTACTACGAGCCGAGCATGAACGTCATCGTGTTCCCGGCCGCGATTCTGCAGCCCCCGTTCTTCGACCCGAAGGCCGAGGATGCGGCGAATTATGGCGGTATCGGCGCAGTGATCGGACACGAGATCGGCCATGGCTTCGACGATCAGGGTTCGCAGTATGACGGCGACGGCAAGCTCAACAACTGGTGGACCGACGAGGATCGCAAGAACTTCGAGGCCCGCACCGGCGCATTGATCGCCCAGTACAACAGCTTTGTGCCGCTGCAGCTGGCAGAGAAGTACGCTGACGAGTCTGATAAGGCGCCGCACGTGAACGGCGCGCTGACCATCGGCGAGAACATCGGCGATTTGGGCGGCGTGAACATCGCGCTCAAGGCGTATGCATTCGCGCTCGGCAAGGCGGCAGGTAAGCCCGACGCCGAAGAAGACGGCTCCCCCGCCGCCATCAAGGCACTGCTCGATACCGCCCCCGAAATGGACGGATTCACCGGCCTGCAGCGCTTCTTCCTGAGCTACGCCTCCATCTGGCGCACCAAGAACCGCGACGAGCTGGCCGAACAGTACCTGCAGATCGACCCGCATTCTCCAGCCGAATTCCGCACCAACGGCATCGCCAGCAACGTGGACCTCTTCTACGATGCCTTTGGCGTGACCGAAGGCGACGCCATGTGGCTCGCGCCCAAGGACCGTGTGAGCATTTGGTAATCCCCGTTATGTAAGAGAAAACCGCTGTGCTTGCCTCGATTACAGGCGAACACAGCGGTTTTTCATGATGTATGGTTGGCACTCAGAATTCGGATTCGCTGGGATCGGAAGATTCGGCGAAACCGTCGACGTAGGTTTGTTGGGCTGCGGACTGTGGCTGATTAGCGCCAGCGTCCGGTTGCGACATGACGGCATCGGCCATGGACGCAGCCGCTGACTCGGTTGATGGCGACGGCGATTGGCCGGAATCGGAGGTGACCCCAAATTCGACGGGGCCAGATTCCGACGAGGTCGCATACGGGTCAATGCCCACACCGGATGCGGCACCGTCCACACTATATTGCGTTGGCCTCATGTGCGGTGACGATGCTCGTTGCCCGTTTCCGCCATCCATGCCTCCGGCGGCACCATTGGCATTGCCGTTACCGTTGCCACCATTGCCTCCGTTCCCATTACCGGCACGCTGTGGCTTGATCAGCGACGTGGTGCCGAAGGTCAGGTCATGCCCAATGTTGGTGGCTTCGAGAACGGTTCTACTGCGCGGTTCGCCTTGCTCATTGGTCCACTGCTCGGTGATGAGTGAGCCGACCACAATGATGCGGTCACCGCGGCGAACCGAACTGGCGGCGTTCACGGCCAAAGCACGGAACGCTTTGACGCCCACCCATGCGGTTCCGTAATCCTCCCATTGTCTGGTAGTCGGGTTGAGTCGACTGCGGGTGCTGCCCATACGGAATGTCAGCACGCGGAAACTCTCAGTTCCGCCTAGTGTCGGATCACCGGCCACAAAGCCGGTGACGGTCACTGCTGCTTGTTGATTTGCCATGATCGGTCCTTTCCTCGGCCTGCTGGCCTGTTGTTTGGATGTGGACCGCCGGAGCCTGTCTCCGGCTTCATTGCCGGCTTGCACGCCCCAGCGGTACCTCCACTGTGAGGCATGACGTTTGAAGTGCACAAGAGTAACTGGCAAATGTGGATACTGTGACGCAGTTGAAATTTTAAGAATGTGGATAAGTTTCGGTTATCCACAACAAAGCGCCATTCTGCGACTGGGCAGAATGGCGCTTGATGCGATTAACGCCGAGGCTGAGTAAGTGGGACTCAGCTGAGGGCGGCGAAGCGCTCGGCGAGCGCGTCGGCGGCTTCGGCGGCGGGCACGGCGACCTTGTTTTCGCCGTTGCGGTCGCGCAGTTCGATGGTGCCGTCGTTGACGTAATCGCGGCCGACCACGGCGACCAGCGGCACGCCGATCAGCTCGGCATCCTTGAACTTGACGCCCGGAGACACCTTCTTGCGGTCATCGTAAATAACCTCAAGGCCCTTGGCCTCAAGCTCGGCGACCAGCTTCTCGGCACCTTCAAACGCCACGGCGTCCTTACCGGTGGCCACCACGTGCACGGCAGCCGGGGCAATCACGGACGGCCAAGCCAAGCCGGCTTCGTCGTGGTGTGTTTCGGCGATGCAGGCCAGCACGCGGGAAACACCGATGCCATAGCAGCCCATCCACACCGGCACGGCCTTGCCGTTCTGGTCGAGCACCTTCAGGTCCAGTGCCTTGGAGTACTTGAGACCCAGCTGGAACACCTGGCCGATTTCCACACCACGCTCGAAGCTCAACGGACCGGAACCGTCCGGGCTCATGTCGCCGTGGCGAACCTCGACGGCTTCCACCACGCCGTCGGCCTTGAAGTCACGGCCGTACACCAGGTTGTAGTAGTCGACCTCGTTCTCATCGGCACCAGTGAACCAAGCGGAACCCTTGACCACGTGCGCGTCGACCAGGTAGCGAACCGGGTTCTTCACGCCAGCAGCCTCGGCCTGCGGGCCAAGCACCATCGGTCCGATGTAGCCTGGCACCAGTTCGGGGTGCTGCTTCAGGTCTTCTTCAGTGGCCTCCTCAAGCTCGGCGGGAGCGAACTGGGCTTCCAGTCGCTTCATATCCACCGTACGGTCGCCGGGCACGCCGACGACAATCACTTCACGCCACGGCTCGTCATGCTCTTCATCCTCAGGGTGCTTGACGGTAATCACCACGTTCTTGAGGATGTCGGAAGCCTGCCATTCACGACCATCAGTACGCGGGTGGTCGGCGTTGGCACGCTCAATCATGTTATCGATGGTCTTGGCATCCGGGGTGGCTTCCTTGGAAGCGGCGGGAGTGGCGGAAGCATCGATTTCCGGCAGCTCCGGAGTGCTCAGGGCCTCCACATTCCATGCCTTGCCGGAAGGTGCCAGCGCGAAGGTATCTTCGCCGATCGGCATCGGAGCCAGGAATTCCTCGGATGCGGAGCCGCCCATCGGGCCGGACATGGCGAACACAGGTACGTACTTCAGGTCGAGGCGCTGGAAGATGCGCTCGTAGGCGCCGCGCTCGTCATAGTAGGCCTTGCGCATGCCTTCTTCATCGATGGTGAAGGAGTAGGCGTCCTTCATGATGAATTCACGACCACGGATCAGGCCGGCACGCGGACGGAACTCGTCGCGGTACTTGGTCTGGATCTGGTACAGGGTGACGGGCAGGTCTTTGTAAGAGGAGTACATGTCCTTGACCAGAAGGGTGAACATCTCCTCGTGGGTGGGGGCCAGCAGGTAATCGGCCTCGTGGCGATCCTTCAAACGGAAGATGTTGTCGCCGTACTCCTCCCAGCGATGGGTGGCCTCGTAGGGTTCGCGCGGCAGCAGGGCCGGGAAGTGCACTTCCTGGGCGCCGATGCCGTTGATCTCCTCGCGGATGATGGCCTCGATCTTGTTCAGCACGCGCAGACCGAGCGGCAGCCAGGTCCAGATACCGGGTGCGGCCTTGCGGATATAGCCGGCGCGCTGCAGCAGCTTGGCCGAATCGACATCGGCATCAGCGGGGTCCTCGCGCAGGGTGCGCAGGAACATGGTTGACATACGAAGGGTATTGGAAGTCATGTGTTCCAAGATATTCGCGTGAACCGACAAGCCCGCCTGCTATTCGCACTATTCCGGCCTTCATCTTGGCATTCGGACTCATTCGTACAACAATGATGGCTAGAAGGGTAGGAGGGCACGATGACGCAGCCGACCGAGCAACAGGGGAATCAGCCGGAACCCGCGGAGCAACCGGTGTATCAACCGGCCCAGCATGGGCCCCGCAATTTTCTGCTGCAACCCCGCAATTCCCAACGGCAGTTCCGCGACAACCGGTATCGCAACAGCCAATGGCCATGCCACCATTTGCGCAATCGCCTATGTCGGTCCCGGAACAATCGGCCTACCCGCATCAACCGCAACAACCGGGCCCGGTCTATGCTTCTCCCTACCCCTACCCGAATCGGGCAATGGCACAGCCGAACCAACCATCAGTCGCGCAAGAGCGATTCGGGCGTTCGTCGGGACGGCTGACCGCATCACAGGTTATTGAGACATACGCCACCATCCTTGCCGGTGTAATACTTCTCGGCCTCGCATGAACCAATCCGCAACCGTATGCCCCGGTGGATCTTATCGCCGGCCTGTCCGGAGCGGCCGCGCTGATTGTGGGTGTGCGTTTGCTGCAAGCACCGTTGATCTACGGCACGGTGATTCTTATCGTCAGCACGGTGACTGTGCTGTGGCCATGGCGGGCCGAATTCTCCCGCCACTACCGGTGGGTGTGGCTTGCTTTGGGCGGCATCATTCTGATTGTGGCAGCCGCGCGCTATGAGGCGAGCCTCAAATCGATGAGGACGATCGCCGCGCGTATTGGCGATCTGCGCTAAATCGCGCGGGCGACCTGAGGCAGATTACCAACGTCCGGCGATAGCAGTCCTGCATACGGGGCAGTGCCCATTGCCACTGTATCCGGCAGATAAACGGTTGGCAATGATTCGATACCAATCGCGTTCCACGAGCTTGGCCCTGCATTCAGGGTTTGGGCAATATGTGGTATCGCCTTCACGATCATGCACGTTGCCGGTGTACACATAATTGAGTCCCTCTTCGAGGGCGATGCCTCGGGCGCGGGTCAGAGTCTCGTGCGGGGTGGGCGTTACGTCCATCATGCGGTAACTGGAGTGGAATGCGGAAAAGTGCAGCGGCACGTCCGGGCCCAAGTGCTCGCGTATCCATGTACATTCAGCATGCAGCTGGGCGTCGTCATCGTTGAGTCCAGGGATGAGTAGCGTGGTGAGCTCCACCCACACGTGTTCGCCTTCTGGTGTGCGTGCCTCGTTGACCGCATAGTCGATGGTTTCGAGCACATCGGCCAGATGCGTGCCGGTCACTTTCCAATAAAATTCTTCGGTGAAGCCTTTGAGATCGATGTTGGCGGCGTCCATGGCGGCGTAGAAGTCGGGCCGGGCTTCGGCGCTCATGTATCCGGCAGTCACGGCGATGGGATGAATGCCGAGCGCTCGGCAGGCTTCGGCCGTGTCGATGGCATATTCGGCGAACACGATCGGATCGTTATAGGTGAACGCCACCGAATCGATGCCCCGGTCGGCCGCGACCTGCGCGATTTTCTCCGGACTGGCTTCCACGCCGAGCCGGTCGAAACTGCGGGCTTTGGCAATATCCCAATTCTGGCAGAATCGGCAACCGGAATTGCAGCCAGCCGTGCCAAAACTCAGCACGCTGGAACCGGGGTGGAAGTGGTTGAGCGGCTTCTTTTCCACTGGGTCCACGGCGAAGCCGGAGCTGCGGCCGTAGGTGTCGGAGACGATGAGTCCGTCGTGGTTTGAGCGGACGAAGCAAAAGCCGCGTTGGCCGGGCTTGAGGACGCAGCGGCGCGGGCATAGTTCGCAGCGAGCGCGGTTGGTACCGTCGTGGAATTGCGTTTGCCAGCGGGCTATGGCGGGGTTACGAACATCTGTGACTGACGCCGTATGACCGCACGATTCCCGGTGACCACCCTCTGATTCTCGGTGACCACCCTCCGTCGCTTCGTGCCACCTCCCGCCAGCGGGAGGGGACATGGTTGCTGCGTTAGTGCTCGGCATAGGCGGTCACCTCGTAGCGTTGACAGTCGATTTCGCCATCGTTCCAGTCGTAGGACGGGCGGATACCGGCCTTGGCGAGCAGGTGAGCGACGAAATCGTGCGGATTGGGCAGCTCATCCCACACTTGTGGCAGGAATGTGGCGCTGCGGCCACGACGGTCGGCGAGAATCAGACCGTCTTTGCCGGGGCGTAATACTTCCTCAAGTTCAGTGCGCGAACGTACCGGGCGTTCGACGTTGCTGCCGTCCCGTTTGACGGCGTCGGTCTGAGGTCCGGATTGCAGCGATGCCAGAGTCGCGGTCTTCGAGCCGGTATCGCGCGAATCGGCGTCACAGGAGTTCACGGTAATCGGCTCGGGCTCGCCTAAGACGGATATCTCCACATTGAGTAACGGGTATTCCGCGGCGGTGACCGGGTTGAAACGTGGGCCATGGGTGGCGGCGTCCACCGCATGTGCAGCTATGTCCTTGCCGAGCGAGCGGTGGGCGGCCAGCGAACCGATGCACCCGCGTAGCCGGCCACCCTCGGTCAGGGTAACGAAACAGGCACCGGACTCGTTCAGCCATGGGTTTGCGGCAAAAATGGACGCGGTCGAATCGGCGGCTGTTGGATGTTCAATATGCAACCGTTCCCGGATAGCGGCACGGGCGAGTTTCAGCAGCACATCACCATGGGCTGTTCCCGATTCGCCTAAGTCATCTGCACCGGCTGGAGCATCTGCTTCTGGTTTGGATTCCCACGCGGCAAACGAGACATACCCCACTACCGGCTCGTCGGCGTCTCGCATTGCGGGGCGAGGTTGGCCGGCAAGCGCCACCACGCCGTCGTCGCCGGAAGTGGAACAGCCGAGCTCGAAGAGCTTCATGTCCTTGCGGCCTTTTAACACATCCAGAAGGCCGTTGATCGGGTATGCGCCACAGGCCCGGCGAGGGTGAATCGGCAGATGCAAAGCCGCAATGTCCGCAATGGTCTGGTCATCCAACGCGCGGGCGACTTCGTGCGGATGATAGTGCGAGAGATCCGAACTAATCACGATGACGGTTTCCGGGCCACCCCACAAAGCACGCAACACATCGCCCGCCTCTTGTGGCGTGGCATCGCCCGCGTTCAACGGCACAATAGTGAGGTCTGGGCCGAGCACGGTTTGCAGGAACGGAATCTGCACTTCTACCGCATGTTCTTGTGCGTGGGTTGGGCCATTGACGATCATTGCGGGAGCCGACGCGCCCGGACGGGCATGTGTACCGGAGCGCAATGGCTCATTGACAGACAGGCCCAGAGCCTTACGCTCGGCTGCAATGTCTACCGGCACAGTGCCCAGCGGCGTTTCAAACGCCGCTGCCGTGGAACAGGCGACGCCTCGCACGGCCACACGGTGAGTCGGTCCCACGATTACCGCGCGAGTCACACTCCCCCGCCCTCGTTCGAGCAAAGCATAGGCAAGCGCGGCCGCCGTGCCGGAATACACATAACCGGCATGCGGCACGATTACAGCCTTTGGCACTCCCGCTGGAAGCGTGGGCTCCAACTGTTGCAGAACCTCTCGACTGTAATCCAATTGATGGGTAATGAGTTGCTTGAGCGTTGTGCGGTCAGCGGGGTAGAACGAACCAGCCACCGCTGGCGGACGTATTGCGCCAGTGATTTTGCCGCTGCCGTCTGCCGCGCTTGCTGCATCTGACGCACTAGCCACACTAACCGTATCGATTTGCACACCGGCCCGGGCGGCCTCGCGAACCTCATTGTTTCCACGAAATATCTCGGATAGCACCATAACTACCACCTCTTATTCCATGGTAGCCGTTCAGTTCCTCAATGAAGACAAGTTCGCAGTGTCTTCTTCGGCTTCAAGGGGCCGATTCCGCCTCTTGGAGACATCTACTTGCGTTTCGAGGGGCTGGTCATCCGCTCAATCGCACATAGAAACGGCTTCATACCAACGTCATTCCGCCGTTTTTAAGCGTTGTCTACTTGGACATCAGCCCCTTGAAACGGAAGTAGATGTCCCGAAAACTCAAAATCCGCCCCTCGAAGTGCAGAAACACTCAAATTAGCGGTCGTTCGATATATCGGCCGTCAGAATAACGCGTCCTGGGCGAAGTCATCATCGGGATTGACACCGAATTCGTCCGGCTCGGCGGGTTTGAACGCGGTTGCACCTTCATCGGCCAACTGGTCGGAGGCCGAGGCCGAGGCTTCGCGCAGGTCGCCGTCGAGCACCACGGCATCGGGCGAGACGAGGAACATGCGTTCGTTGACGCCAGCCAAATACAGTCCACCCAGCGATTCGACTCGTGACAGCGCCACATATCCCATGCCCGGCGCGAAGGTGCGCTTCAGATCCATGACCGCACGGTCAAGCGTCATGCCTTGCGACTTGTGGATGGTGATGCCCCACGCGCAACGCAACGGCACCTGCGAGACGGAGGCGAGCACGGTGTCGCCGTCCATCATTTCCCATGTGGCCTGTTTCATGGTGACGATGTTGCCGTTTTCGAATTCCACGATCGGCCAGCCGCCCTTGTTCTCCTGCGCGAAGCCGCGCACGGTGCCGAGCGAGCCGTTGACGTACTGGCGATCGGTGTCGTTGCGCAGGGCCATGACAGCCGCGCCTTCCTTGAGTATCAATCGCTCGGGGGCCAACATGTTCTTTTTGAGTCGGTCGACCAGGTTGGCAGGGCCTGCTGTCTCGGCGTGAAACTCGTGCGGCTCAAGCATGATCTGGTTCAGGCGCATGTCGTTGAGATTGTCGGCCTGCCGGTTCACCGGGAATAGGTGGACGGCGACCTGGCCGGGCTCGGGCAGTTTGCCCAGACGGGTGACGAGCACGTCACGGTCGGACTGGGTCACGTCGCCTTCGCGAATGTCGGTGAGCACGGTCAGCAGTTCGCCGGTGTCCTGACGGTGCTGTTCGGTCAGATAGCAGATTACCGGGTTAAGTTCGGGCCATACCAGCGATTCGGTGATGAAGCCTTCGGGGTTCAAGCCGGCACGGGCATACCGTTCGCGACTGGCGATGAATTCGGGGGTGGGGGCGATGAGGTCGCGGTTGCGCCCGGACACCGAAACCGGCGGCAGTTGGAAGAAGTCGCCGGACAGCACGACCTGGATGCCTCCGAACGGGCGTGGGTCGCGACGCACTTCGCGGCAGACTTGGTCGACCATGTCGAACAGCCATGCGTGCAGCATGGAGACCTCGTCGATGACGAGGATGTCCGTAGCCTGAATCTTGCGTTTGCGCCGGGATTTGATGAGTTTGAGCAGACTCGGGCTCAGGGCGGTGGCCACGCCGACGCCGCTCCACGAATGGATGGTTTGGCCGTTGATATGCGTGGAGGCGATGCCTGTGGACGCGGTGACTGCCACGCTGGCGCCGTCGGCCCGAGCCTGGCGGATGAACTCGTTCAAGACATAGGTCTTACCGGCACCGGGCGCACCGGTCAGAAACACGTTCGCGCCGGCGTTCAGAATGGCTAGGGCTTCGGTTTGGCGCATATCAACCTCTCTAGACTCCCCTCAGGGAGGGGAGCCAAGTACGGCGGACTACTTATTGAGAATGCTGGTGGCCACGATGTCGGCGGCGATGGCCTTGGAGGCGGCATCATCCGGGCCGGGGACGGGGGCCATGAAGGCCTTACGGTAGTAGCGCAACTCGTCCAAGGACTCGATGATGTCGGCGAGGGCACGGTGGCCGCCGTTCTTCGGCGGACGTTTCTCGTAGACGGCCGGGTACCAGCGGCGGGCGAGCTCCTTCAAGGTGCTCACGTCCACGCTGCGGTAATGCAGGTGGCTCATGAGGCCCGGCATGTAGTGGTCGAGGAACTTCTTGTCGGAGCCGATGGTGTTGCCGGCCAGCAGCGGGCGCACGCCTTCCGGCGTGAAGCGCAGCACGTATTCGGTGACCTTCTGCTCGGCCTCGGCCAGGCTCAGGCCATTCTCCCACTCGTTGATCAGGCCGGAACGGGTGTGCATCTGGCGCACGAAATCGTTCATGTGGTTCACAGCCTTCTCGGACGGCTTGATGACGTAATCCACGCCCTCGTCCAGCACATTCAGGTCAAAGTCGGTGGGAACCACAGACACCTCGACGAGTTCGTCGCCGCCGAAGATGTCAAGTCCGGTCATCTCGCAATCGATCCAAATCAGGCGCGAGTCCTTCGCGCTGTACGTTTCCGCGTCATGGCTGTCGACCATGGTGTGCCTCTTTTCTTCGCTGGTCATCGCTTATGCAGAACAGTTCAGACTATACCCCAGCGCATACAAGCTATCTCGAGCCACATACGCGAAAAGGGCCTGCATAAGCAGACCCTTTTCACAAGGAATCAACCCCTAACTAGCGCAAGCTAGCGGGCATCAACCGATCAGTTGTTGTGGAAGCCGGAGTAGTTCGGGGCTTCGGCGGTCATCACGATATCGTGCGGGTGCGATTCGCGCAGACCGGCGTCGGTGATGCGGATGAACTTGCCTCGCTCCGGCATCTCGGCGATGTTGTGGGCGCCGATGTAGAACATGGACTGGTGCAGGCCACCGAGCATCTGGTAGAGCACGGCGTTCAGCGGGCCGCGGTACGGCACTTCGCCTTCCACGCCTTCCGGCACGACCTTGTCGCTGGAGGTCACGTCGGCCTGGAAGTAGCGGTCCTTGGAGTAGGACTTCTTGCCGCGCGGGGCCATGGCACCGAGGGAGCCCATGCCACGGTACAGCTTGTACTGCTTGCCGTGCAGGAGCACCTTCTCGCCCGGGGCTTCCTCACAGCCGGCGAGCGTGCCGCCGAGCATCACGGAGGAGGCGCCGGCCACGAGGGCCTTGGCGATGTCACCGGAGTAGTGGATGCCACCGTCGGCGATGCAGGGCACGCCAGCGGCACGGCAGGCCTGGGCGGCCTCGTACACGGCGGTGAGCTGCGGGACACCGACACCGGCAACGATACGGGTGGTGCAGATGGAGCCGGGGCCAATACCGACCTTGACGGCGTCCGCGCCAGCCTCAATCATGGCCTGAGCACCGGAGCGGGTGCCGACGTTGCCGCCGATGATCTGCACGCCGTCGAAGGCGGAGTCGTGCTTCAGGCGGGAAATCATGTCGAGTGCCAGACGAGCCTCACCGTTGGCGGTGTCGACCACGAGCACGTCCACGCCAGCCTCCATCAGAGCGGAGGCACGCTGCCAGGCGTCGCCGAGGAAGCCGACGCCGGCGGCCACGCGCAGACGACCCTGCTCATCCTTGGTGGCGTCCGGGTACTGCTCGGTCTTGACGAAGTCCTTGACGGTGATCAGGCCGGTCAGGTGGCCTTCCTCGTCAACGAGCGGCAGCTTCTCAACCTTGTGCTGAGCGAGTAGACGGTGAGCGTCGTCCTTGGAGATGTTGGACGGGCCAGTGACCAGGTTCTCCTTGGTCATGACATCCTTAACCTTCAGGGTGTCGTAATCCTCGGAGGCGATGAAGCGCATATCACGGTTGGTGATGATGCCGACGAGCTTGTTGTCCTTGTCCACAACCGGCAGACCGGAGATGTGGAACTTGCCGCACAGCTTGTCGAGGTCGGCCAGCGTGACCTCGGGGTTGACGGTCAGCGGGTCGGTGATCATACCGGACTCGGAACGCTTGACCACATCGACCTGAGCGGCCTGGTCGTCGATGGACAGATTGCGGTGCAACACACCGATGCCACCGTTACGAGCCATGGCGATGGCCATCTCGGACTCGGTCACGGTATCCATGGCAGCGGAGAGGACCGGGGCCTTCATCACGATCTTGCGAGTCAGATGAGTGCTGGTGTCCACTTCGGAGGGAATGACATCCGTCTCGTTCGGCAACAGCAACACATCGTCATAGGCAAGGCCGAGCTTGGCGAAAATCGGGGGAAGGGGAGCATACGCCGACTGGGCGTTTAATTCATCAAGGTTTGTAGCCATGTAAACACTATATGAAAATGCGCTGACCTTCACGACACACGCTTGTGAGCGCTCACTTATCCGCTGCCGGGTCCTGCACCTCACCCACCTGCGAGTCCCGCGAATTTGCAGGCGAATCAGTCATCGAATCCGCTGCCTGAGAGCCAATCGAATCCCGGCTCTCCCCTACTGCAGACTGCGATTTAGGCACTGCATGCTGCGCGTTTTTACGTGCGGATTCGAACGTCAGGTTCTCGGCTTGGATCTCGGGAATACGATGCCGCAGATAGGGGTACATCGTGGCTATGGTCAGCACCACCACAGCGATGGCCATGCCCACGGCCACGTGCTGCGCTTTGAAGAACAGAATCGTCAGCGAACCGAATGCGATCAACGCGGCCCATCCCCACAGGATCAGCACGGCGCCACGCACCGAATGCCCGATCTTCAGCATGCGATGGTGCAGGTGCATACGGTCCGGATGCATGGGCGACTGGCCTTTGGCCAAACGCCGCACAATCGCCAGACACATGTCGAGCACAGGCAGGAACAACACCAGAACCGGCAGCAGAATCGGCATGAACACCGGCAGATAGATGCTGGCATGAATCGAGGCCGGGTCAAGACGTCCGGTCATCACAATCGAAGCGCAGGTGATGAGATAGCCAAGCAGCATCGAACCGGAATCACCCATGAACAGTTTGGCGGGATGCCAATTATGCAGCAGGAAGCCCACGCAGATACCCACCATCATCACATCGATCAGCGTGGCCAACGAAGCATAACTCGGGGAAGACCGGGCGATGATATACGAATAGGCGGCGAACGCTATGCCACCAATCGCCACGATACCGGCCGCCAGACCATCGAGGCCATCAACGAAATTGACCGCGTTGATCGAGGCGACGATCAGGAATGCGGTGATCGCCATGGACAGACTCGGCGAGGCGGTAATCAGCGAACCACCCAAAGGCAGTGAGATGATCTGCAATCCGCCCCAAGCCACGAATACGGAAATCAGCAGCTGGCCGGCGAGTTTCAGCATCCAATCGAGATCCCACAGGTCGTCGGCCATGCCCAGCAGACTGATCATGATGCCGCCGGCAAGAATCACCCACATCTGGTAATTGCCGTTGAACAATCCCGAGAGAAAAGGCAGCCGACTGGCGAATACGGTAGCCACGGCAAAACCGATCAGCATGCCAAGGCCGCCCATGCGCGGCGTGGGAATGGTGTGCACGTCTCGGGCACGCACCTCGCCAACCGCACCGATTTCGATGGCGACGTGGCGAATCAGCGGAGTCACCAGCCAGGTGACGCCACCGGCGATGGCGGCAATCAGTAGGTAGATTCTCATGCGCCGAGTCCCCCGCCGTTGAGGTGGAGGGCCTTGCGAATCACGTTTTGGGCGATGACGCCTTCACGCAGGATCTCGATGCCGTCGCGCGCGTACGGATCGGCTTTGACGACGGTGCTGGAGACATGGCCTTGGGTGGGACCGCCGTCCAGATACAGGTCGACTTCGTTGCCGAACGCGTCAACCGCCTCCTGGACAGTCTGTGCGCTTTCGTCGCCGGAACGGTTGGCGCTGGACGCGGCCAGCGGACCAGTGGCCTTGAGAATCGCGAGGCACAGCGCCGAATTGGGGATGCGGATGCCCTGCGTGCCGGGGCGACCATCGGCGGTGTCGGCCAAAGTCTCCAACGTGCAGTCGGGCCGGGCTACGGCAATCGGCGAGAACGCGCCGGGCAGGAACGCCGCCGACAAACGATTCAGTGGAGACGGCAGGTCGAGACCGAGTTCATCAAGCTGGTCGGTGGATGCGAGCAGTACCTGCAACGCCTTATAGCGCGGGCGACGCTTGAGCCGGTAGATACGGTCGATGGCGGCCTTATTACGCGGATCGCACGCCACTCCATATACCGTATCCGTTGGAATGACGACCAATCCACCATCCCGGATGACACGCGCCGCTTGTGCCAGCGATTCATCCGTGACTTTCAGCGTTGTTCCGCCCTCCACGCTCACGACACCTCCGTTCGCCTGTGTATTCACAATCTACCATTGCACCATTGCGCCCCGACTTGCATAGTTCATCATCGCTCGTTTGCCGTACTGCTGTTTTCCGATTCGCCCCATACGCACAGACCGTAGATACAATGAGTTCATCCATGCTCTTTCGCGAAATTACAGGAGTGTTCAATGAGCGGAATCAATGCTGAATCCACCACCATGCCTCCCGTCGAACTGCGTATGCCGCGCGCCAGCGAGCGCGTGTTCGCCAACTTCAACTTCACTGTGCTGGATTGTTGCCCGGTGACGATTGGCGAGGGTTGCGTGATCGGTGCCGGCTCGGTGGTGACGCGCGATATTCCGCCGCACACCGTGGCCGTGGGCAATCCGGCCCGTCCGATTCGCGAAATCACGGACGCGGACGCCTCCGCCCTGCAGTATTACGCGCAGTAGCAGCGGCGGCCCCGCGCCTGTGGCTACTTCTCGGCGAAGAGATAGCGGTCTCGGCCGGTCCAATCTTTGCCGGTGGAGGCGGTGGCGAAACCTGTGGCCTTGGCATAGGCCACTAATCGCTCGCCTTGGGTGAGATCATGCTCCATAACCAATACGCCGCCGGGCTTGAGCAGGCGCCAGGCGCGCTCAATAATGCGTTCAGGGATGAGTGTGCCGTCTGCCGAACCGCCGTATAGCGCCAGTTCCGGGTCCCAGTCGCGTACTTCTGGTTGTTCGGGGATGTCGGTTTGTGGCACGTAGGGCGGGTTGGTGATGACGATGTCGATGGTGCCGTCGAGTTGCGCCAGCGTGGCCAGTGACGTGGCGTCGGCGACTTCCAGTTGGTAATTGGAGGCGATGGAGGGGTATCGTTTCGCGGTTACCGCCAGATTGCGCCGGGTCCATTCGGCGGTACGCGGGGATAATTCGACGGCCCATACTTGGCTGCCGGGCACTTCGCTGACTATCGACAGGCCGATGGCACCGGAACCGGCGCACAGGTCGACCATGCGCGGGTGGATCATGCTGTGCCGGGTCAGCCAGTCAAGACCGGCCTGGACTACGGTTTCGGTTTCCGGGCGCGGGATAAAGACGCCGGGGCCCACCTGCAGGTCGAGGTAGCGGAAAGGCGTGTGGCCGGTGATGTATTGGAGCGGCTCGCGTTTGGCGCGTCGGGAAAGCATGGCGTGGAAGGCGGCAAGGATATTGGTGACGGGGTCGGCCTGACCACCCCCAGTCGCTGCGCGACAGCCCCCGCCGGCGGGGACCAGCGAATCGAGGCCCTCCCCCATCAGCATGGCCTTGTCGATATCGCGTAGCTCGGCGTCCACGGCCTCGGCCAGCAACAGTTTGGCATCATGTTCGGGCGTCTCGATGCCGGCTTCGCACAACTGCGCGGCGGCTTGACGAATCAGGTCGGCTATCACTGCTGGTTGGCCAGACGGTCGGCTTCGTCGGCTTGGATGTCGGAATCGATGACGGCCTGCAGGTCGCCATCGAGCACGGCGTCAAGGTTGTAGGCCTTGTAATTCGTGCGATGATCGACGATACGGTTTTCCGGGAAGTTGTATGTGCGAATACGTTCGGAGCGGTCAAGCGAACGCACCTGCGAGTGACGCATGTCGGCGGCTTCGGCGGCCTCTTGCTCATGTTTCATGGCCAGCAGGCGAGACTTCAGCACACGCAGCGCGGCGGCGCGGTTCTGGATCTGCGACTTCTCATCCTGCATGTTCACTGTGATGCCGGTGGGCAGGTGGGTCATGCGCACGGCGGAATACGTGGTGTTCACGGACTGGCCGCCGGGGCCGGAGCTCATGAAGATGTCGATTTTCAGGTCTTTCGGATCGATCTCGATCTCGTCGTCATCCTCGTCGGCTTCGGGGAACACAATGACGCCGGCGGCGGAAGTCTGGATACGGCCCTGCGATTCGGTGACGGGGATGCGCTGCACACGGTGTACGCCGCCCTCGTACTTCATCGAAGCCCACACGCCGTCTTCGGGAGCGGGCGTGCCCTTGGCGCGGATGGCAATCTGTACGTCCTTGACGCCGCCGAGCTCGGTGGTGTTCTCGGACTGTACGTTCACGCTCCAGCCACGCTTCTCGGCGTAACGGGTGTACATGCGCAGCAGGTCGCCGGCGAACAGTGCGGCTTCTTCGCCGCCGGTGCCAGCCTTGATTTCCATGATGGTGTCGCGTGCATCATCCGGGTCACGCGGGATCAGCGCGGTACGCAACTTCTCCTCGGCGTCGGGCAGTTCGGCTTCAAGACGCTTGGCTTCCTCGGCGAAGTCGGCGTCCTCGCCGGCCATCTCCTGAGCGGCTGCCAGATCGTCCTTCACCTGCAACCAGGTTTTGTAGGCGCCCACGATGGCACCCAGTTCGGCGTGACGACGGCCCAGCTTGCGCAGCTTGTCCGGGTTGGACACGACTTCGGGGCTCGCCATCTGTTCTTCGATGGACTGGTACTCCTCAAGCGCGGTTGCCGCCGCCGGGAACTGTTCGTCTGCCATAACACGCTTTCTTTCGTACGGTGGTGTCTATTCGGTTGTGCAGGTCAAAAAAATGTCAAAGAATACAAAAACGCCAGTCCTCGATCGGGCATGCCGGAGCATGCCGAATCGAATCGGACTGGCGTGAAGTATGCTACTTGCTCTTCTTGCCGTAGCGCTTCTCGAAGCGAGCAACGCGGCCACCGGTATCAAGAATCTTCTGCTTGCCGGTGTAGAACGGGTGGCACTGAGAGCACACGTCAACGAACATGTGATCTTCCTTGCCAGCGGTGCGGGTCACGAAGGTGTTGCCGCACGAGCACGTCACCTCAACGGGGTGGTAATCAGGATGGATACCCTGCTGCATTTTACGTCTCCTATGGATTCGGGGGACCCGGGTCGTCATGCCCCTATGGCAGGACGTGAACCGGAACCTAAGGGATTGTACGCGCCTATCTGGACGTGAAGACGCGCTGTGCCGCCGCAGGAGGCGACGCAAAAGAGTGGGGCCGCAGGGGCTTGAACCCTGGACCGGGCGATTATGAGTCGCATGCTCTAACCGACTGAGCTACGGCCCCACGTTCGCTGCGTAAAACAGCCAACTTGCAAAGTGTAGCATGAACCCACCAACTCCGGCACACGCGCCATGCACCCATGCCATGCACCCGCCAGCACAACAAGCAGCATCTCCCGGCGCTACTTCTCCCCCATGTACCCCAACGGGTTCTCGATGAACCGTCGCAAGCCCATTTCGGCCGCGCCATATAGCGAGGGATGCAGCGCCACCGGCGGCACGAACACGCGGATCTTCACATTCGGGTATCCCAGAATTTCCGAACGCAGCCGGCCTTCAAGCACGGTGGCCAGCTCGTCGCCGAAGTGCGTCCACAGTCCGCCCAACAGCACCGTATCGACATCCATCAGATTCACGGCGGAAGCGATGGCGGAAACCAGCGCATCAGCGGCCTGATCGACCACTTTGGCCACGTCTGGATCCCCCGCACGCCAACGCTGGAGGAATGTATCGATGGCCTCGCTGCTGGTGGCATCCCCATCCTCGGCAATGCCGGCAGCCTCGACCAAGGCGCGACGGCCCGCAAACGCCTCAAGGCACCCGTGGCGCCCGCAGCTGCACAACGGCCCATCCATCGCCACGGACAGATGGCCGATCTCGCCGGCGAATCCGTGCGAGCCCATCACCACTTCGCCGTCACGCACCACCGCGCCGCCGATGCCGATATCGGTAGACAGGTAAATAAAGGAATCCGTGCGATCCACCACATTCAGGAAGGACGCACGTTCGGTGGCATACCCCGGAATCTGAGCGATGGCGGCCATCTTCGCTTCGTTACCGGCCACCACATCCAGCCGGCGTACCACGTTGAACCGGGTGAGGTTGACGTTTTCCCAACCCAGATTGCGGGCCACCAACAGCCACATGTCGTCGGTGACGATGCCCGGCAGCGCAAGCCCGGCTCCCACCACTTTGCAGCCACGTCGTTTGAGTCGGCTTTCCAACGGGAAGGTCATCGCATCGAGCTTGGCGAAGATCTCGTACGGGTCAGTGCCGGTCATATCCTCACTCACCCACTCCTGACCGAGAGTGTCGCCGTTCAGATCGAGTGCCAGGCAACCGTAGCCATCGGTGTTGATCTGCAGGCCGATGCCGGCGATGGACCCGCCATGAATCTCCAGCGGCGTGCTGGGCCGCCCATATGTGGTGGAGACGACCGGCTCGCCTTCCTGCACCACGCCACTATCGATCAGCATCGAGGCCAACAGCGAAAGCGTGGCCTTGGTCAGGCCCGTTTCCTTGGCCAAGTCGGCCCTGCTCATGGGTTTCTCCGCGCGCAACAAAGTGTCGAGAACCACCGACAAATTATGGTTGCGCAGATCCTCCTGATTGATCCTGCGTAGACTTGCCATAGGCTCCTACCTCCTTGCACCCCTAGTCTCGAACGCCGCACAGGCGCTCACATCCGTCTATCGCACAATGATATTGTGCGTCAAACGATTGAACCAGATACGCACCCTCGCGTGTTTCCGTTTGCAATCATACACTGCAATACAGTATAGTTTAATCGTCTAACTTATTGGTTGTGGCGCGCCGAAACTTGCAAGCGCGACCCTCATCGAGGAGGAATGCATGACGAGAGTACTGGTTGCCGGCGTAGATACGTCAACTCAATCAACAAAGGTCCGCATTACGGACGCCGCCACCGGCGAACAGGTTCGGCTCGGGCAGGCCAAGCACCCGGATGGCACCTCGGTCAACCCGGAATTCTGGTGGGAGGCCTTCACCAAGGCCGCCGAGCAGGCCGGCGGGCTTGACGATGTCGCGGCCCTCGCGGTTGGCGGCCAGCAGCATGGCATGGTCATTCTCGACAAGCAGGGCAACGTGATTCGCGATGCGATGCTCTGGAATGACACCAGTTCCGCCCCGCAGGCCGCCGCCCTGATCGACAAGCTCGGTGCAACTCCGGCCGAGGGCGACGAACCGGACGACGTGACCGCCCGCGGCAAGCAGCGCTGGGTCAAGGCCGTCGGATCCTCCCCCGTCGCTTCCTACACGCTGACCAAGGTGGCGTGGGTGGCCGAGAACGAGCCTGAGAACGCCAAGAAGATTGCCGCCGTCTGTCTGCCGCACGATTGGCTGAGCTGGCGTATCGCCGGCTATGGTCCGGTGGCCGAGGGCGAGGACGCTCATCTCGAAGCCCTGTTCACCGACCGTTCCGACGCTTCCGGCACCATTTACTACGATGCCGCGCATGACGAGTACCGCCGCGATCTCATCGCCATGGTGCTGACCCCCGCCGAGGGCGAGGAAGCCGCCAAGGCCCACGCCGACGCCATTGTGCTGCCCACCGTGCTGGGCCCGCGTGAGGCAGCCGCCGTCAAGGCCGACCCCGCCATTGCCGGCAAGGACGTTGAAGGCGGCTGCATCATCGGCCCCGGCGGCGGAGACAATGCCATGGCCTCGCTGGGCCTCGGCATGGCCGTGGGCGATGTGTCCGTATCGCTCGGCACCTCCGGCGTGGCCGCGGCCATCGCTGAAAACCCGGTGTACGACCTGACCGGAGCGATTTCTGGCTTTGCCGACTGCACCGGTCATTATCTGCCGCTTGCCTGCACCATCAACGGTTCGCGCATTCTGGACGCCGGTCGCGCCGCCCTTGGCGTGGACTACGACGAGCTGGCCGAACTGGCCTTTAAGGCCGAGCCGGGTGCCGGCGGCATCACCCTGGTGCCGTACTTCGACGGCGAGCGTACGCCGAACCGTCCGGACGCCACCGCCTCGCTGACTGGCCTGACCCTGCACAACACCACCAAGGAGAATCTGGCTCGTGCGTTCGTCGAAGGCCTGCTGTGTTCCCAGCGCGACTGCCTCGAGCTGATTCGTTCGCTGGGTGCCGAGATCAACCGCATCCTGCTCATTGGCGGTGGCGCGAAGTCCGTGGCCATCCGCACGCTGGCCCCCTCAATCCTCGGCATGGACGTGACCCGTCCGGCCACCGACGAATATGTGGCCATCGGCGCCGCCCGTCAGGCCGCCTGGGTGCTGTCCGGCGAGGCCGAACCGCTGACCTGGCAACTCACCATCGAGGGCGTGGAGACCGGCGAGCCCACCGAAGCCGTGTACGAGGCATACGCCAAGGCGCGCGGCTGATACGCTGCCAGCACAATCCATGAGATAACAACTGAATAACGATTCCTGATGAATGCCGCCATGGCAAGCATCGCGAAGAGCCGCTGTTATACCGCGCTCCTCGCTGAAGCACACATGGCGGCATTTTTCGTTTCCCACGCAATCCACAAATACGGCTATAATCAAGTCGTTTGAACAAGTCTGGAGATTCTTCTATGAACGACCGCTCCCGTATGATGCTGTACGCCCTGACCGCCGTCGCATGCGTGATTTGGATATGGCAATCCGCCAAAGAAGCAATGGCCGATGGCACGATGATCAGCACCTCAAACATCATCTTTTTGGTATGCATCGGCATTGCCGCCGTCTACTGCGCCGCCAATGCATTGATATTGTGGTGGCGTCAACCCAGCAAGGAGGATGCGGAGAACGATGACGCCGCGGATACGCCTGACGGTACCGATACCGACACCGCAGATGCCGAGGGATCCGAGGACGACACCGATGACGATGTCGAAACCGACGTCGCAACCACGGATGCCGATGCATCACCAACCACTAATCGCCAGTAACCATCGTTATCGTTCGCCCGAATCAAGCGAATCATCCCACTTCAGCAAAGGAACATTATGGAAGTAACAACCGTGTCAACCGTGATCAGCGTGGTGCTGGGCATCATATGCGCGCCTTGCGGCCTGTTTCTGGGGCTCGTTCCCATGAAGGCCGACCTGGTGACCGCCAAGCAGTCAAAGGCCTCGCAGATGGTGAGCTTCATCGTTGCCATAGTGTTCATCGGCTTGCTGGTCGCAGGCCATGATCTGGAGACCTGGGCCATGGTAATCGGTCTGGTCATCGGCTTCGCCGTTGCCAAGATTCCCGCGCTGCATGCCTGGGCTTTGCACAAGTGGCCGTTCTTCGAGCCCAAGAAAGCGGCTCCCGCTCCCAAGCGTGTCAAGAAAGCCAAGAAGAAGTAAGCTCTGGCCTTACCTATTCGCTGAAAGCGGGATATCGACATCGGTATCCCGTTTTTCATTGGCCGTACATATCCGCTGAGGCACATCGCCGAATCATATTGTCGAAATACACCCCAAGTCAGGGCTGATTTCGCGAAGAACGTACACCGGGATCCATCCATCGCGACAAACGGAAAAGGGACGCTGCGTGCAACAGCGTCCCTTTCGGAGGAGGAATGGAACTCAGGTCCATCCCCGTGGCCACCGGGCGGGCCCGGAGGCCAGGTTTAGCTCAGCCTTTCTTTTTCTTGGAGAGCAGGTCGTAGGCGACGGCGGCGATGACGACGAGGCCCTTGATGGTCTTGACCCAGGCGGCGTCCACGCCCATGATGGACAGGCCCTGGTTGAGCACGCCCATGATCAGGGCGCCGACCATGGCGCCGGGGATGGTGCCGATGCCGCCGGTGACGGCCGTGCCGCCGATGAAGCAGGCCGCGATGGCGTCCATCTCGAACTCCATGCCGGTCTGCGCGGAGGCGGAGGCCAGGCGGGACAGGGTGATGATCGAGGCGATGGAGACCAGGAAGCCCATGTTCAGGAAGATCTCGAAGTCGACCTTCCTGGTGTCGATGCCCGAGAGGATGGCGGCCTTGCGGTTGCCGCCCACGGCGTACACGTTGCGGCCGAAGACCATGCGGTTGAGGACGAAGTAGTAGACGCACACGAGCACGCCGACGATGACGAGCACGATCGGGATGCCGCCCTGGGTGGCGTTGCCGGACATGGCCAGCAGGTAGGTCACGTAGCCGATGGCCAGCGCGGCGACCACGCACTTGAGGACGACGAAGCTCATGGGCTGGGCGGGCAGGCCGTTCCTGACGGCCCTGGCGCGCTTGGACAATTGGCTCCAGACCACGAGCACGATGGCGGCCAGACCGACGATCAGGGCGGTCAGGGCGAACGGCCCGACGAAGATGGTGGGGATGTAGTCCTTGGAGATGGCGCGGAACGAGGCGTTGGACACCGGGATGGACTCGCCGGCGACCACGGTCGCCAGGCCTCGGAAGATGAGCATGCCGCCCAGGGTGGTCACGAAGCCGGGCACGCCGACGTAGGCGACCCAGAAGCCGTGCCACGCGCCGATGGCCAGGCCGATCGCGATCATGAGCAGGATCGCGGCCCACCACGGGACCCCGTGCTTCATGGCCAGGGCGCCCACGCCGCCGATGAAGGCGACCACGGAGCCCACGGACAGGTCGATGTGGGTGGCGATGATGACCATCAGCATGCCGATGGCGGCCACGAGCACGTACGCGTTCTGCTGGAACAGGGCGACCACGTTGTTCGGATTCAGCAGGCGCCCGCCCGTCAGGATCTGGAAGACGACGATCACCAGCACGAGGGCCAGGTAGATGCCGTAGGAACGCATGTTGCCCAACAGCAGGGCCTTCAGGCTCTGCTCGTCCCCGCCCTTCTTGGCTGCGGGGGTTACGGTTGCGGTAGACATTTCGGAGGGTATCCTTTCAAACTTTCAAACAAAGCACGTGGGAACGATTCGCGCGGAGGTCAGGCGAAGGCCCGCTCCTTGGGCAGCGGGACGGCGGAGGTCATGTAGCGCATGAGCTCCTCCTGGCTGGTCTTCCTGGCGTCGAAGTTGCCGGTGATCACGCCGTTGCTCATCGTGTAGATGCGGTCGCAGATGCCCAGCAGCTCGGGCAGTTCGGAGCTGATCACGACCACCGCGGAACCCGAGTCGGCCAATTGGTCGATGATCTCGTAGATGTCGTACTTCGCGCCCACGTCAATGCCTCGGGTCGGCTCGTCCAGGATCAGGACCTTCGGGTCGGTGGCCATCCACTTGGCCAGCACGACCTTCTGCTGGTTGCCGCCCGACAGGTTGCCGGCAGGCATCTCGATGGTCGGCGCCTTGGTGCGGAACTCCTTGCGGTACTTCTCGGCCGTCCGCTTCTCACGGGTCTCGTCCACCACGCCCAGCCTGTTCGACAGTTCCTTCAGACTGGCCAGGGACGTGTTCTCGCGAATCGTCTTCATGAGGTTCAGGCCGTACACCTTGCGGTCCTCGGTCGCGTAGGCCACGCCGTGGTCGATGGCGGAACGCACGGTCGGGAACTTGACTTCCTTGCCTTCCACGAAGATCCTGCCGGACGCGTTGGTGCCGTACTGGCGGCCGAACACGCTCATCGCGGTCTCGGTGCGGCCCGCGCCGATAAGGCCGGCCAGACCGACGATCTCGCCGGCACGCACGTTGATGCTCACGTCCTTGGAGACCAGACGCGCCTCGTCGAGCGGGTGGCGCATCCTCCAGTCCTCGATGCGGAACATCTCCTTGCCGATCCTGGAGGTGTGCACCGGGTAGCGGTTGGTCAACGGACGGCCCACCATGTCGCGGATCAGCACATCCTGGTCCAGCGGGTGGGCCGCGTCGATGTCGATATGGCTGATGGTGCGGCCATCGCGGATGACCTGCACCGCGTCCGCGGAATAGGCGATCTCGTTGAGCTTGTGCGAAATGATGATCGCGGTGATGCCCTGCTCGCGGCGAAGCCCGTCGATCAGGTCGAGCAGGTTCCTCGAATCCTCGTCGTTCAACGCGGCGGTCGGCTCGTCCAGGATCAGCAGCTTCACGTTCTTGGTCAAAGCCTTCGCGATCTCGACCAGCTGCTGCTTGCCGACGCCGATGTTCGAGATCAGGGTGTCCGGGTTCTCGTCCAGACCGACCTTCCTCATCACGTCGTACGCGACGCGGCGCTGCTCGTCGGCATCGATCGCGATGCCCTTCCTCTTCTGATTGCCCAGGAAGATGTTCTCCTGGATCGACATGTACGGCACCAGCGCAAGCTCCTGGTGGATGATCACGATGCCCTTCTCCTCGGAATCGCGAATCGTCCTGAACTTGCACGTCTCGCCGTTGTACACGATGTCGCCCTCGTACGTGCCGTACGGGTACACACCCGACAACACGTTCATCAAAGTCGACTTGCCCGCACCGTTCTCACCGCAGATCGAGAACATCTGGCCCCTCTTGACCATGATATTCACATCGTTCAACGCGGTGACCGGGCCGAAACGCTTCACGATATGACGCATCTCCAAAATCACGTCACCGTTCGTAGCCACAGCTACCTCCTCCGATAGTAATGCCCCTGTGCATGATGAAGGCGCCGTACCGCAACCACGCAGCGCGGCACCCCCTTATCTGTTAGCCGTTAGGCCGTTGGATGAATCGAATCAGCGATCCTGCGGATCACAGGCCAGCATCCTTGGCGGAGATGTAGCCGCCGTCGACGAGGATTTCCTTGAGGTTGTCCTTGTCCACGGTGACCGGGGTCAGCAGCTGGGACGGAACATCCTTAGTGCCGTTGTTGAAGGTGTCAGGAGCCTTCGGATCCTTGCCATCGACCATGTCCTTGATCATTTCGGCGGTGGCCTTGGCCAGCTCGCGGGTGTCCTTGTAGACGGTCATGGACTGCTTGCCCTGCACGATGGCCTGCACGTTGGCCTTCTCGGCGTCCTGACCGGTGATGATCGGGTAGTAGTCCCAGCCAGCGGCCTCTACGGTGTTGTAGGTACCGGTTGCCTCGGCGTCGTTCTGGGCGAGCACGGCGTCAAGCTTGGTGCCATCGTTGTAGAAGGAGTTGATGCGGTTCTCCATCTCGTTCTGGGCCTTCTGACGATCCCAGTTATCGATACCGATGGACTGCCAATCATCAGCAGAGGAAGGAACCTTGCCGGACTTGGACTGCAGCACGCCGGACTTGAAGTACGGTCCGAGCACGTCCCAAGCGCCCTTGAAGTAGTAGCCTGCATTGTTATCGGTCGGGGAACCGGCCATGAGTTCGACGTTGAACGGGCCCTTCTTGCCATCCTTCAGACCGAGCTTCTGCTCGATGTACTCGCCCTGCATCTTGCCGACATCCTCCAAGGAGAAGGTGGCGTAGTAGTCAACGGCGTCGGTGTTCATGATCAGACGGTCGTAGGCAATGACCTTGCCGCCGTTGGAGGCGACCTGCTCGGCAGCAGCTCCGGTCGCAGTGCCGTCGATGGATGCGATGACTACGTAGTTCATGCCGTTGTTGGCCATGTTCTGAATCTGGGAGGTCTGCAGATCGGTCTTACCATCCGCGTACTGCAGGGTGACGTCATAGCCGTAGCCTTCAAGCTGCTTCTTCAGGTTCTCGCCATCGATCTTCCAACGCTCGAGCATCTGCTCAGGCATCGAAATACCGACCTTGACGGTGTCGGAGCTGCCACCGTTGCCACCGGCGGTGGTCGTGCCACGGCTACCGCCACAGGCGGCCAGCGGGATGAACATGGCGGTCGCGGCAACCACACCAAGCACCTTGGTCCACTTATTCATGGGGATTCCTTTCGACATTGATAGGAACTTGTTTCCTCTTCCTTTTGGTCAGGCAACCATTGCCGAACCTGCATAAAAATATACCATTAGTTTTTTGATTTAACAATCAGACGACCGCTCTTTTCCCAGAGATTGCACGGATTACAGCACTGTTGATTCATTCGGTTAACTAAATGTGAGCGGTAACAACGGGTATTTTCCAGCGTTTTCCTTTTTTGCGCTTTCACCATTCTTATCGATGAAATTTCTCAAAGTTCATCGACACGCCGAAGCGGCGGGCTGGCGGACGGCAGAAAAATACCAGTCATTTCGGCCCGATATGTCAATCAATCTGCTGAAGTGAACATGAATGCATGTACCGGCTATTGTTGGGAGCACGGCACCCCCGACACGAAAGTGGCCATAGCACACCCTCCCCACTTCGACCTCGGCCAAAAGAAAAAGCCCGGCGAGCGTCCGGGCTTAAAAGGAGAAGAGAGGAAGAAGAAGATTCATCAAATCATGCTTCGTTGAATAGAGCCAGGAATTTGGCGCGCCACGCATAGCGCGTCGAGGCCAGCACCAGACCAACAGCGGTTAGCGTGACGCCAATCGGCGCAGCGGCTGGTGAAACGAATAGCAGTACGGCGTAGGCTGCGGCCAACAGGCAGAGCGACAGCAGCAGAACATGATGTGCGCGCATAGCAGTATCTCCATTGACGTTGCGTAGGTATGCATGGACTTACAATACTTAGTTTAATGATTTAACCATATATCATATTTGTTACCAATGCAAATCGAAAAGGGGCCGGCCTGCCAAATACTGGCAGCCCAGCCCCACTCAGTGCCACACAAAGGCCGAGGCAGAGGCAACAGTCGAAACCGCAATCCCGTCACTTCGACCAGATGAGCACTTCCCCATCGTCATACGCTGCCAATGGGCCTCGGGCCGAGCATGCACCGCGCGCAGCACCGATGATATCCCGGTCCACAACAATCGGCGAACCATCGGGATTCTCGAAATATTCCTCGACAATACGCGGTTGGCCAAGATCAGCAGTGGAGATCACCGGTCCAGTCGCCGACCGAATCGGTTCGGGCAACGAGACGGTCATCCATAGCTCATCATCGGTTTCGCGCAACGCCAACGAAGAGCCGTCATCACTCACCACGGCCTCGGCTTCGCCGGAAGCGGCCTTCGCGCCCGAAACATAGGCGTTCGAAGCCAGCAATACCGGCTGCTTCACGCTGCGATACAACTCCTCATCGCCAAGGCCAGCCTCTTCAATCAGCTGTTCATACTCCTCAAGCGAGCGCGGATAGCCGTCAAAGAACGCGGTTCCGGCTTCCGCCATACCGGCCGCACCGGCGGCAGTGCGCAACGGTTTGGCGGAATCGCCCACAGCCAAGAACAGGTTGTTGATGTACCGATCATCGCCACCGTAGACGAATGCCTCGCCGGCCACATCGGTGGCATGCGGGAAATGGTATGGCGTGGATCGGTCCAAGACGGCGGTGTGACGAATGCGACCGGCGAACAGATTGTTGACGAACGCCGCGCCTTGCGCATAGTCGTCGAAACTGAACTCGGAGGCAAACACGTTGTTCATAAACGTAATCGGCCCGTGGGTCACCTCGGTCATCACATCTCGCGTGTTGCGGTAGAACACGTTCGAATCCACCACGGTGCCCTGCGCCTGCCAGTCGAGCCACATGCCCAGCACCGAATCATGCACCCGGTTGCCGCGCACCACCGTGTCAACGGCTGCGTGCATTTTAATGGCGGCCACTTCCCAGCCGAAGAACTCGCGCTTGGTGCCGATGCGGTGTATGTGGTTGCCTTCAATCAGTGAGAAGGCACAACCCATATGACCAACCACACCATTCTGGCCGCAGTCGTAGATTACGTTGCCGCGCACCACGTGCCCGCCGACTACGCCTTTCTCCCAGCCGGCATGCAGCGCCTTGTAGACGGCCTCTTTTTGGTATTGGTACCCGGACTTGCGATGGGTGCGCGTCGATTCGTTGTCGCCGGTGGAAATCTCCTTGCCCAGCGAGATCGCCGAACATTTCGCGTCATGAATGCGATTGTTTTCGATAACCCACCCGCGGGACCAATGCGGGCCCACCAGCCCGACCTGATCGGCAGTCGGCGGCGTGTAGGGGCAGGCCGCCTGCGCCATTTCAAAGCCGGAGACCGTAATGTAATTGACGAACGGGCGGCTCGGGTAGAAACAGGTCTCGCGCACGTTGATTTCGGTAAGTTCCGCATTCGGATCGGCTTCATGGAAATTGGCCCAAATGGTTGTGGCCTCATCATCGACCGCACAGCACCACACGTTCACGGTGGCATCCGGATCAATCAGAGGCACGATGGAATCGGTGGCGGCGTCACGGCCGGTATCCCAACGCTGTGGGTTGCGCACCTTGTCCAGCGAGACGACTTCGTAGAAGGATTTGCCATTCAGATACACATCGCCCAGGTGGCGTACCTCGGCCTTTGGGTCCGGATATACGGTCCAATCGCCGAATACGGTTTCCACGTACGGGTTGTATCCGTTGAAGAATGTGTTCGGGATTACGGCTTTCCACATACCATCGCCTTCGGGCTGCCATGTGTCGATACGTTCGGAGCCGGTGATTACCGGGCGCGGTTCGCCCGCGGCCGCACGGTAGACGATGCGGTTCGTGGCGCTCTCGCCGCCGAATCGGGGGTCGACGGATTCCCGATAGGTGCCGGCATGCACAATCACCTCATCGCCGGCTCGGGCGATGGCCGCCGCTTGGCCGATGGTCAGAAACGGGTCGGCCTCGCTGCCGGCGCCATTCGTCTTCGCCGCCTGCGCGGAAACATGATATTGCGTCATTGCATTGTTCCTTTCTCTCCTTTATCCCGGTTTCGCCGCGACAGTTGGGTTAGAGCGGCAAACCTACTGCTGCTCGGCAGCGGCCCGCTCTTCAGGAGTCCAGTCATCCGGGACTTCGGCAATCACATGGCAGGGATTGCCCACGGCGATGGAATCGGCGGGAATATCATGGGTGACGACTGCGCCCGCACCGATAATCGAGTTGTCTCCGATGGTGACGCCGGGGCAGATCACTGCATTGCCGCCCAGCCACACATTGTTGCCGATGGTCACGTCGGCGTTGTGCTGCCAGCCTTCCAGTCGAGGCTTGCGGGCGATGGCGTGGTTTGGCGTATAGATGCTCACGCGCGGGCCGATCAGGCAATCGGAACCGATGGAGATCGGGCCGCCGCCCACAATCAGCAGGTCCATGTTGATGAACGTACGGTCTCCGATTTTCAGGCCTAGCCCGTAATCAAGCCGGATTGGCGGGCGGAAGTCCACGCCCTCGCCGGCCTCGGGCACGAGTTTGCGGAACAGTCGCTCAGCTTCGGCGGTGTCTTCAAAGTAGATGCGATTGATGCGGTCGCACGTGGACTGCGCCTCGCGCGTAAGTTCCGGCAAAATCTCCGACTTACGGTACTGCAACCAGTCATCGGCGAACAGTTTCGCCACATCCGGGTGATCTTGCTTGAGTTGTTCGAGATCGTGCGCCATCGATTGCCCCCCTTGCATTTGTTTAACGATTAAACAATATGATTGCACAATATTGTAGAGCGGGCTGAGATCATTACCGCCGTTTTACGCCGATCAGACAACCCACGAATCCGCCGGCCCATTCGGTACTGAGGAATCGCGCATCACAATCTGCCATGATACGAGCATAAGTAACGTCCGCATGCGCAATTAGTGCAATATCAGGCATTGTTCCCTCATCAATACTGTCAGGCGCAGGCTGCCCGGCAAGGAATTCCAAACGATTGCCATGCAAGCGCAATCCGAACCATTCGTTGGCCCCAAGCGCTCCAAGCGCAATGCACCGCTTATCTCCCCTATCGGTGATTTCGGCCGTCAATTGGCCGGATTCCGCTTCCGCCATGACCATGACAACATGGGTGGAATCCTGATGCATCATCATCGTGTATTCGGGCCGGGTGAACGCGGCATATTCCTGCCCGTCGACGCGCAGGAACCGGTAATCGTCACGGCCTCGAACGCCGACTAGGCGGGTATCGTCGAGCTGGATGAGCTCAGCAGAGCATGCGGCATTATCACCAGCAGCGCAATCACACCTCGCAGAGTCCACACCCCTCACTGCACATGGCAATCCATCCTCGTCAACGTCCACGACCAACTTCTCGGGAAGCCGGCCAAGCCCCGGAGCCACGACAGGCCAACCGGGATCGACGATATCGATACGCTTATTCGGCTCCCCACCGTCCAGCTTCCACGAGACCGGATTGTGCTGCCATACGACCGGTGCCACGAACGTTTCCCGGCCACAGTAGCTGAACGTTTCTCCGGGTTCCTCGCCCGGAGTCTCGCGTACGCCAAGACACGCGAGCAGCCAGCCGACGGTCGGATGCAGCAGCAGATCGGCGTGCCCAACGCATTGGACTGGCTCCCCCGCTCCCAAATGACGGTGTGTGAGGATCGGATTGCGTTTGCAAGCCTCAAACAGCCGGTCATCGAGGCCCACCACGCTTCGTTCACCGTCACGCGCCGGCTCAATCCAGATATCTTGCGCAGCAAGGTTCTTCTCAAAACCGGCGAGCGCCGCCGCGAATCCGCGCGGTGCGTGCGTGCGCATTATCATCTCACTGTGCTCGAAGCTGGTGCCGCCCTCGGCGGCCATCAGGTAGAGGTAATCGCCCACCCGGTACAAATGCGGCCCTTCAGCCCATACCGCATCCATGCCATAGCCGCGCCAAATCACGGTTTTATGGTCTTGCAACGTCCACGTGCCTGGGGCGATGGGCTGCGTCCAGATCTCGGTTTGACCATCCCACTGCGGGTGTAATGCCGGGCGCGTTTGCGTCCACCACACTGTGCCATCGCCGTCTTCAAAGATGTCCGGATCAATGCCTTCGGCCCCGGCCACCCAGTACGGGCCGCGCCATGGTCCGGTCAACTCATCGGCCTCGATGACGAAATTGCCTTGGGCGTCACGGCAGTTATCAATATCCTTCTGCGAGCATCCCGCAGCGAGCGCCTTCACCTCATCCACGCGGGCCACGGTGCATACGATCACATATCGCCCGCCGATACGGCGAATGGTCGGCGCGTACAGGCCGCCGGAATCCTCGACGCCATCAATGAGCAGCCGATGAGACATCGCCTCATCCACCGCATTCGCCGTGCGCGTCCACGTCACAAGATCACGGGTCGTATGAATGGGCAACCCCGGCACCAATTCAAACGAGGAGTTGACCAGCACGATTTCCTCGCGCGTCGTATCCCATATCCAGGACGGGTCCGGGTACATGCCACGCAACACCGGGTTGGAGACGGTTATGGTACATTCGCGGCCACGGTCGCCGCAATGTTCATTGTCGCTTGCCACAAGTGTCGCCTTTCATTCCCCAGTGCCGAATAGTCAGGCGACTTTCCCTGATTATCAGGAAAGCCGCCTGGCGTCATCATATTTCCATGTAATCGAAATGGCTGAAAATGGCTTCTTTGCCGTATCCGGAAAGGTCCACGGCCACCAACCCGACGAACGCGCCGGTAAAGAATCCGCCATAACGTTGGGCCACATGATCATCGGAGAGCACGGCGGCGTCCAGCGTCACCGGAATCTCATGCCATGTCTTGCCATCGAACGAATACTCGTAGGTGTAGGTACGCGTACGCACTTTGGTTCGCAACCATACGGATTCGATGTCATCAGGAATGGCGATGGCTGTGTCTTTGAGGAACGACGTGTACGTATCGAAATCGTTCTGGGCGACTTCGATTACGCGCTGTCCTCGCTTCTCGTCCCAGGTGATGAATGCCCATGACCAGCACAGGTGGTTGTAGAAGTTGGTCAGGCCGGCCATCTGCATGTAGTTGCTTGGATCGAATGTCACCTTGGTTTCGGCGTTGAAATCGAACGCCTGCCAACGGCGTCCTACCAGCGACAGTTCAAACAGGTTTGCCAGCGACCCTTGACCACGCAAGGTCAGCGAGCCGCCGCCCACGCGGCCCATGGTCTCGGTGAATGGTACGCGCAGGGTGTTCCAGTTGAGGTCGAGTTTGTTTGATTCGAACTCGTCATGCTGGCTATGATTCGTAGGGGCCTCGGTTGCGATGGCGTCGGCTGGGGCTTCGACGTAACGCTCTCCCCCATGGCCGCCGACCACGTACGGCCAACCGTCGCCATCCCACTCGACCTTCTGGATCGAAGTCTCTCGGCCGAGCGTGCACCAGCCGCGCACACCATGAGCCGGCTCGTTCTCGTGCCGCCAGGGCCTGCCGCACAGCGAAGCGTAATACCATTCGCCGCTAGGCGTATCCACGAGCGCCCCATGCCCCTGTTTTTGCAGGTAGGTGCCGGGGGTATCGAAGTTGGAGAGGAACGGATTGCTCGGCATGCTTTCGAATGAAAGCTCATCCAAGGTACGCGAACGGGCCACGGACTCCTGATGCTCGTATTGGGTGCCGCCTTCCGCACAAAACAGGTAGTACCAGCCATTGATGGCGTAGAGGTGCGGTCCTTCGACCAATTTCACATCGGTGCCGCGCCAGATGGTGCGGGCTGTTTCCGGCTTCAATTGCATGGTTTTGACATCGAATTCAGTCAAGGTGATGCCGTCGAACGGATGATGATATTCACGGAAGTCCCAGGTTTGCTGCACCAGATACTTGCGTCCATCGGTATCATGGAATAGGCTGGCGTCGAATCCGACGCCATTGACCCGAATCGGATCGCTCCACGGACCACGAATGTCGTCGGCGGTAACCAGATAGTTCGCGCAATCCTTGAACGCGCCGTTGACGATTTTCACGTCGGTGTAGATAAGCCAGAATTTGCCGTCCGCATAAGACAGGTCCGGTGCCCAGATGCCGCCACCGGAGGGATTGCCCTTCATATCCAGCTGGGAAACGCGGTTTAAGGGCCCGGGCAGCAGATTCCAGTGAACCATGTCGCGGGATTCATGCAAACGGACTCCCGGCCACCAGTCAAATGTGGAATTTGCGATGTAGTAGGTGTCGCCGACGCGAATCATCGAGGGGTCCGCATCGAACCCGGGGAGTACGGGATTGGAGATCTTCATGGTCTTCTCCTCATTGAAAAGAAAGGGGCCGTGGAAAGGAGGAAAGGAAGAGGTTGAAAGGAATCGGCCCAAAGAGCCATGTACCTTTCCACGGCACGGTTATGGTTGCTGCGACTAGCCCTTGACAGCACCGGTCAGGCCGCCAACGATCTTCTTCTGGAAAATGGTGAAGCAGATCAGCGCGGGGATCATCGACAGCGAGGTGAAGGCCAGTACCTGAGCGGTATCGACCGAATGCTGGGAGCTGAACATCTGCACGCCGAGCGGCAAGGTGTACTTGCTGGAATCGTTGAGCAGGAACAGCGGCAGCATGTAGGCGTTCCAGCTGCTCACGAAGCTCAGGATGCCGACGGTGGCCACGCCGGGCCAGCTCAACGGCAGCACCATACGGCCGAAGAAGCCGATGCGAGAACAGCCGTCCAGCTCTGCCGCTTCTTCCAGTTCCTTAGGAATGGACTTGAGGAATGGCACCAGGATGATGATGGCCTGTGGCAGGCCGAATGCTATCTGGGGCAGGATAATGCCCAGATGCGAGTTGATCAGGTGCAGATTGCGCAGCAGCAGATACAACGGGGTGATGGCCACGGTGATGGGGAACATCATGCCGGCGGCAAACAGCGAGTACAGCAGTTTGTTGAATTTGAACTCGTATCGGGCAATGACGAAGCTCACCATCAAGGCCAGCACCACAACGCCCACCATTGTGCCAATGGAGACGATCAGGGAGTTGACGAGTTCCGACCAGAAGATGTTCGAAGTGAACACCGTCTTGTAATTCTCAAAGTTCCATGGATCGGGCCAGCCGGCCGGGTCCCTCGTAATCTGCGAATTGGTGCGGAAGCCGCCGATAATGATGTACAGCACCGGGCCAACGCACAGCGCCACAAGCAGCAGTGAGAAGAAGTAGACGACCGGGTTGCCCCACGGGGTCTTTGCGGATTTTCTCAGTGTATACGGATCATAGGTCTTGTTCTTGCCCTTGCCTACGGACGGGGAGACTGCGGTCGTCATTGTGAAACCACCTCATTTGCAACTGCTGCGGCATTGCCATTGACCTTGGCAAGCTTGGCCGCTTCCTTCGCCGCACGCTTGGCACGACGCTTGGCATCCCTCTCGTCAGTGAGCGCACCTTCGAGATCTCGGTTAAGCACGAACCGCTGGTAGGTCAAGGCAATGACCAGCGAGATGATGAAAATCACCACGGCCACGGCGGAACCGTAACCATAGTTGTTGGCGAGTCGACCTTCGCGCACCATGTAGGTTGCCATGGTGGACGTTCCTGCGGTAGACGACACGTACTGGCCCCAGATGATGTAGACCAAGTCGAACAGCTGGAGAGAACCGATAATCGACATGAATGCCCAGATACGAATGGTGGGGCCGAGCAGTGGCAGGGTGATGCTCCACTGCTGACGCCAGAATCCGGCACCATCCACTTTCGCGGCTTCATAGAGGTCTTCGGGAATCGACTGCATGCCGGCAATCATCAGGATGACGGCGAAGCCAATGTACTTCCACGAAATGATGAACATCAATGTCCAGATGGCGATTTTCGGATCGGAGATCCAGTCCGCCCCGCCAAGTCCTATTTTCTTGAGTAGCGCATTCAATGCGCCTGTGGTCTGGAGGATGAGGCTCCAGCCGGTGCCAACGATGACTTCGGAAACGACGTACGGCACGAAAATCAGGGTACGAATCAGTGCGCGGCCCTTGAATCTCTGGTTGAGCAGCAGGGCGAAGAGGATGGCCAGCGGCCCCTGGATGACGAGCGAAGCGACGACCACGAATAGCGTGTGCCCCAATGCCTGCTGGAAGTTCGGGTCGGTCAGAATGATCTTGTAGTTTTCAAAACCGATGAACTGGCCGTTGACGGTGGGCTTGCCATAGCCCTTCCACTTGAAGAATCCGTAGTAGCCGGCCATGAACACCGGCAGGATGACGAATCCGAGGAACATGATCAGGGCAGGAAGCGAAAGGATGGTGATTTCGATACGTTTGCGAGCCTTGTCGCTTAAGCCCGACGTGCGGCGCTGTACCCTCGCGCCTGCTGAAACTGACATTGTTGAAGCCTTCCTAAGAAAACAAATTGGGCCGCGGTTGTTGCTGTGCAAGCATTCGCCGCAGCCCGGGAATTACGGTCGGGTCAGAGCGAATCAGCCCTTGGCCGCAGCGGTTTCAACACCCTTGACGATGTCTTGGGCGGAACCTTGACCGGCCATCATGTTGACCACGACTTCGTTGAGTGCGTTGCCGATGTTCTGACCGAACACGGTGTCGAGCCACATGGACACGGAGGATGCGTCGTTGTAGACGGTCAGCACCTGCTTCAGAGCCTCGTTGGTCACCACATCCTGGGCTTCCTTGTTGGCCGGGATGGTGGAGAACGCCTCAGCGTACTTCTCCTGCCATTCCTTCTCGGAGACGAAGTTGAGGAAGTCCACAGCCTCTTCAGGCGCCCACTCGCCCACGGCCATGCCATCGGAACCACCCATGATGGCAGTTGGATCGCCTTCGCCACCGTCCATGGTCGGGAATGCGAAGTAGCCGAGGTCGGCCATGTCCTTCTTGTCCGGAGTCAGGTCCTTGATCACGCCGGGCTCCCAGCCGCCCATGAGTTCCATAGCTGCCATGTGGTTGGCGAGCAGGCCGGCGGAGGAGCTTGCGCCCTGCTGGGCCGGAGTGGTCAGGAAGCCATCGTTGAAGGCATCGAGGTCGAGCAGCGCCTGCACATCATCACCGGTACGGGTCCAGCACTTATCGCTGAAGTCCTTATCGGACTGGGCCTTGTCGAAGGTGTCAGCAGAGCATTCGCGCAGTGCGAACCAGTACCACCAGTGGGCGGCCGGCCAGGCGTCCTTACCGCCTACGGCAATCGGCGTGATGCCGGCGTCCTTCAGCTTCTGCACCACGGTCTTGAACTCATCCCAGGTCTTCGGAGTTTCAGTAATACCGGCCTCCTCGAACAGATCCTTGGAATACCAGATGCCGCCGGGAAGCACTGACTGCTGCACGCTGTAGATCTTGCCATCGATGGTGCCGGTGGCTTCAGCAGTGGCCATCTGGTTCTTGACGGTGTCGGAGATCTTGTCGGTCAGGTCCATGGCTTGCCCAGCTTCGACCACATCACGTAGCTTCTGGCCACCACGCGCCATAAAGATATCGGGGGCGGAATTCGGGTCCTGCAGAGCGGTCTGCAGCTTGCCGTCCATATCCTCGTTCTGGATGGCTTCGATCTTGATGGTAACGTTCGGGTTTTCCTTCTCGAACGCCTTGGCGGCGGATTCCCAGTATGCCTTGCCGTCGCCAGTGGTGGAGTTGTGCCACATGGTGATTTCCACCTTGCCATCGGCGTTCGTGTCGCTGCCGCTCCCGCAAGCGGCCATGCTGACACAGGTTACCGCCGCCAGAAGTGCGGCGGCCACGGACTTGAACTTCATTGTCGTCTCCTTATTGTTCTTGACCAGCATGAAACCGATCCGCGATTTACGAAAGTTTCGAAAGGTATATCAGCCAGTTACATATCTAACAGCTGGTAATTAATGATGTTTTCAGTGAAACTTCGCCGTTTCACCTACCCCATCAGCCTTCTTCAACTTTACCGAAAACTCGCTTTATGTTTTCGATACCTTTATCATAAAGAGCCTTAGTTTGACGGTCAAACGAAATTTATATCGGCTTTTTTACTATCAAAATCGTTGAAATTCCAACCTTTTTTATCTATACATACCATTCTTTATCGTCAAATTGACTTTACGAAAGTTTCGAATATACTGATACCAACATTCTCTGATGAAGGCGGTCAATGATGGCGTCGGCAGAACAGCGCAAAAGCAACGGCGAGAACAAGGTCAAACTTGCAGACATCGCCAAACAGACTGGCTACTCACTGGCCACCGTGTCCAAAGCCCTGAACGGCAAGGCGGATATTTCGGAGGCGGCCCGGCAGGCCATTGACAAAGCCCTGAAAGACAACGGCTACATTCGCCGCGTCTCCCCCTCCCGTAAACAACGCACCATCGAGGTGGTATTTCGGGATTTTGAGACCATTTGGGCGCTGGAGGTGCTCAGGGGCATCATCACGGAGGCCAAGCCGCACAACATCAATGTCATGGTTGCGGAAAGTGGCGACCGGCAGCACCCCGACTCTTCCTGGGTTGAAGGCATCATCGACCGCCAGCCCATTGGCGCTATTCTGGTGTTCTCCAACTTGACGGACAAGGAACGCAGCATGTTCCAATCACACGGCATTCCTTTCGTCGTCTTCGACCCTTCCGGCAATCCGGCATTAGATGATCTCTCCGTACAGGCGGACAACTGGATGGGCGGCGTCATCGCCACCCGTCATCTGCTGGAACTCGGCCACAAGCGCATCGGCATCATCACCGGACCGGATGAAATGCTCTGCTCACGTGCCCGGCTTGACGGCTATTCGGCGGCCCTCGCCGAACGCAATATCCCCACCTCTCCCGAACTCATCACCGAAGGCGATTTCACCACGCCAGGCGGTTACGAAGGAGCCATGGCGTTACTTGAAGACGAACAAAGTCGCCCGACCGCCATCTTTGCAGGCAATGACCTACAGGCCATGGGCGTTTACGAGGCGGCCCGTCAACTGAAAATCCGTATCCCCGAAGATCTGTCCGTTATCGGATTCGACGATATACAGACCGCCGCGTACATGGGCCCGGCGTTGACCACGGTCCGCCAGCCATTGCAAGACATGGCCGCCACTGCAGCCCGCATGGTCATCGATACCAATGAAGGACGCAAGATTCAGAAGCGCGTGGTTCTTTCTACGTCTTTGGTGGTGCGGGACAGCACGCGGCGGCTCAAATCACGGGATTAGTCCAACCGTCAGAACGACACCGGTTCCTTGCATGCCTCGAGAATCGCTCGGGCATCGTCACGGTAAATCTGCACGAATGAGCCGCCGGCCTCACCGGCATGATCGGCGTACTTGTCGAGAGAGGCGGGATCGTCGGGCACGCCAGCCTCAGAAAGAGTCAGCGGCGCACCTACGCGACGCAGGAAATCGACATAGCGATCAATGCCTTCCTCGGCCACCGTGCGATCGGTTTTGCCGGTGGGCGTCACACCCCACACGTCGACCGCCCAGCGGGCAAAGCGAGCCGTCACCTCATCGTTGACCAAATACACGTATGCCATCCAATGCGGGTGGACCACAGCCAGACCAGCACCGTGAGCGATATCGGTGTATGCGGACAGCGCGTGCTCGATGCCGTGCGTCACCCAATCCTCTTCCTTGCCGCGCGAGATAATGCGGTTCAGAGCCAACGTGGAATCCCACATTGCATTGGAGCGAGCCTCATAATCTTTCGGATCGGACAAGCACGCTCGCCACGAACGCAGAATATGACGTTGGATTCCCTCGGCGATTTCGTCGGAAAGGTTGTCGTCCACCGGATAGGAGAAATACTGCTCACACGTGTGGCAGAACATGTCCTCGAAGCCATACACCGTCTGTTCGGCGGGCAATGTCATCAGGTAGCTTGGATCCAGCACGGAGAACCTGGGCATCAGCGGGAACGACGTATAGCCGAGCTTGCGGTTACGTTCCCAATTGGTGAGCACGGCCGCATCTCCCATTTCCGAGCCCGTTGCCGCGGTGGTGAGCACCACGCCAACCGGAATCAGCCCTTCAAGTGCCGGTTTGCCGGTTTCGATGTAGTCATCCCACAAATCCTCATCGTCACCGATGCCGGAACCCAACGAAATAAATTTCGCGCAGTCGATTACCGAGCCACCGCCAACGGCCAGAATCAGGCCAACGCCATGCTCCTTGACCAGTCGTACGCCTTCCAGCGCTTTGTCCAATCGCGGGTTCGGCGTAACGCCGGGCAGCTCGATGATTTTGCGCCCGGTTCCTGCCAGCGCAGCCATCACATCGTCATAGGCACCGTTGCGTTTAATCGATCCGCCGCCATACACCACCAGAACGGCGCCCTCGACACGCTCCACCTCCTGTGCGATATGGCGCGCCTGCCCTTTGCCGAAGTAGATCTTCACCGGGTTATGGAAAATGAAATCTCGCATGCGTAACTCCTTTGTTGTGCTGATGTTCCCCTGAGAACAGCTTATCTTCTCCTGCCGCCGATATGTTCACCGTCGCCAACACGTCACCGTCAACGCACCCCTCCGCGAACATGTTCGCCCCCACCCCAATCCACCCCCCCCAGCCCCGCCACAACCAGAAAACCGCCCTTGGCGACGTTGCCTCAGGCGGTTTTCCAGCGGAAGGAGAGAAAGGAGAAAGAAGGAATGGAAAGGTGCCATGCGGGCATAACACAACACCGCACATGGCGAAACTATCGAATCAGCCCATCGGGCGCACTGGCATCATAATTGATGTGTACACGCCCGATGGAGCGAATTCAATCGGTCAGACCGATGGTCACTCGACCTCAGCCAGGGCATCAATGATGTAGTTGTTGATGGTGGCCTTGACGGACTCGAGGTGATCGGACTTGGTGGCGGCGATGAGCTCGGACTGCGGCTTGTCGAGGCTGTAGGCTTCGAGGTCGGCCAAGGTGACGTTGCCCTCGTCGATGTCCTTGCCGATGCCGGAGTCGTAGGAGCTGTAGCGCTCGGCCTGAAGATTCTGGATGAAGCCGTCCTGGTTCATCTTGTCGGCAACCAGCAGGCCGGCGGCGTAGGCATCCATGCCGGCGATGTGGGAGCGGAACAGGTCCTCCTCGTAGAAGGAGGTACGGCGCGGCTTGGCGTCGAAGTTCAGACCACCGTGAGGTCCGATGGAGCCGGCCTGCAGGACTTCCCACATGACGGCGACGGTCTCGTACAGATCGGTCGGGAACTCGTCCATATCCCAGCCGATGAGCTTGTCGCCCTGGTTGGCGTCGAGGGAACCGAGGAAGCCGGACTCGCGGGCCACGCGGATCTCGTGCTGGTAGGTGTGGCCGGCCAGGTTGGCGTGGTTGCCTTCCAAGTTCAGCTTGAAGACGTCGGTCAGGTCGTGGTTGCGCAGGAACTCGATGGCGGTGGCGGCATCGAAGTCGTACTGGTGCAGCGTCGGCTCCTTCGGCTTCGGCTCGATCAGGAACTGGGCCTCAAAGCCGATTTCCTTGGCGTAATCTGCGCACATGTGGAAGAACTTGGCGATGTGGTCGGTCTCGCGCTTCATCTCGGTGTTCCACAGGTTCTCGTAGCCTTCGCGGCCACCCCAGAACACGTAGTTCTCGGCGCCCAGGCGCTTGCCGATCTCCAAGCTCTTCTTGAGCTGGCCACCGGCGTAGGCGTAGATGTCGGCGAACGGAGAAGTGGCGGCGCCGGACACGAAGCGCGGGTTGGTGAACAGGGAGGAGGTGTTCCACAGCAGCTTGACACCGGTGGACTTCATATTCTCGTCGATCTTGTCAACGACCTTGTCGAGGTTGGCGTTGGTCTCGCGCAGGGTGTCGCCTTCGGGGGCGATGTCACGATCGTGGAAGCAGAAGTACTCGACGCCCAGCTTCTGGAACAGCTCGAAGGCGTAGTCGACCTTGGCCAGAGCCTGGTCCATCGGATCGGTGTACTTGTAGTACGGGCGGTGCGCGGTGCCGGTGCCGAACGGATCAACCAGTTCCTGGTTGAAGGTGTGCCACCAAGCAACGCCGAAGCGCAGCCAATCCTTCATCTTCTTGCCGGCAACGACCTTGTCGGCATCGTAGTAATGGAAGGCGAAGTCTTCCTTCGGTCCTTTGGCGCGGCCGACGTACTCGATCTTGTCAACATCCCACAGACCCATTTGGGCGCTCCTTTGCAGTAGGCGATATTACGGATTGCAGGACCAATAATAAAACGAACGAACTAAGTTTGTCAAATGATTGAATTAATACGCCGCGTCTCAGCGTGTTGCTAGTCATTGCAATGGTTTTCGAATGCAGTCAAGGCACAGATAGTATGGGCAAGCCAAGAAAGACAACTCAGCCAAGAAAACGAGACTTGATAATTGACGTCACGCAATTCCTCGCCGGCCACCGCTGAGGCCGGCTCCACCACCCCGCCAACTCCAACAGCACCACCCCCGCCAACACCACCGCCATGGTCATCACCCTGATGATCGGCTCGTTTGTGGCCATCCTCAACCAAACGCTGATGATCTCCGCCCTGCCCACGTTGATGCACGAGTTCGACGTGCCCAGCAGCACCGTGCAATGGCTGACCACCGGATTCATGCTTACCAACGGCATCATGATCCCGATCACCGCGTTCCTCATCGAGACCTTCACCACCCGCCAGCTGTTCCTGTACGCGATGGGCATATTTGCAGAATGATCTTGGCGTTAATGCGCTGGTGTCCGGTCTGGTGATGATGCCGAGCGGCATCGCCATGGGCATCCTGAACCCGGTGGCAGGCAAGATGTATGACCGTATCGGTGGCCGGCCGCTCGCCTTACTGGGCTTCGCGATCATGACGTCTGCGGCTGTGCTGCTGGTCACCATCATGAACACGCACACCGCGGCGGCCATGCGCACCGGAGTGCCGGAAGCGGCGGCATCGGCCATTGGCGTGCGGGCTTCGTTCCGCACGGCCGCCATTGTGTGCGCGGTCTGTTTGGTTGCGTCACTCTTCATTCGTGATCGCGGCCGTCGACTTGGACAGCAGCGTTAGGCGAATCCTTCACCGATTGCTGGCCTTCTTGATCAGCGCGTCCAAAGTACCGGCTTGGCGCGCGGCTTCCACATCTTCCCAGTCGAGACCGGTGTCTTTGGCCCTCCCGTAGAAAAACCGCACCAGACCGGCAAAGTCCGGTTTATATCCGGTTTCCCGGAATGAACGGGCCAGCGAATCACCGATTCGCGGGTCATCAGGCCTTCGTGCCTCATAGATCGGGATGGAACAGGATCGCCACACGCCTCTCACATGTGCGATGCGATTGACGATCATGCCGCCGTGCGCACCATCGTATTGCGAGGCGGCATGTACGTCCGCCACCTCGTAGACACCACCATGAATGATGTCCTCAACTGTCAGACGACCTTTGACCGCGCTGGCATCGCGAATCCAGAACATCGAAGCGAAATTGGTGTCATCAAGTTCGCGAAAATCACGTATCTCGCGCGTGCCGATACGTTCGTCCTTGTCATACATGAATTCGGCCAAGGCTAGGAATGGCGAGATACCTGCGCCCGGACCGTACTGCAATTCGATACGTAAATCTTCGGATTCATTGCCGGTCAGTCCAATACCGCTGACGGCGCAGTCATAGGCAAACCAATCCCAGAACCACCATTCGATCCTTTGCAGCACCTGCTTCGGATACTTTTTGCATGGGTTCAGATTCACTTCGCGATAATATATGCGTCTCGCTTCGGCATAGACGGCGAGATTGCAGCGTTTGAACATCTCGGCTACGTCTTTGGTGTCCAGCATTGCTGGCAAACCGGCATTTTCGGCAGTAGTAGTGGTTGCGGTGCTCATGGTGTTTCCCCCTTCATGTGATGTGGACGGCGGGCTACGTTGCCCGCCGTGAGGCACACTGTATGACGTTCGTGCGGTGGCCCGCAAGCCCGCATGGCGAGATGGTGGATAAGTGGAAAACCCAATGATTCCAAGGGGTATGGAATGTGCATAACAGTGGCTACCGTCGGTGGATAACCGCACTTTCTTGCAGGTTATCCACTGATCGCGCAGCTGTTATCCACCGTCTCTGGGTTATCCACATCGTCTCTGGCGTGTCGTCCACTGTCAGCAGTCGATTTCTGCTTCGTTTGGCGTGTATAAGTGCACGGTGAAGTGTATAACTCCGCGCATTAGGCATATTTGCTACTGAGAAAGGTCCCGAAATCGCCTTCGAACGCATAGCTACACTCAGCAGATGTATTCAGCATGGCAATAGACCCACTTAGGCACCGGCGAATGATTTTCCCTCGCTTATAGAGTCGGCAAAGGCCCAACACCTGTCCCAACGCCGACGCTACTGCACTGGCAGCGTCGGCAGAGGACCACAACTTGGCACAGCAACGACGCTAAAACCGCCCAGCATCGTTACACGTCCAAGTTTTGGCCGCCAACGACGCTTAATGAACGCTTAGCGTCGGCAGCAGGTCACGCACCGGTTCTCCACCGACGGTAACGCTCCTTAGCGAAGCCAGCCCGCCACTCTTTGGCACATCACCGACGCTGAGAGAACCTCCAGCGAAGCCAACCAGCCAACCGCTGGCAACATGACACCACCCACACCCCTCAGCGAAGCCAACCGGCCAGCGCATGGCACCCCAACACCGCTGAGAACACCCACCCCACCAGTGCACATAAAAAAAAACTGGTCATAGCGGTTGCGATGTAATTGCATCGTAATCGCGATGACCAGCCTCGGGGGGAGGTGGGCTGCAACGAGCACCGAATGAATCAGATGATGATGCCGTTGCAGTGATCGACTTCGTGTTGGATGATCTGCGCGGTCCAGCCGGTGAAGGTGGCGTGGCGGGCGCGGAACCGACGGTCCTCGTAGTTGACCTCGATACGGCGGCAGCGCAGTGTGCGGCGTTCACCGGTCAGCGACAAACAGCCTTCCTGGGTGTCGAAGGCACCATCCGAAGCGGTGATCACGGGGTTGAGCATCACCGTGATACGGCCACCGAGATCTTCGTCCACGAAGACGATGATGCGCTTGCTCACGCCGATCATGTTGGCGGCCATGCCCACGCACCGTGAACGGTTGGCCTCCAACGTATCCACGAGGTCCTGAATAGTTGCCTCGTCGCCGGGCCCAGCCGCTTCAGACGGCGTGCGCAAAAACGACCGCGAAGTCATAATAGGGCGTTGCATGTTGGAATCACGCTTCTTCGTGCCAGTGGATGTTGGTGATAAGCGGCAGGGAGATGCCGGCACCGAGCGACATGACCAGTCGGGCGGCGAGCAGCATCGGGAAGTTGACCGCGAGCGCGCCCAGTAATGTGCCGGCGGTGAAAATCACGATGGCCATGATGAACAGTGTTTTGGTGGCGAATTTGCGCACCATGAACGGCGAGCTCGGAATCGACACCGACAGCAAGAGCAGATAACCGGTGACAAGCCACTGCACCACCGAGGCGCCGATGGAGAACTCCTCCATCGGCGTGGAGTAGGCGATGTTCAGTGACGTTTCCGATAGGATGCCGAGGAAGGTCAGGATCGCGAGCGAGACGACCGCGATGACGAGTTTGTTGGAGACCGGTTGCTTGCCGCCGTTAGGCAGCTGTGTTGCGGAATGAGTCACGATCTTGTTCTCTCCTCCATTCATTCAGATATTCTGACTACGACGTTGGAAGTCTTCCTGCATGAGTCGCAGAGCCTCGGTCAAGGTGCGTACCGTGGTTTCGCACTGGTCCGAGGTCAATCCGCCCAGCAGTTGGCTCAAATGCGCGTGATATTCCTCCACATAGATGCGGCGGATATCCAAGCCGCGTTCGGTGAGCGTGAGCGTCACCGCACGCCGATCGGCGGCATCGGCGTGTTTGACGACGAGTCCGAGGTCGGCCATTTCGCCGACGAGCTTGGTGATGCTCGGCGTAGTGACGCCGAGGAATGCGCTGACGTCGCCCACGCGCGCGGTGCCGGTATCTTGCCCATTCGGTTCGTTGATATGCCAGACGGCGTCGATCACGTGGACATAGCGCGGTTTCATACCTTTCGGCAATGCCGGCATCAGTTCGGTGATGGTCTTGGCCTTCCAGCAGACATCCAGGAGGCTCCGCACCTCATTCACCGGAAGCAAGCCGGTCTTGGTATCGGTTCGGGAATCGCACATCGCTGGCCCAACCTCCAATTAGTTACCAATAGTCATTACCATAAGTAACTATATGCAGGCTCTAGACAAACCCAACGACCTGCGCGCCCGTGTCGAGTTCCGTTTCGGCATAAAAAAGCCAGGGGATCCCTGGCTTGCAATGCACATATCGCTGCAGGTTTGCCGGGACCTATATGTTCCCGGCAACAACAGCTGTATATACGTTACCGATCAGTGCTGCCCTCATCATCCTTGGCACCCGCCGTGGCGGCCTCAGTCTCCTTGGCGTTCCACCCGGTGACGGCATTCCAACCACTCCATCCGATGACCACTAGCAAGCACAGCGAGAAGACAATAGTGGCCCAATTGAACAGCGAGCCATCGTTATTGGCCTCGACCAGTGACTGCCAGAGCCAGATAACGCAGGCCAAGCAGGTCAATGCATACATACGGGAGGTGGAGCGCGCGGTGAGTTTCATGGCGGAAAAAGTCCTTTGATTACAAGAATGACGGCAGATAACAGTGTGGGATCCGCACCAGCGGCACCGGCACGAATCCCACATCGAGGAGGAGAAAGGGGAACCCGTTGTCTAAATGAAAGTGCAACACCCGTTAGATTGGAAATTGCCTAGAAAAC
>JACXXQ010000013.1_pt1 | contig 161989 bp, 136 predicted proteins | sample 8621361 | NCBI WGS metagenome assembly JACXXQ01 (sample SAMN15503820, study PRJNA645414) | gut metagenome | isolation source: feces | host: Bos taurus | place: USA | collected 2016 | reverse complement strand
GGAAAGAAGCTGCGCCGCGGGGGAGGCGACCCAAATGGCTTTCTCATATCGTCTTCATAACTGAAATCCTGGATATACAATCTGAGCGACATCCGGGTAGAAGGCCCATCCCAAATTCCCATTGTTTCCTAAATATGAATATTGTGAATTTACAGGACGACGCTGGGCAACAGGACAAATACAAAGAGGCCGGGCATAATGCCCGGCCTCGAAAAAGTCTGGTGGGCCCTCCGGGATTCGAACCCAGAACCCAGGGATTATGAGTCCCCTGCGCTAACCGTTGCGCCAAGAGCCCTTATGTGCGGTGAAGACAATTCTAACAACGGCAATCCTTGCCCAATTGCTTCACTTCACGTCGTGAAATACTACCATGCGCGAGCAAGTCGCACAACGCACGATCAAACCCATTAGCAAACAACGGAAATTCTCGTCGCATTGCAGATAAGATGTGTAATAGAGGTCGCTATGTCCATTATTCCAAGGCTCCAATTCATTTATGGGCGAAGTCAGCCCGGTACCATTTCAAAACTATGCCGGTTTACTACGACGGATCGACAGTCCTCGAGCGCGCCCCATTTTCTGTTTGCAAAACCGCAGGTAGGGCACTTGCGAGATTGGCAAAAACGGCGGCGTGGTCGACCGTCCGGGAATCATCGTAGTAAACCGGCCTGGTTTTGGGGCGACGGGGCGGGACGGCTCGCGACCGGTCCCGATAATGGGGCAGGCGGCACGCGGGAGGCCCGATGCCGGGTGGCGGGCCCTCGCCCGCGCACTTAGGCGGCGGGCGCGTGGGTCCAGGGCGCAGGACGGGCGAGGCTCGGGAGCGCGCGATTGGCCCCCGCGCGCAGCGCGGGGGCGGCGGCGATGCCGCCGCGGAAAGTTTTTCCAAAATTGTCCTTGCATCGCCGTCCGAGTTCCCGTATAGTACTTCTTCGCACGGGGGCGTAGCTCAGCTGGGAGAGCGCTTGACTGGCAGTCAAGAGGTCAGGGGTTCGATCCCCCTCGTCTCCACCCGAGCATTGAATGAGGCTCCAACGCAAGTTGGGGCCTTTTTTCATATAGGCACACAAGGTCAAAGGCGGCACAATGATCCTCCTGGTCGACAAGATTGAAAAAAGCTTCGGCGCGCGCGTCCTCTTTAGCGGCGCGTCCTTCCAGATCAACCCCGGCGAGCGCTTCGCACTCGTGGGCCCCAACGGCGCCGGCAAAACCACCATGCTCAAGATCATCATGGGCATCGACAGCCCCGACGCCGGCCAGGTCCAGTACGCCAAGGACTGCCAGGTGGGCTACCTGGAGCAGGAAACCAACCTGGAGCACAAGGACACCACCATCCTCGCGGAGGTCATGGCCGCCGCCAAGGAAATCCGCCGTATGGGCGAGCGCGCCAACGAGCTGCAGGCCCAAATCACCGAGCTCTCCGAGCAGGGCAAGGACGTCGACGCCCTCCTTAACGAGTACGGCCAGGTCCAGGACCGCTTTGAGCACCTGGGCGGCTACGAGCTCGAGAGCAACGCGCGCAAGATCCTGTCCGGCCTGGGCTTTAAGGTAACCGACTTTGAGCGCCCGTGCTCCGAGTTTTCCGGCGGCTGGCAGATGCGCATTGCGCTCGCCAAGCTCTTCCTGCGCCACCCCGACCTGCTGCTCCTGGACGAGCCGACCAACCACCTGGACCTCGAGAGCGTCCAGTGGCTGCGCGGCTTTATCGCCAACTACGACGGCGCCGTCCTCATCGTCAGCCACGACCGCGCCTTCATGGACGCCTGCGTCGACCACGTCGCCGCCCTCGAGAACCGCCGCGTAACCACCTACACCGGCAACTACAGCAGCTACCTCAAGCAGCGCGAGGACAACCTGGAGCAGATGCGCGCCAAGCGCGCCGCCCAGGAGCGCGACATCGCCCATATGCAGGTCTTTGTCGACAAGTTCCGCTACAAGCCCACCAAGGCCGCCCAGGCTCAGGAGCGCATCCGCAAGATCGAACAGATCAAAAAGGAGCTGGTCATCCTGCCCGAGGGCCATAAGCACATCGACTTTAAGTTCCCCGATCCGCCGCGCTCCGGCGACATGGTCGTGGGCCTCGAGGGTGTCTCCAAGTCTTACGGCGATAAGCACATCTACAGTGACATCGACCTCAAGCTCTACCGCGGCGAGCACGTGGCGCTCGTCGGCCCCAACGGCGCCGGCAAGTCCACCCTCATGAAGATCCTCGCCGGCCTGGAGCAGCCCACCACCGGCACCCGCGACCTGGGCACCAACGTGGGCGTTGCCTACTACGCCCAGCACGCGCTCGAGGGCATGACCGAGTCCAACACCGTCCTGCAAGAGATCGACACCGTCACGCCCAAGTGGACCGTGCCGCAGCAGCGCAGCCTGCTGGGCGCCTTCCTGTTTAGCGACAACGACGCAATCGAAAAACAGGTTCGCGTCCTCTCCGGCGGCGAGAAGGCGCGTCTGGCCCTGGCCAAGATGCTCGTGGCCCCCGAGGCGCTCCTGTGCCTGGACGAGCCCACCAACCACCTGGACATCGACTCGGTGGATATGCTCGAGAACGCCCTGCAGAACTTCCCCGGCACCATCGTGCTGATCAGCCACGACGAGCACCTGGTGCGCGCCGTGGCCAACCGCGTCATCGACATCCGCGACGGTAAGGTCACGGTCTACGACGGCGATTACGACTACTACCTCTACAAGCGTGAGGACCTCGCGGCCCGCGCCGCCGCTGAGGCAGCAGGGGAGAACGTGCCGCCCGCAGGCAAGCCCGCCAAGGCAACTGCGGCCCAGGCCGACACTCCCGCCGCCCCCAAGCCCGCCGAGGGCAAAAAGACCAAGGAGCAAAAGCGCGCCGAGGCCCAAGCCCGCGCCGCGCTCAACAAAAAGCTCAAAGGCGTGCGCAACCAGCTCAAGAAGATCGAGGCGGAGCTCGACAAAAAGCGCGCCCGCTATGACGAGCTTATGGAATTGATGGCAAGCGAAGAGCTTTATGCCGATCAGGACAAGTTCAACGCCGCGCTGGGGGAATATAACGGGCTTAAGCAAGAGCTTCCCAAGCTCGAGGACGAATGGCTGGAGCTTTCCACCCAGATCGAAGAGGAGACCGCGCGTGAACTCTCGTAAGGCCGCTGCCGTGGCGATGAGCATCATCGCCATCGCCTGTCGCATCTGCGGCATCTTTATGAGCGCGATGACCGTGCTGCTGTGCTTTAGCGGCCTCACCGCCATGCTGCAGATTGTCGGCTTTGTCGTCGAGCTTTCGCGCGCCCTGCCGAGTGCTATCGCCGGCTACGGCGTCATCACATCGCCCTTTGGCGGCGTGTTCCGCCTGGATTACGCCATCGTGGCCGTCATCCTGTTTGTAGCCGACTACCTCCTCACGCGTGCCTCGCGCCGCATCCGCTAGGGGAACGCCATGTCCAGCAGCTACCTCATGAACCTGCTTGCCAGCGCCATCGCCGTCATCGTGGGCATCGTCATCCACGAGAGCGCACACGCCGCCACGGCCTGGGCGCTCGGCGACAAAACGGCCCGATCGCGCGGCCGCGTTTCGCTCAACCCGCTCAACCATATCGACCCATTTGGCACCATCCTCCTGCCGCTGCTCATGCTCGCGGCAGGAGGCCCGGTGTTCGCCTTCGCCAAGCCCGTGCCCGTTTACCTCAACAACCTCAAGCACCCCAAGCGCGACGAGGTCCTGGTGAGCGCGGCCGGCCCCGCATCGAACATCTCGCTTGCATGCCTTGCCGCAGCCCTCATGCACTTTGCCTACGGCAACCTCTATACCAGCATGTCCTTTGCCGCGGCGTCACAAATCATGAACTTCGGCACCACCTTTATCGTGGTCAACCTGTCGCTCGCATTCTTTAACCTCATCCCGATCCCGCCGCTCGACGGCTCGTCGATTATCGTGCCGTTCCTTAAAGGCAAGGCGCTCGCCAACTATTACCACCTGCAGCAATACGCCATGCCCATCCTTATCATCGTGCTGTACCTGCTGCCCATGTGGACCGGCATCGATGTGATCGGCCGCTATTTCGACGTTACCGTGTATCCGCTGGCCGAGTGGCTGCTCAACTTCGCAATCGCCGGCATCTAAGGTAAACTTACAGGTCGACCGTGCCAAACGGTCGCAACATGCACCCAAACCGCGCCGCGAAGGCGCCGTCAAAGGAGGTCGAAGATGTCGTATCGCGTGTCGACGCAGGTCTACAGCGGACCGTTCGACCTGCTGCTGCAGCTGGTAACCCGCCAAAAAGTAGATATCGGTGCTATCTCGATTAGCGAGGTGGCCGAACAATACCTGGCCGAGGCCGAGCGCATCGAGGCGCTTGACCTGGACGTGGCGAGCGACTTTTTGCTGGTAGCAGCCACCCTTTTGGACATTAAGGCCGCCTCGCTGGTACCCCAGGAGGCCCCCAGCAAATCCGCCAACGATGACGAGGACGACGAAGACCTCGAGGAACTGAGCGCGCTCGACGGCGACGCCCTGCGCGAGGTCCTGATCCAGCGCCTGATCGCCTACAAGCAGTTTAAGGGGGCAGCAGCGGCCCTTGGCGCGAGGATGCAGGCCGAGAGTCGCATGCATCCTCGCGTGGCCGGCCCCGACCCCGAGTTTTTGGGCCTTATGCCCGACTACCTGGCCGGCATTACCCTGCGCGGCCTGGCCGTCATCTGTGCCGACCTGGACGGCAAGCGCCAGACCTTCCTGCTGGAGGCCGAGCACGTGGCGCCCCATCGCGTGCCGCTCGACCTGACGGTGGCCTCGGTCGACCGCTTTACCATGGCGCACCAAACCTGCACCTTCCGCGAGCTGTTGGACGGCGACGCCACGACCGAGCAGCTCGTCGTCACCTTCCTGGCCATGCTGGAGCTCGCCAAGCGCGGCTCGCTCACGCTGAGCCAGGACGAGATCTTTGGAACCATTCAAATCAACCGCGTCGAGGGCGCCGAGGCCTACGTGCCCGGCGAGGGCCCCGAGCTCACCGAATAGGAGCGGCCAACCATGTCTTCCCTTTCCACGCTGGAGGCAAACAGCCTCAAGGGCGCCCTCGAGGCGCTGCTGCTGGTGTCGAGCGATCCGGTGAGTGCGCCCGCGCTTGCTGGTGCGCTTGATATCGCCCCGGGCGAGTGCGCGTCGCTTTTGGCCGAGCTCAAGGTTGAGTACGAGGAGGCCAACCGCGGTTTTCAGCTGCGCGAGGTCGCCGGCGGCTGGCGCCTGTTTACGCACCCCGCCTACCACGACGTGGTCGAGGCTTATGTGCTGAGCTGGGATACGCAAAAGTTATCGCAGGCGGCGCTCGAGACACTCGCCGTTATCGCCTATCACCAGCCTGTCACGCGCGAGGTAGTCAAGGGCATCCGCGGCGTCAACTCCGACGGCGTCATCGCGTCGCTCGTTGACAAGGGCCTGGTGCGCGAGCTCGGCCGCGACCCCCAGCGCGGTCAGGCAATTATCTACGGCACGACCAACGCCTTCTTGGAGAAGTTCGGCCTGCGCTCCACCCGCGACCTACCCGATCTGGAGCAGTTTGCCCCCGACGAGCAGTCGCGCCAGTTTATCCGCGAGCGCCTGAGCGGCCGCAGCATTCAGTCCACGCTCGAGGAGCAAGCCGAGGACCTGGACGAAGAGCGTGAACTGCTCGATACCGATGTTGAGGATGTTGAGGCCTTCGAGGACGAGGAATCCCTAGCCGCCGACAACATCGCGGAGGATATGCATGACGAGGATTAACGAGGCGGGGGAGACTCGCGCCGCTGCCGCAGTGCCCAACACGGGCACGCCCGCAACCGACGCCCAGCCCGTCTACCCGCACACCATGCGCCTGCAGCGCTTTTTGGCACGCGCGGGCGTGGCGAGCCGCCGCGGCTCGGAGGATCTGATGACCGCCGGCCGTGTGACCGTCAACGGCCAGGTCGCGACCGAGTTGGGCACCAAGGTCGATATCGACCGCGACCACATCGAGGTCGACGGCATGCCCGTCAAGCTCAACCAGGGCGCCGTGTACCTGATGCTCTACAAGCCGACCGGCTACCTCACCACCATGAGTGACCCGCAGGAGCGCCCCTGCGTGGCTGACCTGGTTCCGCGCGACCGCTTTCCGGGGCTGTTCCCGGTGGGTCGCCTGGACCGCGACACCACAGGTCTTTTGCTCTTCACGACCGACGGCGACCTGTCGCAGGACCTACTGCACCCGAGCAAGCACGTCTACAAGACCTACCAGGCGCTCGTAGACGGCCACCTCACCGACCGCGACTTGGAGCCGCTCCGCCGCGGCATTGAGCTCGACGATGGCCTATGCCAGCCGGCGATCTGCCGCGTCATCAGTGCGCGCGAAGCCGAGGCCGTGGCTCCGCAGGGCGTCAAGCCCGGCACCACCGCCGTGGAGGTCATCATCCGCGAGGGCCGCAAGAACCAAGTCAAGCGCATGCTGAGCAAGATCCACCATCCGGTAATCCGTCTGCATCGCTGCAACTTTGCCGGTTTGGAGCTCGAGCGCGTGGCCAAGGGCTCGTGGCGCGAGCTCACCGACCGGGAGGTGCAAATCCTCAAGTCCGGCGGCATCCCGCCCAAGCAGGCGAGCGCCAAGCGCAACGGCGGCAAGCCCCAAGACACCCCCGCGACCCGCACACGTCACCACGGCAGCCACGGCTCCGCACCCAAGCGCAACACCTACCGCGAGCGCTACACGGGCTAGGCAACCCGCCGCGCCCCAACGCCCGCATCCCATACCAGCACGTCAACCATCGAAAGGAAGCATTGCATGATCGTCGCCATCGACGGCCCCGCCGGTTCCGGCAAGTCCACCATCGCCAAGGAGATCGCCCGTCAGCTGGGATTTAACAAGCTCGACACGGGTGCTATGTATCGCGCCGTCACCTTCGCTGCGCTCGACCGCGACATCGACTTGGACGACGAGGCTGCCATCGACGCCCTCGCTGAGCAGATCGAGATTCGCTTTACCAACGGCACCGGCGAGGACACGCGCCTGACCATTGACGGCCAGGACGCCTCGGCCGCCATTCGCACCCCGCAGGTCGACGCCAACGTGTCCAAGGTCTCGGCCTACCCGGGCGTACGGGCCGCCATGCTCATCCACCAGCGCCGCGCCGCCGAGGACCGCGATATCGTGGCCGAGGGTCGCGACATCGGAACCGTCGTGTTCCCCAACGCGCAGGTCAAGGTCTTCCTGACCGCCGACCCGCGCGAGCGCGCCCGCCGCCGCGTGCTGCAGCGTCACCAAAACGATGCCCAGCCGCTCACATCCGAGCAGCTCGAGGCCGAGGTCGACGAGACCCTCGACGCCCTCAAGCAGCGCGATAAGCTCGACAGCAGCCGCGAGGTCGCACCGCTCGTCCCCGCCGAGGACGCCGTACACGTCGACTCCACCGCCCACACCATCGACGAGGTCGTCCGCATTATCGAGGACCTCATCAACCAGAGGAGGTAGCCCATGCGCCTGTTTAAGCAGACGCCCGAGGACTATTACAACGCCCCCTACGCCGAGTTCCCGGCGCTCATCCGCGGCACCGTCGTCGTGGTCATGGCCATCCTTTGGGCCTTCTCCAAGCTCATGTGGCGCTGGAAGGTCGAGGATGCCGACCTGCTGTTTGAGCGCCAGGAGGGCCGCGGCAGCGTGGTCATCTGCAACCACACCTCGATGGCCGAGCTCTTGGCCGTGGAGACGGCGCTGTTCTTTGGGGGCCGCCGCATCCGCCCCATCTTTAAGTCCGAGTTCGCCAAGAGCAAGATTGTGCTCTGGGCCTTTAGCCGCGTTGGCGGCATCCCCGTGGAGCGTGGTACCGCTGACATGAAGTGCCTGCGCGCCGCCCAGCATGCGCTGCAGCGCGGCGAGGACGTCCTGATCTTCCCCGAGGGCACGCGCATCCGCTCGCGCGAGATCAAGCCCGAGGTCCACAGCGGCTTTGCGCTCATCGCCCAGATGGGCAAGGCGCCTGTCAATCCGCTTGCCATCTGCGGCTGGTCCGACATCACGCCCGTGGGCAAAAAGCTCATGCGCCCCAAAAAGTGCTGGATCCGCGCCGGCAAGGCCGTCTCGCTATCCGATGCACCGGTCGAGCTCAAGCGCAAGGAGCGCCTGGCATGGTTTGAGTCCGAGGCCATGAGCCGCGTCTACGCCATGCGCGACGAGCTGTGCGCCGAACATCCGGGCAGGTTCTAGCCATGGGTGAGAACGTTTTGAACACCGCCGCGGCTGCGTTCGACCAGGCCGCCGCGCCTACGATCGAAATCGCCGCCCACGCGGGCACCTGCTACGGCGTGCAGCGCGCGCTCGACATGGCGCTGGCCGCCGCACCCCAGGCAGGGGAGAACGACAACGTCCACACGCTGGGGCCGCTCATCCATAACCCCATCGTGGTGCGCGAGCTTGCCGAGGCGGGCGTCGGTCTGGCCGAGACCCTGGACGACGCCGCATCGGGCACCGTGATTATTCGTGCGCACGGCGTGGTGCCGCAGGTAATCGATGTCGCTCGCGAGCGTGGCCTCACCGTGGTTGACGCCACCTGTCCCTACGTAAAGAAGGTCCATGTGGCTGCCGAGCGCCTGGTGCGCGAGGGCTACCGCGTGGTGGTCGTAGGTGAGCCGGGTCACCCCGAGGTCGAGGGCATCCTGGGCCACGCCGGTGATGACGCGCAGGTCGTGAGCTGCGCCGCCGAGACGTACGCGCTACCGCTCAAGGGCAAGGTGGGCCTGGTCGTGCAGACCACCCAGACCGCCCAGAATCTCGCCGAGGTCGTAGCCGCCATCACCCCGCGCGTGCAGGAGCTGCGCGTGATCAACACCATCTGCGCCGCCACGAGCGAGCGCCAGCAAGCGGCAGCCGCACTTGCTAGCCGCTGTGACTGCATGGTCGTCGTGGGCGGCAAGAACTCGGGCAACACCCGCCGTCTGGCGCAGATTTGCGCCGACGCCTGCGAGCGCACGCATCACATCGAGGAAGCTTCCGAGCTCCAGGCCGCGTGGTTTGCCAACGCTCACCACATCGGCATCACCGCCGGCGCCTCCACCCCGCAAGAACACATCGAGCGCGCCGTCGCGCGCATCAAGGAGCTTTGCCGCTAACCATGGACCAAACCGTACCCGCATACGCCGCCGAGGTGGCCGATTACGGGCGCAGCCGAGACCCCGAGCCGGGTGAGGGCGCGCTCGTTAAGAACGTGCGCCCCGAATCGCCCGCATGGGATGTGGGTATCGAGCCGGGCATGCGCGTGCTCACGGTCAACGGCGAGCAGCTCACCGACATGATCGTGTGGCTCTGGGAGGCCGACGCCGATACCGTCGAGCTGGAGGTCTTCGATCCGCGCGACGACACCGTCACCCCCGTTGAGCTCGATCGCTTTCCTGGCGAGGACTGGGGCCTGGAGTTCGACGGCCCCATCTTCGACGGCATGCGCACCTGCGTAAACGCCTGCGTGTTCTGCTTTATGACGATGCTGCCCAAGGGCGGTCGCTCCACGCTCTACATTCGCGACGACGACTATCGCCTAAGCTTTTTGCAGGGCAACTTTGTCACGCTCACGAACCTCACCGACGAGGACGTGCAAAACGTCATCCAACGCAACATGAGCCCCATGAACGTGTCGGTCCACGCCGTGAGTCCCGACGTCCGCCGTCGTATGATGGGCCGAAACGCCCAGCGAGGCATGGACGTGCTCGAGGCCATCATGGCCGCCGGCATCGAGATTCACGCCCAGATCGTGCTGTGCCCCGGCATGAACGACGGCGAGGAGCTGCTAAAGACCCTGCGCTTTTGCGAGGAGCACGAGCAAATCACAAGCCTGGGCATCGTGCCGCTCGGTTTTACCAAGCACCAGAACCGTTTTAGCTGGTCCTACAGCGACAAGCCCGAGCTAGCGCGCGAGACCATTGCCATGATCAGGCCCTTCCAGGACCGCGCCTATGAGCGCTTTGGCCGCCACACCTTCCAGATGAGCGACGAGTTCTATCTGGACGCCGGCATCGATCCTCCCGAGGCAGACTTTTACGACGGTTACCCGCAGTACTACGACGGCATCGGCATGATCCGCTCGTATCTGGACGAGACGGACAATGTACTTGCCGCCGATGCCGAGCGCTTGGCCCGCGTCCGCGAGGCCCTCGCCGCCCGCAGCCTGCACCTGCTTTGCCTCTCGGGCGCTAGCGCACGCGACACCGTGGCACGCTTCGTGGAGTCGCCGCAGGGGCTCGCCGGCACCGTCACGGCAATCAAGAACCGTTACTTTGGCGGGAACGTGGACGTGACCGGCCTCATCGTCGCGAGCGATATCCTGGAGCAGCTGCCGCAAGACCTGTCGGGGGTTATGCTCTTTGTGCCTAAGCTCATGTTCAACGCTGACGGCATGACGCTTGACGAGTATCATCGTGACGATTTACTCGCAAGCCTTAGAAAGCGCGGAGCCGAGGTTCATGTGGTGTCGACCATGCCGCATGAGCTGCTCGATACCCTGGAGCGCATCCTTGGCATTGTGCCCGCAGACTCTAACACTTCCACTGACCCTACCCATTAAAGGAGAGCAGATGAAACCTATCGTCGCCGTCGTCGGACGCCCCAACGTGGGCAAGTCCACGCTCGTTAACCGCCTGGCCCAGACCTCGGACGCCATCGTCCACGAGTCCCGCGGCGTCACGCGCGACCGCTCGTATCACACGGCCGATTGGAACGGCCGTGAGTTCACCATCGTCGACACGGGCGGTATTGAGCCGCTCAAGAGCGACGACGTCTTTGCCACGTCCATTCGCGACCAGGCCCTCGCCGCCGCCGAGGAAGCCGCCGTCATCCTGTTTGTGGTCGACGGCCGCACCGGCGTCACGGAGGAGGACGAGTCGGTCGCCCGCATGCTCAAGCGCTCCGACAAGCCGGTCTTTTTGCTGGTGAATAAGCTCGACAACCCCGATCGCGAGAACGACAACATCTGGGAGTTCTATTCACTCGGCATCGGCGAGCCCACGCCGCTTTCGGCCCTGCACGGTCATGGCACGGGCGACCTGCTCGACGACATCGTGGCGCTGCTGCCCGACGAGGAGGACGAGGTTGCCGACGAGTTCCCCGATGCGCTGAACGTGGCCATCATCGGCCGCCCCAATGCCGGTAAGTCCTCGCTGTTCAACCGCATCCTGGGCGCCGACCGCTCTATCGTGTCCAACATCGCCGGCACCACGCGCGACGCTATCGATACCGTCGTGGAGCGCAACGGCAAGCACTACCGCATGGTCGACACCGCGGGCATTCGCAAGAAGAGCACCGTGTACGAGAATATCGAGTACTACTCCATGGTCCGCGGCCTGCGCGCTATCGACCGCGCCGACGTGGCGCTGCTCGTCGTCGACGCCTCCGTGGGCGTTACCGAGCAGGATCAGAAGGTCATGGGCCTTGCCATCGAGCGCGGCTGCGCTATCGTGGTGTTGCTCAACAAGTGGGACCTGCTCGACGACGACCGTAAGCGCGAGGCCTGCATGGAGACCGTCGACCGCCGTCTGGGCGTCATGGCCCCCTGGGCCCAGTACCTGCGCATCTCTGCCCTGACCGGCCGCAGCATCGAGAAGATCTGGGCAATGGTCGACGCGGCCGAGAAGACGCGCTCGCAAAAGATCAGCACCTCGCGCCTCAACACGTTCCTCACCGACCTGCGCGAGTTCGGTCATACCGTGGTGGACGGCAAGCGCCGCCTGCGCATGCATTACGTGACCCAGACGGGCGTGAACCCGCCGACGTTCACGTTCTTCGTCAACCATAGCGACCTGGTCAACGACACCTACCAGCGCTATGTGGAGAACCGCATGCGCACGACCTTCGACTTTGCCGGCACGCCCATTCGACTCTTCTTTAGGAAGAAGGAACAAAAGGATGCTTAATCCGATTCTTCTGACCGCCATCTGCGCCGTGGTCTCGTTCTTTATCGGAGCGATTCCGTTTGGCCTGATCCTGGGCCGCGTGTTCAACCACACGGACATTCGCAAGGCGGGCTCCGGCAACATCGGCACCACCAACGCGCTGCGCGTTGCCGGACCCAAGGTGGCCGCGCTCACCCTGCTGCTCGACTGCCTTAAGGGCGCTATCTGCGTCCTTACCGCACGCCCGCTCATCGCGAGCGTGGGCTACGGTTTCCCCGTGAGCATCATGGCCCCCGGTGCTGCCGGCGACTGGATGCTCGGCGTCATTTGCCTGGCAGCCGTATGGGGTCACATCTTCTCGCCCTATCTCAACTTCCACGGTGGAAAGGGCATCGCCGTGGGCCTGGGCGTGATTCTTGCCTGGTACTGGCCTATTGGCCTGTCGCTGCTGGGTATGTTCATCGTGGCTGTCGCCATTACCAAGTACGTTTCGGTGGGCTCGCTTGCCGCGGCCATCGGCCTTCCCATCGCCGCCTGCGCGGTCTTTCCGTACAGCAGCCTGGGCCTCAAGTTTTGTATGGCGATGATCGGCATCACCGTGGTATGGGCCCATCGCTCGAATATCCAAAAGCTCATGGCCGGTAAGGAGTCCAAGCTCTCGTTTACCAAGCGCGTCACCGAGCCCGACGATAAGTAGGAGAGAGTCATGAATGTTGCGCTGATTGGCTCCGGCTCCTGGGGAACCGCCGTCGCCGGCCTTGCCGCCGCGCGAGCCGAGCGCGTGACCATGTGGGCCCATAGCGAGCAGACGGCCGCCGGCATTAACGCCGAGCACCGTAACCCGCGCTATCTGGTGGACTACGAGCTGCCGGTAAACGTTGTCGCCACGACAGACCTGGCGCAGGCGCTCGACGGCGCCGAGGCCATCATATTTGCCGTGCCTTCGACGCACCTGCGCGGCGTCTGCCACCAGGCGGCGCCGTTCATCGCGGACGTGACTCCGGTTCTGTGCCTCACCAAAGGCATCGAGCCCGAGTCCGGCTTGCTCATGAGCGAGGTCATCGCCAGCGAGATCGGCAACGAGTCGCGCGTCGCGGCGCTCTCGGGCCCCAACCATGCCGAGGAGATCTGCCGCGGCGGGCTTTCGGCCGCCGTCATCGCGAGCGAAGATACGCAGGTGGGGGAGACCTTTAAGGACCTACTGCTGTCCACGGCCTTCCGCATCTACCTATCTCAGGACATGACGGGTGTCGAAGTCTGCGGCGCCATGAAAAACGTCATCGCCATCGTGTGCGGCATCTCTGCCGGCTCGGGTGCGGGCGACAACACGCTCGCCCTCATCATGACGCGCGGCCTGGCCGAGATCAGCCGCCTGGTTCATGCCCGCGGCGGTCAAGCTATGACCTGCATGGGGCTTGCCGGCATGGGCGACCTCATTGCCACCTGTACCTCGGAGCATTCGCGCAACCGCACCTTTGGCTACGAATTTGCCCACGGCGTGTCGCTCGACGAGTACCAGGCACGCACGCATATGGTGGTCGAGGGCGCCGTCGCGGCCCGTAGTGTGAGCGAGCTCGCCCGTTCACTGGGCGTAGACATTCCGCTCACCTTTGCCGTGGAGCAAACGCTGTACAACGGTGTTACTTTGGATAGGGCGCTCGAGATTCTGACCGACCGCGTCCCTTCCCAAGAGTTCTACGGACTCACCGACTAGCTCAGAAAGGCTACTACCATGGGTTCCATCAAAATCGCTCCGTCCGTCCTTTCGGCCGACATGGCAAACCTCACCGGCGAGCTCGATAAGATCGCCGGTGCCGACTACGTGCACTTCGACGTCATGGACGGCCACTTTACCGGCAACCTCACTTTTGGTGTCGACATCCTCAAGGCCGTCAAGCGCTCCACCGATGTGCCGGTCGACGCGCACCTGATGGTCTCGAACCCCGACGAGACGGTCGATTGGTACGCCGACGCCGGTGCGGATATGATCACCGTGCATTACGAAGCCTCCACGCATCTGCACCGTACGCTCACGCATCTGCAGCAGCGCGGCGTTAAGGCCGGCGTGGTGCTCAACCCCGCAACGCCCGTATGCGTGCTCGAGAGCATCATCGAGGTCGTCGACATGGTGCTGCTCATGAGCGTGAACCCCGGCTTTGGCGGGCAGAGCTTTATCCCGGGCACTCTGCCTAAGCTCCACGAACTCAAGGCCATGTGCGAGCGCCACGTCGTGTCGCCCCTCATCGAGGTCGACGGCGGCATCTCTTCCAAGAACATCGCCGAGGTCGTCAAGGCCGGCGCCAACGTGCTCGTGGCCGGTTCCGCCGTATTTAAGTCCGAAGATCCCGCCGCCGAGGTTGCGCTGCTGCAAAAGCTGGGCAACGAGGCCGCACAGGAGGCATAAACCCTTATGACCGTAGGTCAAAACCGCATACCCGTGAATCTTGACTATGCCGCCTCGACGCCCATGCGCGCCGAGGCGCTCCTTGCGCAGCGCGAGTACGACAATAGCGAGCTTGCCGGCGTCAACCCCAACTCGCTGCACTCGCTCGGTCGCAAGGCCGCCGCACGCCTGGAGGTAGCCCGTCGCGAGATCGCCCACAGCTTTGGCGCGCGCGTCCGCCCGTCCGAGATTGTTCTGACCAACGGCGGCACCGAGGCTAACCAGCTAGCGCTGCTCGGTCTTGCCGAGGGCGCCCGCCAGCGCGATCGCAAGCGCGACCGCGTAATCGTGTCGGCTATCGAGCACGATTCGATTCTGGACAACCTGCCGCTGCTGCGCGCCGCCGGCTTTACCGTCGACCTGGTGCAACCCTGCCGCGCAGGCTACATTGAGCCCTCCGCGTTGAGCGAGCTGTTGGGTGACGACGTGGCACTCGTGAGCATTATGGTCGCCAACAACGAGACCGGCGTGGTGCAGCCCATCCGCGAGCTTGCCGCCGCCGCACACGCTGCCGGCGCCCTTATCCATACCGATGCCATCCAGGGCTACCTGCATATTCCGCTCGATGTCACCGAGCTAGGCGTTGACGCCATGACCGTGGCTGCCCACAAGATCGGCGGCCCCGTGGCCTCCGGCGCGCTCTACGTTAAAACCCGCACGCCGCTGCGCCCGCGCATTTTTGGCGGCGGACAGGAGGCCGGTCGTCGTGCCGGCACACAGGACCTGCGTACACAGCTGGCTTTTGCTGCTGCTGCCTCCGCGCTGTTGCCGAACGTAGCCCAAGAGCGCGCGACGCTGCAGGCCTTGTCCGACAAGCTCTACGCCACGCTTACGGCCCATCCGCGCATTCACGCCACCATGGGCGACTATGCGCATGCCGACTGCCTGCCCGGCATGGTATCGATCTACGTCGACGGCATGGACTCCGAGGAGCTCATCATCAAGCTCGATGCCGCCGGCTTTGAGGTTTCGGCAGGCTCTGCCTGCTCGAGCGGCAGCATGGACCCGAGCCACGTACTCAGCGCCATGGGCATTAGTCGCGAACAGGCACTGGGGTCGCTGCGCATTTCGTTCGATGACCGCGTGAATCCGAGCGATCTGGACGAGTTTGCCCAGACGCTGCTCTCGATCGTGGGTGCCGCATGATCGTCGCCGAGCTTGAACGTGCGCTGCTGGCGCGCTATCCCAAGGCAGATGCCGAGGGCTGGGACCACGTAGGCCTTTCCGTCGGCGACCCTGCCGCAGAGATCACCGGAGTTGCCTGCGCGCTTGATGCGACCGAGGCCAATGTGAGCCGTGCCCTTGAGGCCGGTGCCAACGTGTTGCTGACGCATCATCCCATCTATATCAAGGCGCCTGAGGCGTTTTGTCCGGCGGACGCCGCACGCCCCCAATGCAGCGCGGCGCTCTACGAGGCGGCCCGTTGCGGCGTGAGCATTATCTCGCTCCACACCAATCTGGACCGCTCGCACGAAGCCCGTGTCTACCTGAGCGAACTGCTGGGTGCCGCACCCGTGAGCTCACTGGAGCACGTGGGCGACCCCGAGGCCACCGGCTTGGGCGCGCTTGCAACGCTCAACGACCCGTGCACACTACGCAATCTTGCCACCCGTGCTGCCACGGCCTTCGGCGGCGACCCACGTGTGTGGGGCGACTCCGAGCACCCGTGCCGCAATGTCGCCATTTTGGGAGGCTCCCTGGGCGACTTTGGCGAGCTTGCCATCGCCGCCGGCGCGGATGTCATCGTGACCGGCGAGGCAGGCTATCACGTGGCACAGGACCTTGCCCTTCGGGGCCCGGGCGTCATCCTGCTCGGCCACGACCGCTCCGAGGAGCCGTTCGTGGATATCTTGATGAGCTCTGCAGTTGACGCCGGGGTCGGCCCCCGTCATACGATTAAAATACTGAACCCTTGCCAATGGTGGACTGTGACAAAAGGAGAGAACTTATGAGCGCCGGCGCTACGCTACTCAAGCTGCAACAGATCGATTTGGAGCTCGCCCGCAACAAGAGCGAACTTGCCAATATGCCGGAGCTCAAGGAGCTCGCTTCCAAGCGCAAGACCTATGTGAAGCTCAAGTCCGAGATGACCAAGCTCTACGCCCAGCGCAAGGATCTGGACATTGAGCTCGACGATCTCAACACCACCGAGATTCAGACCAATAATGCCATCGAGGCTGCCAAGAAGCGCCACGTGGATGGCTCCGACTACCGCGAGGTTCAGGACCTGGAGAACGAGCTCGCCACCCTGGCCAAGCGTCTAGACAAGATCGAGCACACCCGCAAGGACGTCGTTGTCGCCCACAAAGAGGCGCTCGACCGCGAGACTCGCGCACAGGCCATCATCGCCAAGTTCGAGGAGGGCGTGAAGGCCGATACCAAGGCCGCCCGTACCAAGGCAGCCGACCTGCAGGCTCAGATTGACGCCGCCACTAAGGAGCGCACCGCGCTTGCCGCCACGCTGCCGGCCGACGTGCTCACCGACTACGAGCGTCTGCTCAAGCAGTTCCGCGGCCTGGCCGTCGAGAGCATCCAGGGCAACATCCCCACGGTCTGCCACACCGCGCTGCAGGCATCGTCCATGAGCGACCTCAACCACGACGGCAGCGAGATTACGCACTGCCCGTACTGCCACCGCCTGCTGGTGCTCCCGAGCAAGGAAGCTTAAACGATGGCGGCACCCAACAATACAATGCAACTTGAGGGAAAAACGATCCTGCTGAGTATTACCGGCGGGATCGCCGCGTATAAGTCGTGCAATATCGTACGCCTGCTGCAAAAGCGCGGCGCCCGCGTGAAGGTCGTTATGAGCGAGCATGCAACGGAGTTCGTTGGGCCGCTCACCTTCCGCGCGCTCACCAATGAGCCGGTTGCCGTCGGACTGTTCGATGATCCGTCCGACCCCATCCACCATATCTCGCTGGCGCAGGAGCCCGACCTGGTGGTCGTGGCGCCCGCGACGGCCAATATCATCGCCAAGATGGCCAACGGCATCGCCGACGACCTCATCTCCACAACGTTGCTGGCAACGCCGAGACCCGTCGTGATCGCGCCGGCCATGAACAACGGCATGTGGAAGGCGCCGGCTACACAGGAAAATATGGCCACGCTGCGAGACCGCGGCGTGCATGTGGTGGGTCCGGGCAGCGGCTACCTTGCCTGCGGTGACGTGGACACGGGACGCATGAGCGAGCCCGAGGACATCGTCGAAGCCGTCTGCGAGATACTGAGCCCCGTGCCGCAAGACCTGTCGGGCAAGCGCATCGTGATCACCGCCGGCCCCACGCATGAGCCGATCGACCCGGTTCGATTCATTGGCAACCGTTCGTCGGGCAAGATGGGCATCGCCCTGGCGGGGGAGGCCGCTCGCCGTGGCGCCGCGGTCACGCTCGTGTTGGGACCGACAACACTCGATGTGCCCCGGGGCGTGAAGTGCGTGCGCGTGCAGACTGCCGCAGAGATGCTCCAGGTGGCCCTGAGCGCCTTCCAGACGGCCGATGCGGCCATTTGCGCGGCCGCCGTCGCCGACTACACGCCCGCGGCCCCTGCGGACCATAAGCTCAAAAAGGCCAACGAGCGCCTCGATTGCATCCAGCTTGTCGAGACGGTCGATATTTTGGCCGAGCTTTCACGACAAAAGGGCGAGCGATGCGTGATCGGCTTCGCAGCCGAGACCGATAATGTTGTCGAGTACGCCGAGCGCAAATTGGCCCGCAAGGGCTGCGATGCGATCATCGCCAACGATGTCTCACGCGCGGATTCGGGCTTTGGAACCGACACTAACAAGGCCTGGATTGTGAGCACGCACGGCGCGCAAGAACTTCCCGTGCTAACAAAACCCCAGCTCGCGGATACAATTTTGGACTTGCTTCAAAATTTGTAAAAAAGTTCTTGCACAAGGACAAAGTTTCGGGTTAATATACTTCCCGTTGCGAGCGAGAGCAGAGCAACAAACAAAAGCTTCGGGACGTGGCGCAGCTTGGTAGCGCACTTGACTGGGGGTCAAGGGGTCGCTGGTTCGAATCCAGTCGTCCCGACCAGAAGTTTGCAGGTCAGGCACCTAGTGCCTGACCTTTTTTATTGGGAATCAACAAGGTAAGCAACGGGGAAGCGACAGCTTTCTCGATCGATCCTTTCACTCAACAAAAACGTGTACGTCACCCTCCAAAAAAGGCATTTTTTGACATGTTTGGAGGCTGATGTACACAAATGTAGAATCCCCCGCCGCCCAAAAACACCCTCCACATGTCTGGACTCTCTATGGCTTCGCTGGATAGACATCGCCGGAACGGGTATAGTATCGAAAGTTTTGTCGTTAACCAGCGGGGGAGTCCTGTGGGCATCAAAAAGAAGATCAAAAAGGAGCTTATCGGCACTTCCGATTACCCGTCGAATAAGATCTTTACGATCTCCAATTTCATCACGTTTACGCGCCTAATCCTCACGCTCGTCTTTCTGTACCTGTTTGTGACGGATAACAACCGCGTCATCGCCATCGTTATCTACGCCGTTGCCGCCTCCACCGACTGGATGGACGGTCAGATTGCCCGTATGACCAAAACGGTCTCGTGGCTCGGCAAGGTCATGGATCCCATCTGCGACCGTGCGTTGCTGTTCACCGGCGTGCTCGGCCTTGTAGTTCGCGGCGAGCTGCCCCTCTGGGTCTGCGTGCTCATTATTGGCCGCGATATCTATTTGGGCATTGGCACGCTTATCGTGCGCCATTATCACCGCCGCCCCATCGATGTCGTCTTCCCCGGAAAGATTGCCACCGCGCTGCTCATGACCGGCTTCTCGCTCATGCTGCTCGGGTTCCCCGTTGTTGACGGCCTGCACCTTTTGCCTTCAACCCTCACGGCCTTCCCGGGTCTCAACGGAAACTCGGTGCCCCTCGGCATCTTCTTTGTGTACGGCGGCGTGATCTTCTCTATGCTCACCGCTGTCATCTACTCCATAAAGGGCGGAGCGGCCATTAAACAGGCTCTCGCGCACCCCGAGGACGAGGACATCGACTTTCTGAACCCCGAAATCGAAGACTGATTCGTTGGGGTATGATTACGTACGGTTCATTATTTGCGGCACGTCCGCGATAAGTTAGGGGTTGTCATGGACAACATGGTTAACAATATGCCTCAAAATGATAAGACTGCGGACGCTACCTGCGTCTTCCGCGTGCCTTCGAGCGATGTCACCGTTCCCGACCTCATGGCCAACGTGCGTATCACCGCCCCCGTTCTGTCCATCGTCAAGGGCCCGCAGACTGGCGCCGCCTTTGAGCTCGAAGACGACGTGACCACCATCGGCCGCGATCCTGCGAACGGCATCTTCCTCAATGACATGACGGTGTCGCGCAGCCACGCGCGCATTATTCGCGAGGGCCTCGGCGCTCGCATCGAGGACTTGGGCTCGCTCAATGGCACCTGGGTCGACGGTGCCATCGTCAACGCAGCCCCGCTGCACGACGGTTCTTCCGTCCAGATCGGTACGTTTACGCTCATCTACCACGAGAGCACGCCGGAGCGCATCGAAACCGGTGAGTAGGGCATGGCCGAACGCAACTATCTGAGTATCGGCCAAGTCGTCAACCTACTTCGAGGCGCATACCCCGATCTTTCGAACTCAAAAATTAGATTTCTAGAGGATGAGGGGCTCATTACCCCTCATCGTACGCCTAAGGGATACCGTCAGTACTCCAAGGAGGACGTTGACCGCCTGGAGGTCATTCTGCACCTGCAGAAGACCCGCTATATGCCGCTCAACGTGATTAAGCAGCGCTTGGAAAACGCCACGGACTTGTCCACGCTCGCCTACGAGGTAGGCCTGCTGTCCGATGTTCCGCTCAAGACGGAGCCCAAAGAGACCAAGCAAAAGCTTCATCCCATCGAGACCATTCCCGATATGCTGGGCGTCGAGATCTCGTTTATCCGCTCGCTTGCCGAGAACGACCTCATCCGCATCATCAAGAGTCCGCAGAATCGCGAACTCGTCGATGGTCGCGATTTTCCGATCATCCGCTACTGCTCTGAGCTGTCGCGCTTCCATATCGAGCCGCGCAACCTGCGTCAGTACGTGTCTTCGGCCAACCGCGAGTCGTCGATGTTTGAGCAGGTGCTTGTGAGCATGCTCGGCATGGATACCTCCGACGACGAGCGCGATGCCAAGCTCGAGCGCGCGTTTAAGAAGCTGCACGACCTGACCGAGGGCGTGCACACTGCACTGCTTAAGAACCGCGTTTTTGAGTCACTCAATGCCGTGGTCGAGGACGCCGACATCGATGCACTCGATGAGGAAATCGCTCGCTCCGAGTCCACCAAATCCAAAAACGAAGAGACTGCCGCACCGGCTTCGCACAAAGATTCCCTCGTAAAGCCGCTCAAGGTCGTCGTCCCTTCGCAATCCGGCACCGCCGCCGCGGGCAAATAACAGCTGCCGCTTATCCTGCAACCCATTGAAAGGCCATGCAATGTACGACTTCGAATCTCAAATCGTCGACATCCCCGACTATCCCGAGCCCGGAGTCATCTTTAAAGACATCACGCCGCTCTTCGGCAATCCCGAGGCGCTCAAAGCCATGACCGAAGCCCTCGCCGAGCACTTTGCCGGCATGGGTATCACCAAGGTCGTTGGCCCCGAGGCCCGTGGTTTTATGGTTGGCGTACCGGTGGCTGTAGCCCTTGGCGCCGGCTTTGTTCCCGCACGTAAACCGGGCAAGCTGCCGCGCGAGACCGTGAGCCAGAGCTACGAGCTCGAGTACGGAACGGATTCCATCGAGATCCATGCCGACGCTATCAGCTCTAAAGATACCGTGTTGATTCTGGACGACTTGGTCGCGACGGGCGGAACCGTCGAGGCAACAGGTAAACTGGTGCGAGATATGGGCGCAAAGCTTGTCGGTTACGGTTGTATCCTTGAGCTTGCGTTTCTCAACCCGCGCGAGAAGCTCACGCCGCCTGATGACGATGTTGAGCTCTTTAGCCTGGTGACGGTGGACTAGCCGTTACCCTTAGTTACTGGAAAGGAAGCTACATGCGCACAGCAAACACGCACAGAAACATGGCACGCTGCGCTGCTACGGCAACCCTCGCTTGTGTTTTGGGTCTGGGCCTCACGGCTCCGGCCTACGCCGATACCGCATCCGACCTTGCCGCTGCCCGTACTAAGCTCGAGCAGATCGGCGCCCAAACCCAGCAGATTCATGAAGAGCTCTCCACACAGACGCAGGAGCTCGACCAGACCGCTGGCGAGATCACGCAAAAGCAGCAGGAGATCGCCGAGGGTCAGGCTAAGCTTTCGAACTACGTTGCCGGCGAGTACAAGACCGGCGGCCTGAGCTTGCTGCAGGTTCTGACGGGCGTCGACGATCTGGGCGACATGCTCAACCGCCTGTTCTACTATGGCAAGGTCTCCGACAAGCAGGCCCAAACCATTCAGGAGGTCAAGGACCTTAAGCAGCAGCTCACCGATAAGCAGGCCGAGCAGGAGAAGAACGTCGCCGCTACGCAGAAGAAGGTTGACGAGCTCAATGCCCAGCAGGCTGAGGCCCAGAGCGTTGTAAACTCCTTGGATTCGCAGCTGCAGGCCGAGCTTGCCGCCGAAGCCGAGGCCAACGCCGCGCTGCAGGCGGGCATTAACGCCAGCACCGCCGAGAAGGCAACGGTGAGCAACGAGACTGCTGGTACGACTGAGACCACCAACAATGGTGGTGGAACGGCCAACAACGGCGGACAGACCAACAATAACAACAACCAGGGTGGCAACACTCCGGCTCCTACGCCGACACCCGCTCCGACGCCGCAGCCCTCCACGCCTGCTCCGGCTCCGACGCCTTCCGCGCCGAGCCAGTCCGTTGACGGTGGCTCCGTTGTTTCGCGCGCCTACAGCAAGCTCGGTTATGCCTACTCCTGGGGCGGCATTGGACCGAACAGCTTTGACTGCTCCGGCTTTGTAAGCTACTGCCTCACCGGCCGCTATTGCCGCCTGGGCACCACCGGCACGTTCATGGGCTGGACCCGCGTGTCCGATCCGCAGCCTGGCGACGTCGTGGTTAACTCTTACCACACCGGCATCTACATTGGTAACGGCCAGATGATCCATGCTTCCGACTACAAAACGGGCGTTATCATCAGCTCCGTTGCCGCCGGCATGAACAACAACTATATCTTCGTTCGCTACTAAGTATTCAGATAAAGCAAACGGATATGGACCTCGTGGCTTTGAGTCACGGGGTCCATTCTTTTGACTTTAGTGAGGGCCGCTATCTAGTTTTGGATACTAGATAGTGCCCCAATCGGTCTGCAAGACGGCTATAATTGTTTGAGAACAATTAGAAAGGACCCTCTATGAGCTGGGCACTTATCTCAGATTCAAGCTGTAACCTCCGCGATTGGCAACCGACCGCGCCCCAAACAACCTTTGCATTCGCGCCCCTCAAAATTCGAGTGGGGGAGCGTGAATTCGTCGATGACCTTTCGCTCGATGTGCATGAGCTCAACTACGCTGTTCAGGCGGAGACAAAAGCTTCTTCAAGCGCTTGTCCCAGCGTAGGGGAGTGGGCTGAGCTCTTCAAATTGGCCGATAAGACAATCTGCATGCCGATCTCTGAGGGTGTTTCGGGTAGCTACAACGCCGCAGCTACGGCTCGCGATATGGTGCTCGAAGAGGAACCGAATCGCCAGATCCATCTAGTTAATTCACGTGCAGCGGGCGGAAAGATGGATCTGATTTTCCTGCTGTTTGACCGCTACCTTGCCAGCAATCCTGATGTCTCATTCGAGGACGCTTGCGCATACTTCGATAGCCTTGAGCAGAACAGCAAAATCCTCTTCAGTTTGTGCAATTACGAAAACCTCGCCAAAGCCGGACGCATCCCTAAGGCAGCCGGCGTCATTGCCAACAAGCTCAATATTCGCATTTTGGGTACAGCGAGTGAGGCCGGTAAAATCGAACTCGTCGGTCACACGCGTGGCGAAAAGAAGATGCTTAGCAAGATTGTCGATACCATGGAAGCCGAGGGTTTTACGGGCGGCAATGTCGTGATCAACCATGTGGAGAATCATGAGGGCGCCCAGGTACTTGCCGACCGCATTATTGAGCGCTGGCCCGGTTCCAAGACCATTATTATGCCCTGCAACGGCCTGGATTCCTATTACGCCGAGATGCACGGCCTCATCATCGGTTACGGGATGGGCGTGGCTTCGGGACGCTAGATCAGCAACGTTGGTGGGACAAAAACTACTGATTATTTTGTCCCACCACCTGTCAGATAAACTAACTACCAAACCCGTTGAACTTGAGATAGCTCATCAGGTACGCCTTCGAAACGAAGGACGATACCGCGCTACGCACAAGCAGCGACTCACGTGTTACCTGATGCGCCGTATCGGGAACCGGCGTCTGCTCGACGGAAAACGCTGAACGAATCGATGCCTCGAGCTGATCGACCACATAATCGAAGGCCGTCGGTGCATCGTAGCTCAAACGCTGGATATTAAAGAGCGCCTGAACCGCGGCAATAGGTAGCACCTGTTTAAAGATGCAGATGGCAATCAGGCGCGCAATCTGCTCGCGGCCATATTGCTTATTGACCGGTGCAGGCACCAGGCCGACCTTCACGTAGTTGTTGATCATCGATGGCGTAATGACAGGCTGCTCCACGCAAATGGACAACGGCTCCATCCACAGCGCGACATACTCAATGACCTGGTCGCGGTAGAGCGTCACGTTGGGCAACTGGTCATAGCGCGTCAGACTCAACGTATTGAGTTTGCGCACGGTATCGGACTGAATAAATGCATCGGGCAGCACAGTGGGCTGAATATCCTCAGGCTTAATGCTGACCGACGAATCGGACATCGGAATAACGTGTTTAACGTGGTTCATAATGTTCCTCCATTCATTATATATTGTATTCTAGATTATCTAGTTTTGCATACCACGTTAGAATCGGCGTAATTTCATTTGTGAAACAACAACGATTGAGACAACAAGAGAGCCCTGGGGTCGGCAATCCGGTTCACCCAAGGGCTCTCTTGCTTTATAACAACTTTACATAAGATATATTATCGTACTTATCAACGAAGAAACGCGTAGGCACTGGTTGCCGCTATAGCTCCGTCAGAAACGGCGGTCACAACCTGACGTAAGCGCTTGGAACGGATGTCACCAGCAGCAAATAAGCCCGGCGTACGGGTAGCCATGGAATCATCAGTAACAATACCGCCGTCCGGCGCCAGATCGACCAAATGCTCGACAAGCTCGGTATGGGGTTGGGTGCCGGTAAAGACAAAGATGCCAAACGAGCCGGGCTCAAATGACTCGGAATGAGTTTCCCCGGATGCATTGTCCTTAAAGGTGATCGTCGTTGGCATCGCTTCGCCCGAGAGCTCCACAATACTAGTTTGGTACCTAACTGAAATATTATCCTTAGCAAGGACTTTATTCACGACGCCCTCGGGCGCACGGAACTGATCGCGGCGCAGCACAATGGTCACGCTGCTGGCAATGTCAGACAGGAACAGCGCCTCTTCGCATGCCGAATTGCCACCACCGATTACAAAGACCTGCTTGCCGCGGAAGAACATGCCGTCACATGTTGCGCAATACGAAACGCCGCGACCACGATACGTATCCTCGCCAGCGAAACCTGCCGGACGCGGCGTGGCCCCCATGCAAGCGATAACGCTCTTGGCCGTCGTGTCACCCATATCGTGGTGAATGGTAAACAGCGCGGAATCAGTATCGTAATCGATGCCCGTTACCATACTCCATTCAACCTGAGCACCCAGGCCTTCTGCATGCTGTTGGAATCGCTCGCCAAGCTCTGCGCCGCTCAGTAGCGGAATACCCGGGTAGTTCTCAATCTCGTTCGTAGCGGCAATTTGACCACCCGACATGCCCTGCTCAATCACGGTCGTCGTCAGGTTGGCACGCGCAGCGTAGATGGCGGCAGCATAACCCGCGGGGCCGCCACCTACAATCGCAACATCGATCGGCTGATCGGTAGTCATGAAGAGTCCTCTCGTTGAAACATTGACGTTCTTTGAGGTCATACCCAAATTTACGTGAACATGACACTCATGCACTACAATGATAAATCGCATAACAAAGCTGAAGGGGAGTTATCAATGGATCAAACGCAGACGAGCAATAGCGCTCCCCTGCCCATGCAAGCCACTCCCCAACCGGAGCAAATGACTGTTTTACCTGCACAAAAACCCCTAGTAACCATTGTGCACGCATCTGTTGGATCGGGCCATAAGGCCGCCGCCAACGCGATTGCACAAGCATTTGACCTTATCCGCGGCACCAAGGGAATCCCTGAGGATATCGAGATCGAAGTCCTAGATATCCTCGATTTTGGGCGTATAAGGTTCGATGGCAACAAAACCGCCGCATCATTTACCGGCGCTACGCGCCCCATATATGATCTGACCTGGCGTTATACGTTTACGGGACATCTGCTCTGGGGCGGCGGTACAGCATGGTCACGTATTATGTTCCCCGCCTTCAACGAATATATCCGTACCCATAGGCCCATAGCCGTGGTTGCGACACACATTACGGCAGCCAATGTTGCTGTGGGCGCCCGCGTCATCACGGGTATCGACTACCCGGTCATCTGCGTACCAACAGACTATGAAGTCGAAGGCTTTTGGCCCCACAAGGACACCGACCTGTTCTGCGTGGCCAACGAATTTATGGCCGAAACATTGCGCCCGCGCAAGGTCCCCGAGTCAAAGATCCGCATAACGGGTATCCCAATCCGAGCGGGATTCGATTCGGATTACGATCGCGAGGAAGAGCTGAAAAAGTTCAATTTGCCGGCAGACAAGACGGTCGTGCTTGTTATGGCTGGTGCCAGCCTACCGCAGCCTTACGTGCGCTTTCGGGCGGCGATGGACCACACGCTCCCCTTTTTACGCAGCTTTGAGGACATGCACTTTGTCTTTTTGCCGGGCAAGGACGAGGAATACGCCGTCCGCCTCAAGACGCTCTTCGACGCCATGAAGCTCGAAAACGTTACGGTTCTGGACTATGTCGATGATATGGCAGCCCTCATGCACGGCTGCGACCTGGCAATCCTCAAATCGGGCGGACTCACCGTTACCGAGTGCCTGTGCGCACATCTGCCGATGATCCTGCTGGGCAAATCATACGGCCAGGAAAAGGCCAACACCACGATGCTCACGGACATGGGCGCCAGCATGCATGTCACCACCGCACGAGAGCTCATCGTAACCCTGCGCCATCTACACGATCATCCCGAATCACTCAAAGCCCTACTCATCAACGGCGAAGTACTACGCCGCCCCCACGCAGCCGAAGACATAGCCATCGCCACCATGGAGCTCGTAGGCAAACCACAAAAGCGCAAGCGAGCCTTCTGCCGCTTCTACTGGGGCGGCAAGCCAGCGCACATCCGCTAAAGTCAGACTGTCCGCTTACCTGTGGCAGGCCCCTATATATCATCCCATGCGCAGTTTCGCAGCGAAGCGAGAATGTTTGAGCACGGGATGATATATAGGCGCCTCCCGCAGGTGGGCGGACATAGCATGTTAGGCGACGCCAGAGGAGCCGAAACCTCCGTTACCTCGATCGGTTTCGTCTAGTTCTTCTACTTCTATGAGGTTGACCGTGGGGACTTCCTGGATGACGAGCTGGGCTATGCGGTCACCTTTGTTGATTTGGATGTTGTTGGTGGGATCCAGGTTGATGAGGATGACTTTGAGTTCTCCTCGGTAGTGGGCATCGATGAGGCCCGGCGTGTTGACTATAGACAGGCCCTGCTTGATGGCCAAGCCGCTGCGGGGCTGGACAAAGCCTGCGTAGCCATCGGGCAGCGCAATGGCAAGGCCAGTGGAGACCAAGCGGCGCTCGAAGGGCTTGAGCGAACAGTCCTCGTTGGAGCGCAGATCCAAGCCGGCGTCGGTCGGGTGGGCGTATTTAGGAAGTTCGACGGTGGGGTCGAGACGCTTTATGTTGACGGTAATGTTGGACATGGAATCACCTTAGCTTGTCGAGCTCTTGCAGAAACTCATCGACGTCTTTGAAATCGCGGTAGACCGAGGCAAAGCGGATGTAGGCAACCTTGTCGATCTTGGCCAAGCGCTTGAGCACCATGTCACCCAACTCATGGGACGTGACGGCCGTCAATGTGCGAGAGCGCAGCTCGACCTCAATGTCGTCGATAATCTCATTGAGCTTCTTAGTGTCGATATCGCGCTTGATGGTGGCGCGCATCAAGCCGACGAGCAGCTTATTACGATCGAACCGCTGCTTGGTTCCGTCTGACTTAATGACCTCGATTGGGTCTTCGCATCGCTCGAACGTTGTAAAGCGGTAGTTACACGAGCAACATTCACGACGGCGCTTAATGGTGTTATTTGACTCCTGCATACGGGAATCAACGACGCGTGTATGTGCCTTGCCGCATTTGGGACAGCGCATGGTACCTCCTCTTAAACGATAACAAGGGTACCATGCACAGCGCGATAATGATTACGAACGAGTAGGAACCTTAAGATGCGCACCGGCGGCGAGCGAACCATGCTCCAGATGATTGACGCTACGAATCATGTCAGAGGTCTCTTGCGTGGAAAGGCCTTCAATTGGATATTCCTCGGCAAGCGACCAAAGAGAATCGCCAGGCTGAATGCGAATGGTCTCGTAGGTAACGTTGGAAACCGACTCGGCATACGCGGCGTGACGAGCGCTAAAGACCGACGTAGCGAGGACAAAGAAGAGCGTAAGCGCAACGGCAACGGCGACAATCGTCGGAACCTTCAGGGCAACGCGGACCGGCGCGGCTACAGCCTGCTGATTGCGAGCGGGCTTTACGGTCAAAGGCTGAAAACCGGAGCGGCCGCCCTGAACAACCGTAAAAGTGGGTTCTGCAGGGGTCTCGAGCTTAAGGGCGAGGTTTCCCTGGACCATATTCGTTGCGTTCATCATGTTCTCCTCTCGCGTGTTTTGCTGAGAACAGTTTTATCAAGCCGCGCGGACAAAAATGTCTAGCGCGAGAACGAATGTTCGGTTATTATTATCTTCGAACAGTTGTTCCTGTCAAGCAAAATTCGAACATTTGTTTGGCATAGGTAGAGAGGATCCCCTGATGGCTCGCAAAATTACCAAGCGTCAGCAGCAAATTTACGACTTCATCAAGGAATATCAGCAGGAGAAGGGCTATCCGCCCAGCGTGCGCGAGATGGCTTCTGCCGTGGGCCTTTCCTCCCCCAGCACCGTGCACGCCCATCTCTCTGCCCTGGAGGCGCGCGGGCTACTCAAACGCGATGCAACCAAACCGCGCGCCCTGGAACTCTTTAACGAGGACGGTTCCTCTGTCTCAACTTCTAAAACTGACGAGCCCACCGCACCTCGCGGAACGGTCTTGCTGCCGCTCGTTGGTCGCGTCGCGGCTGGGATTCCCATTCTGGCCGAGCAAAATATCGAGGACACTTTTACTATCCCGACCGAAATCGCCACTGATCAGGGTTCCTTTATCCTTGAGGTGCATGGGAGCTCAATGATCAATGTCGGCATCTTCAATGGGGATTACATCATCGTCCGTGAACAAAAGAGTGCCATGAACGGCGAAATTGTCGTGGCTATGATTGATGGTTCTGCGACCGTCAAGACGTTCTACAAGGAGCAGGGACGCGTACGCCTGCAGCCCGAGAATGACACCATGGAACCTATCTATGCAACGAATCCCGTTATCCTGGGCAAAGTCGTCGGTCTGATGCGCCGGTTCTCATAATGCAAAACGCATCACCATCTTTGATACCGTCCGCGGGTTTACGATGATTTCAATGGCAGGTTTTCACACTTGCTACGATCTCGCCTACCTGTACGGCTGGAAAATGCCATGGTTTACCCAGACTGTCTTCGCAGCGCGCACGATCCAAAGATGTGAAAACCAGCCCCAAGCTGGGCTTACGCCAATCCCCTGCCGGCGCTTGCCGGCCTCGGGCGTCATGCACTCCCCTTTTACCTACTGCATCAGCCTATCATTCTGGGCGTTTTGGAACTCGTCTACTCGGTGCGATAACGCTCGAGCCGCGGTGCAATACGAGCCGGCAGTTTCGCCACAATACGAACGCCGTCCTTAAGGTACTCCTCGTGCATAAGGGTTCCCTGCTCATGCACAAGGGTGATGAGGGCGCCTTCGCGATATGGAATGTCGGCCGAGAGAAGGACATCGGTAGCAGCCGCTTCACGAGCGATGCGGCCAACGAGATCGTCAAGGCCCTCGCCCGTTTGAGCCGAGAAAAGAACGGCCTCGGGATAGCGGCGACGGAAGCCTAGGCGGTCCACGCTATCGAGCAGGTCGATTTTGTTAAAAACGGTCAACGTCAGACGCTCTCCGGCACCGATCTCATCAAGCACGCGGTCGACAGCCTCCAGCTGCCGCTCATAATCCTCATCAGACGCATCTACGACCTTGAGAATTAGATCGGCACCCAACACCTCGGACAGCGTCGATTTAAAGGCATCGACCAAACCATGCGGCAGCTTTTGAATAAAGCCAACGGTATCGGTAATCGTCATGCCGCGACCGCCGGGCAGACGATACGAACGCGTCGTCGGATCGAGCGTGGCAAACAGCTTATCCTGCGAAAGTACCCTAGATCCAGTCAGACGATTGAGTAACGTCGATTTACCGGCATTGGTATAACCGGCTAACGCGACGCGAAACGCCGGTGACTCAATGCGACTCTTGGATTGAACATCGCGACGCTGTTCAACCTGCTTAAGCTCACGACGAAGCACGGCAATCTTATTGCGAATCAAGCGACGGTCGACCTCGAGCTGGCTTTCACCCTGGCCAAAGCGCGAACCGATGCCGCCGCGCGTCTGCTCCTTGGCAAGATGGCTCCACATGCCGCGCAGACGAGGCAGCAGATACTGCAGCTGTGCCAGCTGTACCTGCAGACGCCCCTCACGCGTCTGAGCATGTAGGCCAAAAATATCGAGGATTAACGCCGTGCGGTCGATAATTTTAACCGGTTCGCCCACAGCCTTCTCAAGATAGGATTGCTGTGAGGGCGTCAGGTCGTCGTCAAAGATAACAACATCGGCATCCATGCGATGAACCAGGCCGCAAAGCTCCTCAACCTTGCCGGAACCGATAAACGATTTAGGATACGGCTTTACCAAACGCTGAGACAATCGTGCCACGCATTGAGCGCCAGCCGTGTGAGCAAGGCGCTCCAGCTCATCAAGCGAGCGATCGAGCGGCCATGCATTGTCGCGCCACTCAACACCAACTAAAATGGCACGCTCGGGCTCGGGTGCCGTGGGAACAAGGGGGAAACGGGCCATTAGGCAGCCTCAATACGATGCAGGATATCCTCAACGACCTCATCGATCGCACATTCATCCATATCAAACCACACGATACGGTCGTCGCGCTTAAACCACGAAAGCTGACGCTTGGCATAACGACGCGAACGCATCTTAATGAGCTCGCGAGCCTCTTCCATGCACATCACGCCATTGAAGGCATCGATGATCTCTTTATAGCCAATTGCCTGCATCGACGTCAGGGCATCTCCCAGCCCCTGGTCCATAAGACCACGGACTTCATCAACAAGACCCTGCTCAAACATCAGATCGACGCGCAGATTAATGCGCTCATAGAGCACCTCACGATTACGCGTCAGGCCAAACCACAAGGCATGATAGCGCTCACGCGGGACGCTGAATTTCGACTTCTGCTGGGCATACGATACACCGTCATCATGCATCTCGAGCGCGCGAATCACGCGACGCACGTTATGAGGATGGATGACGGCAGCTGACTCGGGATCACGCTCGGCAAGAAGGGCATGCAGCGCCTCCTCACCAATACGCTCGGCAAGCTCCTGATACCCCACACGCCGATCATCCTCAAGTTCTCCCGAGGGAAAGTCCATCTCATCGAGGGCGGCCTTGATATACAGGCCCGTACCGCCGCAAAACACCGGCAGGCGTCCCGACCCAAGGAGACGTTCAACATGCGCGCGAGCGTCAGCCTGATAAAGCGCAGCTGAGTATGCCACACCCGGCTCTACGATGTCAACGAGACGCAACGGCGCCGTACACTCATCGGAAGCCATCTTTGCAGTACCGATGTCCATGCCGCGATAGATTTGCATCGCATCGCACGACAGCACTTCGGACGAAAGGCGAGCGGCCAAACGATCAGCGACATCACTTTTGCCAACCGCAGTCGGACCGACGATCGCAACAGCGGAAAGGCCTGCCCCGGGAGAAATCATTAGCGCGGCTCGCCCACAACGGAGCCAGACAGATACCACGTCTTGGCGACATCTACATCAACGTCGACGATCTTACCGATAAGCTGATCGATGCTGTAGCCCTCGGGAATGGGCGCGTGCACGGTCTGATTCTTGGGGCTCTTGCCCAGCAGGACCGCATCGTTCTTCTTGCTCGTACCCTCAATGAGGGCCGGCACCAAAGTATGAAGCTCACCCTGGTTGTACTCGTGTGCCGTGGTCTCGATAACCTTAACCAAACGGTTAAAACGCTCGATAATAACCTCATGCGGCGTGGGATCGTCAATCTCGGCGGCCGGGGTACCAGCGCGCTTGGAATAGATGAAGGTATATGCCTGAGCATAGCGAACCGTCTCGGCAAGTGAGAGCGTCTGCTCAAAGTCATCCTCAGTCTCACCAGGGAAGCCAACGATAATGTCGGTCGAGAGCGCGATATCGGGCATACGATCGCGGATGCGATCGACCAGGCCCAGATAATCCTCGCGCGTATAGCGGCGATTCATCTCTTTGAGGATGCGCGTAGAACCCGACTGAACGGCCAGATGCAGCTGCGGCATAACGGCAGGCGTCTCGGCCATAGCATCGATGGTCTCGGGCAGAAGGTCCTTTGGGTGCGAGGAGGTAAAGAAGATGCGCTCTACACCCGTATCGCCAACGGCACGAAGCAGATCGGCAAAGCGCGGCTTGCCAAACAGATCGCGACCATACGAGTTAACATTTTGGCCCAGCAGCGTTATCTCGCGCACGCCCTGGCGTACCAGGCCGGTAACCTCGTCAACAATCTCCTCGAAGGGGCGGCTCTTTTCGCGACCGCGCACGTACGGCACGATGCAATAGGTGCAGAAATTATTGCAGCCCGTCATGATGGGCACCCAGGCGTGATACTGGGTCTCGCGATGCCACGGCATGCTCATGGCATCCGTGTCCTCATGCTCATTGGTGCGGATATGACGCTTGCCATCCAGGAACGCCTCGGCAATGAGCTCGGCCACATGAGCGATGGAATGTGTACCGAAGATGACGTTGACGTTATCGACGTTGGTAAGCAGGCCCTCGCCATCGCGCTGAGCGATGCAGCCACCAACGGCAACCACACGCTTGCCCGAAGGCGAAGGGGGTAGGCTCTTACAGGAATTGCACTGACCGTACAGACGAGTATCGGCGGCCTCACGCACACAACATGTCATAAAGACAACGATATCGGCATGCTCGGGATCGAGCGCCATGAGGCAGCCACACGAATCAAGCAGGCCGCTCACACGCTCGGAGTCGTGCTGATTCATCTGGCAGCCAAAAGTGCGGATAAAGTAGGTTTTACCGGCAAGAATATCGCGTGCAGAACGCTGGTCCATGTGTATAAGTCCTAACGATGGAGAGTGAAACGAGGCAAGCAGAAGCTATGCCACAGGCTTAACGTCATCCATAACAACGTTATCCATAGCAGCTCGATTAATCTGGTGAACATAGATAGAGAGTCGGATGGCCGTGCGCGACTCCCCGTTAATGAGGATGTCGGAGAACACGGGCGCGCAGGAGATATCAAAACCGGTTGGAATCAAAAACCCGCGCGCGATAGCCACGGCCTTAATGGCCTGGTTGACGGCACCGGCGCCGACACACTGGATGTTGACGGGTACACCATCCTTGACCATGCCGGCGATGGCGCCGGCAACGGACGCGGGCGATGATTTGCTTGATACCTTCAGGCAATCCATGAAGAAACTCCTGCATTTAAAAGTACGTTTTAACTGCAATAACTGTATCGTACCGAGTGGACTCGGTAAAGGCACTATTCCTCTTTGGCAAGATCGAAGGTCACGGTGATTCGATCACGCGAAACGCGAATCTTTGGGTCGCCGCAAAGGTTGAGATAGTACCGGGCGGCAAGGTCATTAAAGTCGCGCTCCACAGCGCGCGAAAACTGTGCCATGTCGTCCTTGGCGATACGCAGCCCGCGACGATCCTTAGCAAGATCGACAGGAGCTGGAGCATGCGAAGATGAATCACGCTCGCGCAACAGCCGCGCGGTCACACCGCGAACAGGCTTAATCTGCCCTGCCAAAATGCGATGGGCCGTACGCTCGGACATCTCAAGACCCAAACCCGAACAGATGCGGATAAAGTCCTCGGCATCTGACGCAAGGCCTAGACGGTCGACAACTGGAAGCTCGCTCTCGTCATCGATGAAGAGGAGACGCGATGTATCGAGCCGGCTGGACGCCTGGGCATAGAGGGTCGCGGCGATCTCGGACGGAGAGCCCAGATAGACATCGCAACCACGCAACTCCTCGAGCGCGAACTCACAAGCAGCGCGAATGATGTTGTGGGGACCTCGGGCACAAACGTAATGACCGTCCTCGTCCTTCACGGCCTGGGGCCAACTGGACTGATCGGCACGCTCACCGAGGCGGTCGGTTGCGACGCACACCTTAAAGGCGGAACCAAGATCGACACCGGACGTGACCACACGGGCCTCATCGGTGTTCTGCTTGATCGAAAACAATGCAATGCCACGACCGTGAACGCCCCAACGGTCCATCTTCATGCTCTCGAGCTTGGAAGTGACACGGGCATCGAAGATACGCTCTTGCATATCCCGCGGAACACCCGAACCGTTATCCAGAAAGACAAGCGTGCGGACGCCATCTTCCTTGGTCGTGGCGAGATAGACCTTGTCGGCGCCGGCATCGCGAGCATTGCGGAGCATTTCGATGACGATATCCTCGACATGCTGAATATCGTGCTTTGCCTGGCGCCGCTCGGCCTCCGAAACGCGGAGGCGGACATACCCCTCGCCAAGGTTCTCCTCGACGCGAAGGTTGCCCTCCCCCGACATCGACGCGATAAATGAGATGAGCTCGTTCGCGTCGCTCATGTTATTTAGCGATATCGACAGCGCGGCTCTCGCGAATCACGACAACGCGCACCTGGCCGGGATACTCCATCTCTTCCTCGATCTGATGGGCGATATCATGAGCCAGGACCGTGGACTGGGCATCGGAGATCTTGTCCGGCTGAACCATGACGTGGACCTCGCGACCAGCCTGCATGGCATAGGTACGCTCGACGCCGTCATGAGAGTTGGCGATCTCCTCGAGCTTCTCGAGACGTTTGATGTAGTTCTCGGCAGACTCGCGACGGGCACCGGGGCGAGAGGCAGAGACAGCATCGGCGGCCTGTACCAGGACATCGAGCACCGTGTTGGGGTCGACATCGGCATGGTGAGCCTCGATAGCGTGGACGATAACGGGCTTCTCGCCATAACGGCGGGCAAGCTCGGCGCCAATGACGGCATGCGGGCCCTCGACGTCGTGGTCGATTGCCTTGCCCAGGTCGTGCAGCAGACCGGCGCGCTTGGCGGTCACAACGTCGAGGCCAAGCTCGGAAGCCATCACGCCGCACAGATCAGAGACCTCAAGGGAGTGCTGGAGGACGTTCTGGCCAAACGAAGTGCGGTAGCGCAGGGCACCGAGGGTCTTGACGATCTCGGGGTGTAGGTCGTGGATGCCGGTATCGAAGGCAGCCTGCTCGCCAGCCTCGCGCACGCGCTGCTGAACCAAGTCGGCAGCCTTGTGATACATCTCCTCGATGCGGGCGGGATGAATGCGGCCGTCGGCGATGAGGTTCTCGAGGGCGACGCGGGCGGTCTCGCGACGGACCGGGTCGAAGCTCGAAAGGACGACGGTCTCGGGCGTGTCGTCGATCACGAGGTTGACGCCGGAAACCTGCTCGAAGGTGCGGATGTTGCGACCCTCGCGACCGATGATGCGGCCCTTGAGGTCATCAGAGGGAATGTGCACGGAGGTAACGGTGACCTCGGCAGTGTGATCGGCAGCGCAGCGCTGAATCGCCAGGGACAGAATCTCTTGGGCGGTCTTGTGGCACTCGGCGCGAACCTGCTGCTCGGACTCGCGAATGATCGTGGCGGCCTCGTGGGTGACCTCGCCGCGAACCTTATCGAGGAGCTCCTTGTGGGCGTCCTCGCGGGTAAGGTCGGCGATACGCTCGAGCTCGGAGGTCTGCTTTGCGCAGAGTTCCTCGAGCTCACGGGAGCGCTTCTCGACCTGGCGAGCCTGGCTGGACAGCTGATGCTCGCGCTTGTCGAGAGCGTCGTTACGACGATCGAGGGACTCCTCGCGCTGCATCACGCGGTTCTCAAGCGTGCGAATCTCGTTCTTACGCTGCTTGTCCTCGGCCTCGGCGGCCTGCTTGTTCTTGATGATCTCCTCTTTAGCCTCGAGCAGAGCCTCTTTTTTGAGGGTCTCGGCCTGACGCTTAGCATCACCGATCAGGGACTCAGCCTGTGCATGTGCCGACTGAATCTTTTCGTCGGCCTCGTGAAGACTACCCTGCTTGGCGGTGCGCATGTAGACAATGGCGACGACGGCACCCAAAACGATGCCAACGAGCGCTGCGATGATAGGCATGCTCACTCCTTTTTATGGATTCGTTACACAACAAAGCGAACCGTCCTTACGAACGGCTCGCGACATTTGAGTAATATGGGCGCAGCTTATGCGGGTCGGATACAGATAAACATATAAACAAACTCATCACAGATGAGCACATATCACAAAGCAAATGACATTATTTATCGTACGTTGAACCGCAACAACTGTCAAATAAATAGCCCCAGTACGGCGGCTAAAACGCGGTGAACGGCAGGTCATAAAACGCATGCGACTAAACCGCACATTCCTCGCTTTCGGCATCAAGGCGCGCCTTAACGGCATCGGCGGCGATGTGATACGAGAAACCCTTGCCCATCAAAAACCGAACCAGTTTTTCGAACCCTCGCGTCTCAGGGACACGCCGCTTGGCGAGCAAGGCCGATGCGCGCGTCAAATCGTCTTCGACGGCAAAAAATTCCTCGGGATAACCGGGGATGTCATCGAGCACAACATGACGACGCTTGAGTTCGGTCTCGATCTTGCGCTGTCCCCAACCGCGCCGCTTGCGTTCCTCGATAAAGTACGAGCAAAAGCGGTTCTCGTCTAAAAAGCGATACTCGGTGGCGCGCTCGACGGCGAAATCGATCGCGGGCTGGTGAAAGCCCAAACGAGCCAACTTGTCCCGGACCTCGCCCGTCGCATGGTCGCGTCGCGATAACATTTCGGTCACCATGGTGAGAGCACATTTACGCTCGACGTGCTGCACCGCCTCGAGAAACTCGTCCCAGTCACAGGGAAGATCGGGTCGGTTTTTAATGTACAGGCGCGCGACCCGCACGGGGATCCAAATGGACCGCTCAAAACCGCCCTCAAGCTGACAATCGATATGTGCGCAAGGCTTTTTGGACGCATACCCGCTCAAGAACGAGGAGGCCGCCTTCTTATCGGGAAAGACGACCGTGGCCTCGGTCACCGTATACGACATGAGCGTAACCGCTACTCGTCGTCATCATCGAGCATGGCGGAACCATCGATGGCGTAAAGCTCGTCAAATTCCTCAGGCGCAGGCTGATCGGTCAGCTCGACCTCGGACGGAGCATCGTCATCAAACTCAAGCCCGCAGGCAAGGCGGACCTTATGCTCAATCTCGTCGGCGCAATCGGGGTGTTCGCGCAGGAACGCCTTGGCGGCCTCGCGACCGTTGCCGAGCTTGTCCTCGCCATAGGCAAACCAGGAGCCCATCTTCTTGCAGATGCCGCACTCGACAGCCATGTCCAAGATTGAGCCCTCCTTAGAGATGCCCGTACCGTACATGATGTCGAACTCTGCAGAACGGAACGGAGCTGCCACCTTGTTCTTAACGACCTTGGCGCGCACGCGGTTACCGATAACCTCGTCCTTAAGCTTAATGCTGTCGATACGGCGAATGTCGATACGCACCGAAGAGAAGAATTTAAGGGCGCGGCCACCCGTCGTGGTCTCGGGGTTGCCGAACATGACACCGATCTTCTCACGCAGCTGGTTAATGAAGATGCACGTCGTGTTGGACTTGGACAGCGAACCGGCGAGCTTACGGAGCGCCTGGCTCATCAGGCGAGCCTGAAGACCGACCGTAGTGTCGCCGATCTCGCCCTCGATCTCGGCACGCGGGGTCAGCGCGGCGACGGAGTCGACGACGATGGCATCGATGGCGCCGGAACGCACGAGCATGTCAACAATCTCGAGCGCCTGCTCACCTGTATCGGGCTGGGAAATGAGCACCTCATCGATATCCACGCCGATGCGCGCGGCATAGGTGGGGTCGAGCGCATGCTCGGCATCGATAAACGCCACAACGCCGCCCATAGCCTGGGCCTCGGCCAGGATCTCGAGCGAAAGCGTCGTCTTACCGGAGGACTCGGGACCGTAAATCTCGACGATGCGGCCGCGCGGCACACCGCCGATACCCAGAGCGGCATCGAGTGCAAGAGCGCCCGTGGGGATGGCCTCGACCTCGAGCTCGGGACCGCCGTCACCATACCTCATAATGGAACCTTGACCGAACTTCTTCTCGATCTCGGCCTTGGTGGTGGCGATCATATCTTCGCGCTCTTTACCCGTCGTGGGTGCATGAACGGTACGTACGGGACCTGAATTCTTGGCCATGAATAGCCCTCCTCTTAACAACCTGCATCGATAATAAACGAACGGCTGTTCGTGGTCAACCGTTCAGGCCAATCATATGCAGGCAGTCTTTCCAAAACCCAACCAAACGCCGACCAAACACTGACCAAATGCTTGACCACAAAGGGCACAATCAGAACATGGCAGGCAAAAATACGCCTATGTCCAGCACAAACGCCAAATCAGCCTAAGGTCCCTATCTCCACAATTAAGGGGCCCGTAGGCCCCTTAAATCACGTCTATTCCATAGAGTTGAGCGCAAGGGCAATACGTACCAATGCCTCCGTGACCGCATGGGCACGAACACACGAACGGTCGCCCTCATAGTGGCAGCGCACAGAGTCCACGACCGGCACTTCCCCATCAGCCGAGCGATACGCCCAGCCAATATAGAAAGTACCCGCCGGATCGTCCTCGGTACCGCCACCGGGGCCGGCATAACCCGTTGCACTCACGGCAATATCGCTCTGGTACAGCTCCAGCGAACCCGCCGCCATCTCGCGCGCGGTCTGATGCGACACCGCGGTATAGCGGTCGAGCGTCTCCTGCTCAACACCAAGTACGCGATGTTTGATCTCATCACAGTAGGTCACCGCACCGCCACGCAGTACCGCCGAGGCGCCCGGGATATCGGCAATCGTCGAGGCGATCATACCCGCCGTCAGCGACTCAGCCGTCGACACCGTCACGCCACGGGCGCTCGCGCGCTCGACAATATCGCGCGTCAGCACCTCGTTATGTGCGGAAATCTGCTCAAAAGAGTCCGTCATACCCACCAGGACCTAGACCGAAAAGACGATCTTGCGGCAGTTCCAGAAGTACTGGGCGCCCGAGATAACAGTCAGAATAACGGCAACGGCGTACAGGAAGCGCGACACCGAGTAGATGCCAAGCGTCAACGCCACCGGGCCAAGGTGCAAACCGGCCATCGCAAAGACGCACAGGTAGCCACAGATGGAGACCATCGTGGTCGCCGTCTTATACTTGCCGAGCTTATCGGCCGCGACGACCACGCCGGCGGCACTCGCGACCATGCGCAGGGCGCTTACCAGCAGCTCGCGGAACAGGATGATGAACACGGACCACACCGACACGGCACCAAAGTCCAAGAACAGCAGCAGGGCCGAGAACACGAGCAGCTTATCGGCGATGGGGTCCAAGAATTTACCGAAGTCGGTGATCTCGTTGCGCGAACGCGCCAGATAGCCGTCAACCTTATCGGTGCACGACAGGATCACATACAGAATAAAGGCGGCAGCGGCGAGCGGGCCGTCGAAGGTGCTCCAATCCGTACCGGCAACGCTCGTGTGAGAAAGCGCCGAAACGATCATGAAAACCGGAATAAAGACGATGCGCACGCACGTCACGATATTGGCGGGCGTCCAGACACTCGTCAGTTCCTTTTTGCTCTCGTCAGCCACAACGCTCTCCTACTCCACAACATGACCGATAAGCTCGTAGCAGAAGCTATCGGTAAGCTCGACGGTCAGAATATCGCCCACGGACGCCTCACTTGCGTCCAGATGCACCGCGCCATCGGAATCGGGCGCCTGGAACCAGGCATGGCCGATCAGCTCGGCGCCGTCCTCGGTCTCCTCAATGCCGTCGACGATCACCTGGGCACGCTCGCCCACATGGGCGGCAGTTGCAGCAAAACCGAGTGACTCGGCCAGGTCCATGGCCTCCTGGGCGCGCTCGAGCTTGACCTCTTCATCGACCTGACCCTCCATCTTGGCGGCCAAGCTACCCTCCTCCTGCGAGTAGGCAAATACGCTCGTGTAGTCAAAGCCCACGGTGTCCATAAAGTCAATAAGGTCGCGGAACTCGTCGTCGGTCTCAGTCGGGAAGCCGACCATGGCCGTGGAACGAATCACGATACCGGGGATACGCTCACGCAGATCGCGGAACAGATCCTCGAGCTCCTGGCGCGAACCGGAGCGGCGCATAGCCTTAAGGATGCGCGCGTCGCAGTGCTGTACGGGGATATCGATATAGGGCAGGACCTCGGGCGTATCGCGAATGGTCTCGACAAGCTCATCGGTCATACCCTCGGGCTGCAGATAGAGCACGCGGACCCAGACGTTCTGCGGACGAACGGCCTGGGCAACTGCCTGCAGTAGCTGCGCCAAGTTGCGCGGCGAACCTTCGGCAACATCCTCATCGGCAAAGTCGGTGCCCCAAATACCCGTGTCCTGACCGATCAGCACGATCTCGCGCACGCCGCCGGCAACCAGATCGCGTACCTCAGAGATAATGCTCTCGGCATTGCGCGAGTGATAGCGGCCGCGGATATAGGGGATCATGCAGAAGCTGCAGAAGCGGTTGCAGCCATCGGAAATCTTGACGTAGGCGACCGCACCCTCGACAGTACGCTTGACCTGCGGAATATAGGCAGCGATCTCGCGCTCGACGCCCAGGACGCCATCAATGACCGCCACGATGCCATCTTCCTCATCGGCCTTCACAAAGGCAGCGACCTCGGGCAGCTCGTCGGGCAGGTCGTCGCCATAGCGCGACGGCACGCAGCCGCACATGACGATGGGGCAAGAGCGAACACCGTCCTGAACCTCGTTGGCGAGCTCGAGCGTAGTCTCGATGCTCTCAGACGTTGCGGAGGCGAGGAACGAGCATGTATTGACAATTGCGATATCGGCATCCTGCGGGTCGAATGCCTCCTCGTAGCCTGCGGCGGTCAAAAGAGAACGCATGCGGTCGGTGTCAACCTCGTTCTTAGCGCACCCGAGGGTGATGTAGAGCACGGAGCCCAACGGTGTATCCATGTTGGAGAGCGGTCCTTTCGAATGAATTAGCGGTAGTTGGTGAACTGCAGCGGCTGGCCGTAGTCCTGGTCGCGCAGAAACTGGATCACGGTCTGCAACGCGTCCTTCGAAGCAGAGGAAACGCGCAGTTTGTCGGCCTCGATCGTCACCTTGACCTTGAGCTTTTGGTCCTTGATGTCCTTATTGATCTTCTTGGCGGTCGCCTGGTCGATACCCTCGACGATATGGCCGAGCACGCGCACGGTGCCGCCCGACGCCGCCTGCGGAGCATCCCACGAGACAGCCTTGAGGTCGATGCCGCGCTTGATGAGCTTGGAGCTCAGCACGTCGATAATCTGCTTGGAGACAAAGTCGGCCGGGGCGTTGATCGTAAAGAGCTTGTCGCCCTTCGACAGCTCGATCGTGGCGCCGGAGTCCTTAAGGTCATAGCGCTGAGAAATCTCGCGCGTGGTCTGCTGGAAGGCGTTGTCGACCTCCTGCATGTTGACCTCGGAGACGACGTCGAAACTGGAATCTTTAGCCATGATGTTTCCTTTCGCGTACGAGCGGCTTAGTAGCTGTCGTATGAATAGTCGGTAGAATCGGTGGTCGCCTGACCGTCAGTTGCGGCATCGGTGCCGTCGGTGGTATCGGTACCATCGGTGGTGTCGGCACCATCAGTGCCTTCACCATTCTCGGAATCAGTCGTCTCCTTCTTGGGAACGGTGATCGTCACACGCGCAACGCCCGACGTCTTGGTGTCGTAACGGACCTTTTCGCCGTTCTTGGTAACGGTGACATCGGAAGGCTTGGATGTGGTGATCTCGATCGAGGACTCGGGCGTGTACTCCTGCTCAAAGGGGCCAGTCGCCTGGGCGCCATAGACCGACTTGCCGTCGACCTTGACCTCAATCCACGCGGTCTTTCCCTTGGCAACGGAGACCTTGACCTTCGTGACCTCGTTCTCTTCCTTCTTGGCCGTCGTCTTGGTGGCGTCCGAATCGGTCGACTCATTCGTCGCCTCATCAGCGTCTTCGTCGTCGACCGTTTCGGTCTTCTTATAAGACTTCTTGGTCGTCGTCTTGGTAGCAGCGGGCGTCTCGGGCGTGGTCTCGGGCGTCGAAGATGCGCAGCCGCGCAGAAGCACCACGATGAGCACAATCAACAGCAGCGCCACGGCACCGATGCCAGCGTAGACGATACGCGGATCGAGCCTGTTGTTTTGAGAATTACGGGATCCGCCGCGTCCACGATTGGAACTGCTGCGGCTGACTCCCTGGGGCACACGGCCTCGACCACTATCGGAACGACCGCGATAGCCGCCCTGGCCCTGAAAGCTGCGCCGACCCGAGCGGGGCGCAACTTCACCGCGGCCTTGATAGCCACGCTGGCCCGAACGCGGAGCCGAAGAGCGCTGACCATACGGCTGATATTGAGAGCGAAGACGCGGCGTCATCTGCGTGGCATCGGCATCCGCATAGCCACTGCGAGAGCGTCCGGTGGAGACACCACGGTAACCGCGACCGGAATAGCCACCGTCGCCGTAGCCGGCACGAGGGTCACGCGCCACGCCGCGAGCAGCGGGAAGTGCACGGTCCTCGGGCATCGGCGTGCTGCGGAACCGGTCACGCTGCGAGCGAATCTCCTCGCCCGAACCCGTCTCGGTAATATAACCGGCCTGCTGTGGACGCTGTCCATAGCGGGTCGAACGACCGCCCTGAACCATCAGGAAACGCCCGTTGTCGACCGAGGAACGCGAATTGACGTAGCCGGCGGCGTCCTGAAAACGGCCGCCCTGCTGCGACGTCTCACGTTCGTATGCCATCAGGTCGTCAAAGTAGGCATTGACGACCTCACGCGGATTGAGGCCCAAAAAGCGAGCATAGCTCGAAATCATGCCCTGCGCATAGCCGCGCGGCGGCATCGAAGCAAAGTTACCGGTCTCGAAAAACTCGATGATCTGCGGCCTGATTTTGATGGTGTTGGCGACCTGCTGAATGGAAAGGCCCATTCGGCGACGCTGCTCGAGCAGCATGTCACCAAAACGTGCAGCCATCAGAATCCTCCCAACTCACGATCTTCACGTGCCATCTCGGCGTCGACAGATTCCAGCGCGGCAAGCCCCTCCTCGTCCAACAGGACCTCGCGCGGCTTGGAACCGTCGGGCGGGCCGACGACACCCTTTTCTTCCAGCATGTCCATAATACGCCCGGCACGCGCATAGCCAACCTTCAGGCGGCGTTGCAGGCCAGATGTGGAGCCAAGCTGCGATTCCACCACAATATGGGCGGCTTCCCAGATGAGCGGATCATCGTCTTGCGGCTCGGCGACTCCGGTTCGGACAATACCGCCGCCGCCCGCCATGGACATCGAGGCGGGGGCCACGGCCGACAGGATCTCCTCGTGGTAGTCGGGCTCGCTTTGCGACTTGACGAACTCGACGATCTCGTTGATTTCGTCATCCGAGACAAAGCAGCCCTGGATACGACGAGGCTTACCCCAGTCGACCTTGGAGAACAGCATATCGCCCAAACCGGTGAGCTTTTCGGCACCCATCTGGTCGATGATGACGCGCGAGTCGATGCCCGTGGCGACGTTAAAGGCGATACGGTTGGTGATGTTGGCCTTGATGAGGCCCGTCACCACGTTGGAGCTCGGGCGCTGCGTAGCCACGATGAGATGGATACCGGCGGCACGGCCCAGCTGGGCAATACGCACGATCGAGGCCTCGACATCCTTGCCGGCGACCATCATCAGGTCCGATAGCTCGTCGATGATGATAACCAAGTAGGGCATCTTTTGCGGCGGGTTGTCATAGTGTTCAAACTCGCCGGCGGCCTGCTTTTCGTTGTAGGTCGAGATCTTACGCACGTTGAGACGCTCAAAGACCTTCAGGCGACGCTCCATCTCGGACACGGCCCATTGCAGAGCGCTCGCGGCCTGCTTGGGCTCGGTCACCACGGGCACGTAGAGATGAGGCAGGCCGTTATAGCCCGCGAGCTCGACGCGCTTGGGGTCGACCATGATCAGACGAACGTCCTCGGGAAGGGCGCGCATGAGCAGGGTCGTGATGATGGAGTTGATCATGACCGACTTACCGGAACCGGTCGTACCGGCGATCAGCAGGTGGGGCATCTTGGCGAGATCGGCGACGACCGGCGTGCCCTCGGCATCGCGGCCGATGGCGAGCTCGAGCGGGCCGCCCTTCACATAGGGCAGTACGTCGCCCAGGTTGACGTTCTGGCGCTTGCGGTTGGGAATCTCGATACCGACGAGCGACGTGCCAGGAATCGGCGCAAAGATGCGCACCGACTGGGCAGCGAGCGAAAGCGCGATATCGTCCTCGAGACTCGAGATCTTGCTCACGCGCTCGCCCTCGCCGGGCTGCAGCTTAAAGGTCGTGACCGTGGGGCCGGCAATCCAGCCGACTACGCGGGCGCTGCGGCCAAACTCAAGCAAGGTGGATTGCAGCGACTCGGCAGTCTGCTCCAGCTCCATGTCCGAAGACGCGGCGGAAGCCGACTGCGGGTTGGCATGCAGAATCTCGAGCGGCGGAAGCCTGAGGCCGTCATCTTCTTCGCCCTCGTTATCTGCGGCGGCGCCGTCAGCTCCCCCATCACTAGCCGTAGCCGATTCGGCAGCACTCGTGGCAGGCGCATCGGCAACCTTGGGATGCTTCAAGAAGTCGGGAATCTGAGGTGCTGCCGAGACAGGATTCACGGCAAACGGCGGTTCGGACTCGTCGACCTTGTCCGTATCGTCCTCCATCGAAAGCTGGCCTGTTACCTGGCCGCGCTTTGCATGGCGGCGCGGCAGCAAGGTTGTCTTTGCGGTCTCGATCGGAGCCCCGTCGTCCTCGTCATCGCCCTCGGTGAGCTCAATCTCACTATCGGACCAGGACGGGTCCGGCTCACTCGTATTGAGCTTAGGTGCAGCCTTGCCCTTCTTGGCGTGGCGACGCGGCAACAGCGTGGTCTTGGCACGCTCGGCCTCCACGGCATCGGAGACGTCGACGAACGGATCTTCGTCCTCGTCCTCATCGTCCAGAATCGGATCGACCTCGCTACCCATAACCGTAGTCACGGCAGCATCGGAGCCCTTTTGGCGCAGAATGCTCAGGCGGGGGCGGGCGACACCAGGCACAGAAAGGGCCTCATCGTCACCCCAAGGGCTCGCGTTGACATCGGCACGACGGCGCTCGGCAAAATCGGCAGCACGATCGCGGGCGGAGCGCAGCACACCGCCCACCGAAAAGCCGATGATGACCAAGCCCACGACAACAAGGCCCAGCAGGAACACCATCGCGATAGGCTTGCCCAGGGCATTCTGCAGCGCGCTCGCAATAAACGCACCGATGTAACCACCCGAAACGGACAGATTTTGCGGCGTAAACATAAGGTCACATGAATCGCTCGTGCCCGGCACCATCAGTGACAGGATGGAGACAACGGCGACAAAGACCACAGCACCGCCGGCAACAGAACGCACGTTGAGCGGCGAATCCTCACCCAAAAAGAGCGTGGCGGCAAACAGCAAAATGACGATCGGCAGCACGTAGGCGCCCAGGCCAAAGCCTAGGTGATAGAACCCGGCAACAGCAGCCGTCACGGGCGCCGATGCCGGAGAAATCACGGCAATGAAGGACGCAATCGCCAACACGGCAATGACCACGCCGGCGATATCGCGATTGGCCGAGGGCTCGACCAAGGGCTCAAAATCCTCGAACTCGGCCTTGCGGCCCTTATTGGCACGCAGATGGGAACCGGCACCCTTAGCAGATGCCGGTTGGTTGTTGGCCATATTGCCTTTGGCGTTTTGTGCAGATCCGCGCGCCAAGCTAAACCTCCATGACGACCGGGATGATCATCGGACGGGTGCGCGTACGGCTCCAGATAAAGTTAGAGAGCGAATCGCGCACGGCCTTGCGAATGGCATCGGAGCCGCTGCTGGTGAAGCTAAACTTGCCCTTCTCAATCGTCTTCATGATGGACGCGGAGGCATCATCGGAGAACTGATCGTCGATGGCAAACGAGACGCCGCGGCCCGAGAACTCGATGGCCTCGATCTTCTTGTGCTTGAGCGAGACGATGGCAACGGCCGTGACCATACCGTCGTTGGCGAGCTTCTGGCGATCGCGCAGGACGATGGGGTCGGTGTCACCGATACGCAGGCCGTCGACATAGACGACGCCGGACTCGACGGGCGTACCGCGCTTGACGATACCGCCACGCATCTCGAGCGTGTCGCCGTTGTCGAGGATAAAGATGTGATCGTCCTTGAGACCCATCTTGCGGGCCAGCTGGGCATGAGCGCGCAGATGCACGGCCTCGCCGTGGACCGGCATAAAGTACGTGGGCTTGGCCATAGCCATCAGAAGCTTGAGCTCCTCCTGGCTGCCGTGACCCGAGACGTGAACGAGAGCGCGGTTCTTGTCCCACACGTCGCAGCCGAGTTTGGCCAGGCTGTTGACGACCTGCTGGACGGCCTTCTCGTTGCCGGGGACAGGCGTCGCCGAGAGGATGACAGTATCACCTTCGTGGATGGAGAGCGTCTTGTGCTCGCCGTTGGCCATGCGGGACAGGGCCGACAGCGGCTCGCCCTGAGACCCGGTGCACATGACGACGATCTTGTCGTCGGGCAGGTTATCGATATCGAAAGCATCGATGATATCGGCATCGTCGATGTTGAGGTAACCCAGCTCGCGCGCCACACGGGTGTTAGTGAGCATGGAACGGCCAGTCACAACGACTTTGCGGCCGCACTTGCGGGCGGCGTCGCAGATCTGCTGCAGGCGATGGATGTGGCTCGAGAACGACGCGACAAACACGCGGCCCGGAGCGTTCTTGATGGCGTGCAGCAGGTTGGGGCCAACCTCGGCCTCGGACTTGGTAAAGCCGGGAACCGTGGCGTTGGTGGAATCGGACAGCAGCAGGTCGATACCCTGCTTGGCAAAGCGGCTGATGGCGGCATAGTCGGGCGTGACACCGTCGATAGGCGTCTGGTCGAGCTTAAAGTCGCCGGTGTGCATGACGGTGCCCTGATTGGTGCGGATGAACACGCCCAGAGCGCCGGGGATGGAGTGCGTCATCGAGAAGAAGTCGAGCGAAATGCCGCCGAGGTTGACATGGCTGCCGCCCTTGACCTCGCGGAACTTGGGCGCGCGGATACGGAACTCGGAAAGCTTGCCCTCGATAAAGCCGAGCGTCAGCTTGCTCGAGAAGATGGGCACCTTGTTGTTGAGGTCCTGCAGCAGGTACGGTAGCGAACCGGTGTGGTCCTCGTGGCCGTGGGTGACGATGATGCCGCGGAGCTTTTCCTCGTTCTCCAGAACGTAGGTGTAGTCGGGAAGCACCAGGTCGATACCGGGCTGGGAGTCATCAGGGAACATGAGGCCAGCGTCGACGAGCACCATGTCGTCGCCACACTCGAAGACCGTCATGTTCTTGCCGATGCCATCAAGGCCGCCGAGCGGGATGATCTTCAAGGGAGATGATTTTTTAGCTGCCATAAGTAAGTGTTGTTTCCTTTCTTCGAAACGGGTCTGGAACAACCGACGGGGCGCTTCTGGCAAACCGACCGCCGGGAACGTACAAATATGCATCATGAAGTCGACGCAGTAACCACAGTATGATACCCATTTGCACAACAACAGACCACCCATGCATCAAAGCCCCATCTGGACCCGTCTATCCCGCCGGTTTCCCGTAGAGCAGGAAACTTCATATGCGTCCCTCCCGGGCGAAAGCAAAAGGGCGACCCCTGTCCGGAGTCGCCCTTGTTGAGCTGCTTATGTGCGACTGTTACTCGGCGTCGTGGTGACGGCGGGGCTTGCGGCCTCCGTTGTCACCAGGACGGCGCGGACGGTCGCTGCGCTCGGAGCGCTCGCGACGCGGACGCTCACGACGCTGGAAGTGCTCGCCGTCGCCCTCGGAGGCACCCTCGGCTCGAGCCGGGGCCTCGGGCTTATCCAGACGATCGAGCGAAATCTTGCCGCGATCGTCGACCTCGATGACGACGGCCTTGACCTCGTCGCCCACGTTGAGGACGTCCTCGACCTTCTCCACGCGGCCCTTGGCGACGCGGGAAATGTGCAGCAGGCCGTCCTTACCGGGCAGCAGGTTCACGAAGGCGCCGAAGGGCTGGATGGAGACCACACGACCGGTGTACTCCTCGCCCGGCTCGGGAACCTTGATGATGAGCTTAATGCGCTCGACGGCCTGGTCGACGGACTCGCCGGTGCCGCCGACAAAGACGGTGCCGTCCTCCTGGATGTCGACCGAAGCGCCGGTCTCATCCTGGATGCCGCGGATGACCTTGCCGCCGGAACCGATGACGTCACGGATCTTGTCGGTCGGGACCTGGATGGAGACGATACGCGGGGCGGTGCTGCGCGTGGTGTGGCGCGGCTCGGGAATCACATCGAGCATCTTCTGCAGGATGAAGGCACGGCCCTCCTTGGCCTGCTGCAGGGCGCGGGCCAGAATGTCGAAGGTAAGGCCGGTAGCCTTGTTGTCCATCTGCAGGGCGGTGATGCCCTCGGTGGTGCCGGTGACCTTAAAGTCCATGTCGCCCAGGAAGTCCTCGAGACCTTGGATGTCGGACAGGACCACGGTCTTGCCCTCCTCCTGGATCAGGCCCATGGCGATACCGGAGACCGGGCGCTTAATGGGCACGCCGCCGTCCATAAGGGCGAGCGTGGAGCCGCAGGTCGAAGCCATCGAAGAAGAGCCGTTGGACTCCATGACCTCGGAGACCACACGGATGGCGTAGGGGAATTCGTTCTCGTCGGGGAGCACCGGGAGCAGAGCGCGCTCGGCCAGGTTGCCGTGACCGATCTCGCGGCGCTTGGGGCTGCCCATGCGGCCGGTCTCGCCGGTGCAGAACGGCGGGAAGTTGTAGTGGTGCATGTAGCGCTTGCCCTCGGTGGGCTCGATGGTATCCAGACGCTGGCCCTCGTTGAGCATGCCAAGCGACAGGACGGAGAGCACCTGGGTCTGGCCGCGCTGGAACAGGCCGGAGCCGTGAACGAGCGGCAGGTAGTTGTCCTTCACCATGATGGGACGGATCTCGTCGGCGGCACGACCGTCAACGCGCTCGCCGGTCTCGACGACCATGGTGCGCATGGCCTTCTTCTCGAGCTTCTTGAGCGCCACGGGGATCTCGCGCTCCCAAGCGGCCTGCTCCTCCTCGGTGAACTCGGCGCGGATGGACTCCTTCAGAGCCTCGACCTTGCCGATACGGGAGAGCTTGTCGGCGTCACGCAGAGCGGCAGCCATCTCGTCGTAGTGGGCGAAGATGCGCTCCTGGACCTCCTCGACGGGCTGGTCGAGCGGATACTCCTTCTTGACGATTGCGCCGTTGACCCGCTCCCACTCGGCGACGAACTCGTCCTGGGCCTGGCAGAAGGCGGCAAGGGCCTCCTGACCAAACTTCATAGCGGCGAGCATGTCGTCCTCGGAGATCTCCTCGGCGCCGGCCTCGACCATCGAGATGAAGTCGGCAGAACCGCCCAGCTCCAGGTCCAGGTCGGAGTTCTCGCGCTCCTCATAGGTGGGGTTGACGATAAACTCGCCGGTCTCCACGTTGCGGCCGATGCGCACGCAGGCAAGCGGGCCCTCGAAGGGCACGCCGCCGAGCGTCATGGCCAGGGAAGCACCCATGACGTTGATGACGTCGAAGGGGTTGACCTGGTCGGCAACGAGCGAGGTGGCGACGATGTGCACCTCGTTGCGGAAGCCGTCCGGGAAGCTCGGGCGAATAGGGCGGTCGATCATGCGGGCCGTGAGCGTGGCCTTCTCGCTGGGACGGCCCTCACGCTTGAGGTAGCCACCCGGGATGCGACCGGCGGCGTACATCTTCTCGTTGAAGTCGACGGTCAGCGGGAAGAAGTCGTAGTTCTTGCGCTCCTTGGAGACGACCACGGTGTCGAGCATCGTGGTGTCGCCCTGCTTGACCAAGCAGGCGCCGGTGGCCTGCTTGGCGAGCTCGCCGGACTCAAAGGTGTAGGTCTTGCCGTACAGCTCAAAAGTCTTGGATACGAGTGTCATTGTTCTCCTTTACCCCACAGGCCCCTTGCCTGCAGGCTTCTCATGTGACGCAGGCCCCCTGCCCTCGCCACGCTTCAGAGCGTGATTGTTCACGCCCTTACACAAAAAGAGCGCCCCGCTGCGCAGGACGCTCTTAGCATGTACAAATCCAACTACTGGATGTTGTCGCGGATGCCCAGAGCCTTGATGAGCTCACGATACTCGACGATGTCGTTCTTCTTGATGTAGGAGAGAAGACGACGACGACGGCCGACGAGCATGAGCAGGCCACGACGGGTGTGGAAGTCCTTCTGGTGGGACTTCATGTGCTCGGTCAGCTCCTTGATGCGCTCGGACAGGATGGCGACCTGAACCTTGGGGTTACCGGTGTCGACCGGGGTGTTACCGAACTGGGCGGTCAGCTCCGCCTTGCGCTCTTTGGAAACAGTCATTGTTTCACCTTTCGTTTCTTGTCGCCCGCGGGCGACGCTATACGCCTCGGACTGGGAAGCCGCCGGTGGAGCGAGCATCCAAGGTCGAGGTACCAACAGGTCGGTATGTTACCACAAGCAGACCGCGCCTGCGCATCATCACCGACCCAACATGAATTCCATCGCACGGAGGCGTTGGTCGGTATGCGTCGCCGCCCACACATGCGAAAGCCCGAGCAAGAACGCCGCCGTATGCGGATCGATTCGCTCGGCCATAAGCGCATCGAACGTCATGGACATGAGGGCGCGCAACCATGCAACCTCGCCGTTCGACACCAGCTCGGCGCCCGGAACGCTCGAAGCGCACGAGCCGCACATGAGGCCGCCCGCTTGGGGCGAGAAATATGACAGCATGGGGTCTCCGCACAGCACGCAGACCGAAAAATCGGGTCGATAGCCAACGTGCGACAGCAGCTTAAAGACATATGCCGCCACAAGTAGATCCATATGCGCCGTGTCGAGCCCACTGCCCACCAGGGCAAGCGCCCGCTGCGTAATGGCAAAGGTGAACGGGTCCTCGGCGTCCTCGAATGAGCACACGTGCGCGACCTCGGCGATCGCGCTTGCGGCACAGGTCGTCTCATAGTCGGGCGCGGCACCGAGCGGCGCCTCCATAAGCTCGGCCTGAGAAATCACGTCGAGCGACCGTCCATGCGCGAGCAGCATATCGACGGTACAGAACAGCTCGCAGCGTGCCGCCAAGCGCCCGCCGGGCTTACGTGCGCCCTTTGCCACGGCACGCACCTGCCTGCCCCGCTCATCAAGCATCGTCAAAATCAGGTCGGTCTCTTTGAGCTTGGTCTTGTCGAGAACGAGCGCTTTCGTGCGATATGTCCGGGAGCCTGCCATTCGCGCCGCGAATCCCTAATCCTCGGCGTTATAGCCAAAGCGGCGAATCTGGGCCTCGTCATCGCGCCAGCCGGCCTTGACCTTCACGTCCAGCTCCAAAAAGACCTGCGTGCCAAAGATGCGCTCAAGGTCGCGACGGGCATCGATACCGATATGCTTAATCATCTCGCCGCCCTTGCCGATGATGATGCCCTTCTGGCCCTCGCGCTCAACGTAAATGGTGGCATGCACACGCAGCACCTTCTTGGTCTGCTCGAGCGCATCGCAGATCACGCCCACGGAGTGCGGGATCTCATCACGGGTGCGGCGCAGGACCTTCTCGCGAACAAACTCGGCCACGAGGGTCTCGTTGGAAGCGTCGGTACCCATGTCCTCGGGAAACCAACGCGGGCCCTCGGGCAAAAAGTGTGCAACGGTCTCGATAAAGGCATCGACGTTGAAGTTCTTGACCGACGACGTCACGATCTCGTCGTCATACTCCATCAGTTCGTGTGCCGCTTTGAGCTGCTCCATGACCTGTGCGGGGTCGGCCTCGTCGGCCTTGGTAAGCACCAGGACCTTCTTGCAGTGGGCGCATCTGACACGCTCGGCGACCCAGGCGTCTCCCCTGCCGATAGGCTTGGTGGCATCAATCAAAAACGCGACGACGTCAACGTCGTTCAGCTCGAACAGCGCACTCTTGTTGAGCTCGGAGCCCAGGCCGTCCTTGGGCTTGTGAATACCCGGGGTATCGACAAAAACCAGCTGGTAGCCGGGGCGATTGACCACGGCGCGCATACGGCGGCGGGTCGTCTGGGCAACCGGCGAGGTGATGGCGACCTTTTTACCATAGCAGGCATTGAGCAGCGTGGACTTGCCGGCGTTGGGACGACCGACCAGGGCAACGAAACCGCTGCGAAAACCGGGCTCCACGTCGCCAAAGCCCATGGGGTTGTCGCCCTCGTCACACAGGGCGTCGAGCTCTTCGTCGCTCATGCCCTCAAACGGGTCGAACTCCTCGACTTCCTCGAACTCCTCGGCATTCGCCGCATCCAGGGACTCGACATCCAGAATCTCATCGGTAGGCTGCATATTGTCGGGCATGGGAATCCCTTTCTAAATAAAGCCGAGCGCGTGGGCAAATACCAGCAAGCCCACAATCGCGGCGGTGATGGAAAGAACGTATACGGAAGCGGCAGCGATATCCTTGGCACGCTTCGCAAGCGGATGGAGCTCCTGGGTCGCCAGATCGACGATGGCCTCCATGGCGGTGTTGCACAGCTCCCCATGAATCACCAGGCCACAGCAGATGACAATCGTGCCCCACTCGGCAATATCGAGCCCCACAGTGCAGCCGGCAATGACGGTGAACACGCCCGCCACGAGCATGACCTTGATGTTGCGCTCGGTCTTGACGGCGGTGACGAAGCCCTCCATGGCGTAGGAGAACGACTTTAAGAAGGACGGATGGTCCTTATTCGATCCGGGAATCATAGACGGCTCCTAGTCGTGGGCGTGGTTGGTGATGGGGCCGACGTGGACCAGTTTGGGGTCCTCGCCGCGCTCGAGCGCCAGATCGCGCAGGATGGCATCCTCGCGGGCCTCCATGACCTCGGCCTCGTCGTCCTCGATGTGGTCATAGCCCAGCAGGTGCAGCATGCCGTGCACGAGCATCAGACGGCACTCGTCAGCAGGGCTGTTGCCAAAACCGGGGGCTTGGCGGGCAATGACCTGCGGGGCCAAGATAATATCGCCGAGCTCAAGCGTCTCGTCGGCGGGAATACCCTCGTCAAAGGCAGAGTCGCACTCAAACGAGAGCACATCGGTGGTACGGTCGATACCGCGCCATTCGTGGTTGAGTTCGTGCATCTCGTCCTCGTCGACATACGAAAGGGAGATCTCGACTTCACGCTCAACGCCCTCGGCGACAAGCACGACCTCGCAGATGTGCTCTACCTCCTGCGCGTCGAGCAGCGTATCGAGCTCGGCATCGTTGCTGATCAATACACTCAACGGGACTCCTTTCGGGCGCGCACACGTCTCTCGCGCGCGTCATCATACGAATCGTAAGCCTCAACGATACGGCCTACCAAGGCATGGCGCACTACGTCGGCACGCTCCAGGTGCGAGAATGCGACGTCATCGACACGGCCCAAAATCTGCTCGACATCGGCAAGACCGCCGCGGCGACCCACCAGGTCGCGCTGGCTCAGGTCACCGGTGATCACGAACTTGGAGTTAAAGCCAAGGCGCGTCAGGAACATCTTCATCTGCTCGGGCGTGGTATTTTGCGCCTCATCGAGCACCACGAAGGCATCGCTCAGCGTACGACCGCGCATGTAGGCAAGCGGGGCGATCTCGATCACACCACGCTCCATGAGCTCGTCGGTACGCTCGCGATCCATCATGTCAAAAAGGGCGTCGTAGAGCGGACGCATGTACGGATCGATCTTTTCCTCGAGGGTGCCGGGTAAAAAGCCCAGGTTCTCCCCCGCCTCGACAACCGGGCGCGTCAAGATCAGGCGGCCCACCTCGTGACGCTTAAGCGCGGCGACGGCGAGCGCCATGGCCAGATAGGTCTTACCGGTGCCGGCTGGACCCAGGCCAAACGTGATGGTATGCGAGCGGATGGCATCCACATAGCGCTTTTGGCCGATCGTCTTGGGACGAATGACGCGACCGCGATATGAAAGCAGCACGTCATCGCGAAGCGATGTGGCCTCATGCTCGCCGTCGCGCAAGACGGCCAGGCAACGCGAGACATCGTCGGCAGAAAGGGTACGACCGGCTGCCGCCTCGCGAAAAGCATGTTCGAAAAAGCGCGCCACGAGCTCGACCTCGTCCGGGTCGCCGCTCACGGCAATACTATCGCCACGGGCAACCACGTGAGCGCGAACCAAACTCTCAAGCGCGCGAAGGACGCCGTCACCGGCGCCCAAAACACGCGAGGGGTCAATTCCCTCGGGAACGGTGAGTCTAATCTTCGAGGCTTCCATGAACCTCCCTGCGCGCATGGACCAAGCCGGAATCATCGACTCCGATGATAGCAACATCGAGCAGGCACGGGGCTGTAAGTCCACAGGTATCGTCAAGACGGGCACGATGAAACGAGCCGAGGGTCAGGTTATCACCGTATTCGAGCACGGCGCGTTCAACGGTTCCCACGCGACGACGAGCGTCGGCAATGGCGAGTTCCTGCGCCGCGGCCCGCATACGGCGGCTACGCTCGGCCATGACCTCGGGCGGCACCTGGTCGGGCATATCGGCCGCCAGGGTACCGGGGCGCTTGCTGTAACGGAACACGTGCATGCGTGAGAAGCCCACGCGACGGCACAGCGCCAGCGACTCCTCAAACTCCTCGTCCGTCTCACCGGGAAAACCGACGATAACGTCGCACGAAAGAGACGCCTGCGGCAGGTTAGCGCGAATCATGCGCACCGTGTCCTCGAAGGCCTCGGCGCTATAGGGACGGCCCATGCGATGCAGGGTCGCCGTGCAGCCGGACTGCACGGGCAGGTGCAAAAATGGGGCGATACGCTGCGGATAGAGCGCCATAACCTTAAGCAGGCGCTCAGAGATATCCATGGGCTCGACAGAGGAAATGCGCACTTGGGGAATAGACGTGCGCTCCATAATGGCCTCGAGCAGCTCGTCAATCTCGACATGCTCGTCGGTCGCGCTCTTGCCGTCATAGGCGCCCAGGTTCACACCCGTCAGCACCACCTCGGGCACACCGGCCTCCTGGGCCTCGCGAACTTGTTCGAGCACGGACTCGACCGGCACAGAGCGCTCAGGTCCGCGGGCCTTCCACACAATGCAGTAGGTGCAACGATGGTTGCAGCCGTCCTGGATCTTCACACCCAGGCGAGAACGGCCCAGCGCTTCGACCACATCGCCGTCGCTGCAGGCGGAAACGCTATCGGACTCGACGCCCAGCACATCGCAGACACGCTCAGCAACATCGATCTTGGACGGCTCGGCGATCACACGGTCCGAAAGCTCCAGCAGCTCCTCGGGATGCAGGTTGACGACACAGCCGGTCACGACAACATAGGGCTCGCCCGGATAGGAAAGCGCATGACGAACGGCCTTGCGGGTCTTGGCCTCAGCCTCGCCCGTCACGGCGCAGGTATTGATGACGATCAGATCGGCATCCTGGGGCTCCACCATCGCAAAGCCCAGGTGCATAAGATCGGCAGTGATACGGTCGGACTCAACCCGGTTGACGCGGCAGCCGAGGTTGACGACGGAAATATGAGGTGCGAGCACACGGGCTCCTTAATCGAGGATATCGTCGAGGGCACTCTTAATGCGATCGGTCACCGACTTCTTACCGGAAGCGACGTCATCGCCCATCTCATCGGCGAAAGCACGGAGCAGCTCGCGCTGCTTATTGGAAAGATTGGTGGGAACGACCACGCGCAGTTGCACGATCAGGCGGCCGCGAGAACCGCCACCGCCAATGCGCGGCATGCCGTAGTTATTGACGCTCACGGTATCGCCGTACTGGGCGCCGGCGGGAACAGTCACCTTAACGACCTCGTCGGGCATAATGCCCTCGACCTCGATCTCGCAGCCGAGCGCAGCCTGCGCAATCGAGATATCGCTCACCAGGTACAGGTCGTCACCGTTGCGCTTAAAGCGCTCATGGTCGGCAACGCGCACGTTGACAATCAGGTCGCCCGAAGGCTCGCCGCGAAGGCCGGCCTCGCCAAAGCTGCTCACGCGCAGCTGGCGACCGGTCGAAACGCCGGCGGGAATATCGATGTCGATCTTTTCATGCGAAGGCGTACGGCCCTGGCCGTCGCAGGTCTCGCAGGGATGGTCGATAACCGTGCCCTCGCCATGGCAGTCGGGGCAAGGCGAGGACGACTGGACCTGGCCCAGGAACGAACGCTGAACCGTCGTGACGTAGCCCGTGCCGTGGCAGCGGCCGCATTGCTTTTCCTGTGCGCCCTCGGCCCTACCGGTGCCATTGCAGTCCTCGCAAGGAGCAAGGCGGTCATAGCTAATCGTCTTTTTGCAGCCGAGTGCCGCCTCCTCAAGGGTCACCGAAAGGGAAATGGCCATGTCGCGGCCGCGACGGCGCTCACGGCGATTACGAGCACCACCGCCGGCGCCGCCACCAAAGAACGACGAGAAGAGGTCGTCCATGCCCATGCCGCCAAAGATATCGTTGATGTCGACATAGCCAGAACCACCGGGGCCATCGGGTGAGCCGTAGCGATCGTAGTTAGCGCGCTTCTGCTTATCGGAAAGAACGGAATAGGCCTCGTTGAGCTCTTTGAACTTGGCCTCGGCCTCGGGGTCGTCCGAAACATCCGGATGTACGGTACGGGCCTTCTTTAGAAACGCACGCTTAATCGTCCGCGCGTCGGCATCCTTGTCGACGCCAAGCACCTCGTAGTAATCCCTATTTTCCGACACGACCGAATCCTTCCGACTTTCATTATTGTCACAGTGCGTCCTATACCCAAGCTGGGCCGACCGCAAACAGAGGGTTTGATGCTATTGCATTTGGTACGGCGAAAGCATGGCCCTCTGCGAGCAACTCGCGAACCAAACCGACACGAGCGCGAACATGAAGCCGTTGGCAAAACCGTTGGCAAACTGCATCGCACCGCGCTTCCACCACAGCAGGCTGCGGTGGAGCACACCGTCCGAAAGCACCATGAACAGGCCCATGGTAAACGGAATAAAGCACATCACGGCAAAGGCCGAGAACACGCCCGAGATAGCCGACAGCACCAAAAACGGTGCCACGATGCCCATGAGGTAGAAGCCGGTGCGTGCCTTGCCCTCCAGGCGCTCGGCCTCCACGTGGGCACGGCCGACCAGATCGCCCCCCGAAGCGCCATTGGTGCCGGCATGACCCATGTTGGGAATGCGCACCTCGTCGCCGTCATGCGTGCCGGCGGGAAACTCAATCGTCTGCTCGGTCGTCACGCGAGTACGACCGCTACCGCCGCAATCGGGGCACGGGTCGGCTACAACCTTGCCAGAGCCGCCGCACTCGGGGCAAACCGACTGGAACGTGCCCGCGCCAAACAGGAAGGACAGGTCGACGTCGATATGGCCGCGACCACCGCAGCTCGGGCAGGTATGGGCATGCTCAGACGAAACGGAGCCCGAGCCGCCGCAGTGACCGCAGGTATCGAAGCGCGTGTAGCGGACGGTCTTGCGGGCACCGCCCTTGGCCTCCTTGGCGTCGAGTTTGATATCGACGACCACGTTGGCGCCGTTCTCGGGATTGTAGGCAGCCTGCCCACGACGCTGCTGGCCCCAGGCACCGCCGAAGGGGAAGCCGCCCTCAAAAGGATTGCCATAACCCGTGCCGCCGGCGTAGCCGCCACCATAGGGCGAAGCCGTAGGAGCACCGGCAAAGGGATTGCCCGAGCGCATGGCGTCATAGCGCGCGCGTTTTTGCTCATCCGAAAGTACGGCGTAGGCCTCTGAAACCTCTTTAAACTTTTCCTCGGCATCCGGCTCTTTGTTGACGTCCGGATGGAGCTTGCGGGCCTTTTGCTGGAAGGCCTTTTGAATATCACGCGAGGTGGCATCCTTGGAGACACCAAGAATCTCGTAGTAGTCTTTTTCGTTCATCGTCGCCATGCGCGGCAACCTCCTGCTCACAGCAGCGTATATATTGCGGTAATTCTACCCGAGCGGCCTAAGCTAGACCCCAAAACAGCTCGAACAGAACATTTCCATCGAGCCAGCCCAGGTGGGTCGGCGCCAGACGAGCGCGAACGCGGCCCGCGATGACGTCGGCAGAAGCAATAGGCCCCGCGTGGGCACCGCCGGACTCGAGCGCCCAGGCGACAAGGCCCAGCTCCAGGGCGCGGTCGCAAGCAGCTGTCAGCTCATCTGCCGGGATGACACGAGCCGCGCAAACCAACAGATCGGACGCGACACCGCGCGTCATGCGGCAGGCAAGCATCAGGTCCTCCGCAGCGGCCTCGCGCTGCGACAGACATTCGACCTCAAACGCCGTCGCGGCATCGTCGCGTTGCACCAAACGCACGCGATGCACGCCACCGCGGGACGAAACGCCGGGGAACAGCTCAGCCAAGCGATCAAAATCCTCGGCATCGAGCATGCCTGCGGCAGAGCGGCCCACGCCCAGATAACCCTGTCCGGTCCAATAGGCAATGTTGTGGGCGCACTCATGACCGTTGAGCGCGTAGCTCGCCACCTCATACGGATGATAGCCAACCGCACCCAGACGATTGCGAGCGATGTCCATGCAGGCGGCCTGAAAATCCTCATCGGGCTCGAGCGACTCGTCGCGGCACGCCATGCGGTAGAGCGGTGTGCCCTCCTCGAGCGTGAGCGGGTAAACCGAGACATGATGTGGAGCCGCCGCGAGCACGCTATCGAGCGTGCGCTGCCAACTCGCCGCCGTCTGTCCGGGAAGCCCGCACATAAGGTCGCACGACACATCGAGGCCAGCATTTTTGACCGTGGCAATAGCTGCAAGGGCGCGGTCGGCATCGTGAATGCGGCCAATAGCAGCCAGCTCGGTATTGTCGAGGGTTTGCACGCCCAGAGAAATGCGCGTAACGCCCGCCTCGGCAAGCGTGGTGGCGAGCTCTGCAGTCAGCGACTCAGGATTGGCCTCACAGGCAAACTCAACGGGCTTGCACCACAAGCGAACGCGTCGGGCGAGTTCCACCAGGCGCTTCCCCGCCAGCGACGGTGTACCGCCGCCAACATAGACGGTGCGGATCTGCGCAAGCGCTCCGGCGTCGCCAAAAGCATCGAGTCGCACATACAGCTGCTCAAAATAGACATCGAGCGCAGCATCTAGGTCACACGGCACAAAGCTACGCGAGTCGAAGTCGCAGTACCGGCACTTTTGGGCGCAAAACGGCACGTGCACGTACAGCGCGGTAATGGCCACCCTTAGGCCTCCAGCGGATGAGCGGGCACCGACTCGCCAGCGGCAAGTGCGGCCTCGCAGGCCACCACGTCGCGCTCGATATCATCGACCAATGCCATGAACTCCCCGTATGTGGAGCAACGCACCACCTGGGCGCGCCAGGCGGCGGCATGAGGCATCCCCTTTAAGTACCAGCTTGCGTACGTACGGGCACGCGACATGAGCGGCAACAGCTCGTGCGTGAGCGTCAGGTGCTCGCGCAAGGCATCCAAGCGCTCGCGTGAGGAGCGAGACGGCACCGGCGTGGCGTCCAACGCAAGGGTGCGGGCATCGCCGAACACCCAGGGATTACCGTAGATGCCGCGCGCGATAAACACCGAGCTGGCACCCGAGCTGCGCAGATGCTCCGCGGCATCCTCGGCGCAGAACACATCGCCCGAACCGATCACGGGAATCTCGACAGCATCGGCCACCTCATCGACGACCGACCAATCGGCCTGGCCCGTATAGAGCTGCGTGGCGCAGCGGCCATGCACCGCCACCGCGGCGGCACCGGCGCCTTCGAGCATCTGGGCAAACGTCGCGGCATTGCGATCTTCGGCATAAAAGCCCTTGCGGATCTTTACCGTCACGGGCACGTGCGCCGCGTTCACTGCCGCCTCGACGATCTTCTCGGCCAAATCGGGCGTGCGCATAAGCGCCGAGCCCTCACCCTTGGTAACGACCTTGCGGGCAGGACATGCCATGTTGATATCGATGAGCGACAGGCGATCGCCCACGCGTTCCTCAACGGCAGCGACGGCGCTTGCAAATTGATCGGGTTTGGAGCCAAAGAGTTGCACGCAAATCTGCTGCTCCTCGTCGGCCGGTAGCACCAAGCGCCACGTTTTGTTGCTGGCATAGGCAAGGCCTGCCACGCTCACCATCTCGCTGTACGCAAGGTTGGCGCCGCGACGGCGGCACATGATGCGATAGGCGGGATCGGTCACGCCCGCCATGGGAGCCATAAGGAACGGCTGCTCGGCATAGGCACCCAGCAGCCGCTTGCTGTATTCAGAAAGCGCCATGGACCTACTCGTCCACCTTGAGGATCGCCATAAAGGCCTCCTGCGGGACCTCGACCGATCCGATGGCCTTCATGCGCTTCTTGCCCTCTTTCTGCTTCTCGAGCAGCTTGCGCTTACGCGAGATATCGCCGCCGTAGCACTTGGCAAGCACGTCCTTGCGACGCGCCTTGACGGTGGAACGGGCGATGATCTTGTTGCCGATGGCACCCTGGATGGGCACCTCGAACAGCTGGCGTGGGATGATTTCCTTGAGCTTGTCGCACAGACCGCGGGCCAGTCCATAGGCCTTGTCCTTGTGCACGATAAACGACAGCGCATCCACCTCGTCGCCCGAAAGCAAGATATCGAGCTTCACAAGCTCGGAGGGACGATATTCGTTGAACTCATAGTCGAGCGAGGCATAGCCCTTGGTACGGCTCTTGAGCTGGTCAAAGAAGTCCAAGATGAGCTCGGCGAGCGGCATATCAAAACGCATCTCGACCGATTTGCTCGTCAGGTGAATCATGTCGGTCGTGACGCCGCGGTGCTCGATGGCGAGCTGCATAACGGCACCCGTATACTCAGGCGGGCAGATGATCTTGGCCTTGAGGTAGGGCTCCTCGATACGCTCGATACGCGTGGCCTCGGGCAAATCCTGCGGGCTGCGAACATCGACCATCTCGCCGTCGGTCTTATAGACGTGATAGTCGACCGAGGGGCTCGTGGCGATCAGATCCAGGTTGAACTCGCGCTCCAGGCGCTCCTTGACGACCTCCATGTGCAGCAGGCCCAAGAAGCCAACGCGAAAACCAAAGCCGAGCGCCACCGAGGTCTCGGGCTCCCACACCAACGACGGATCGTTGACGTGCAGCTTATCGAGCGCGTCACGCAGGTTCTCGTAGTCCTTGTTATCGATCGGGAACAGGCCCGTATAGACCATGGGCTTGGCCTCGCGGTAACCGGGAAGCGGCTCGGGGCAGGGATTCGACGCCCACGTGAGGGTATCGCCCACGCGAACGGCCTCGGGGTCCTTCAGGCCCGTGACCACGTAGCCAACCTCACCGACCGTCAGAGCGTCGACCGGGGTCTCGGCGGGACGCTTGACGCCCACGCCGTCGACCAAAAAGTCGCCCTTTGCCTGCATCATGCGCAGGGTATCGCCCTTTTTGATGGAGCCGTCAAAGACGCGCACCGTGGCGACGACACCACGATACTCGTCGAAGTACGAATCCAGGATGAGCGCCTTGAGCGGAGCCGTCGCATCACCCTTGGGCGGCGCGATCAAAAAGACAATAGACTCCAACAGATCGTGGATACCCTCGCCGGTCTTGCCCGACACGCACACGGCATCGTCGGCAGGAATCGCCAGGTCGTCCTCGATCTCGGTCTTGACCTCATCGGGATGGGCCGAGGGCAGGTCGATCTTGTTGATGGCCGGCACAATGTCCAGATTGGCGTTCATGGCGAGCGTCGCGTTGGAGACGGTCTGCGCCTCGACACCCTGAGTGGCGTCGACGACGAGCACTGCGCCCTCGCAGGCGGCCAGCGAACGCGAAACCTCGTAGGTAAAGTCCACGTGGCCCGGCGTATCGATCAGGTTGAACTGATACGTCTCACCATCGTCGGCGTCATAGGAAACGCGGACGGCATTGGATTTGATCGTGATTCCGCGCTCGCGCTCGATATCCATCGTGTCGAGCAGCTGCGACTCCATGTCGCGCTCGTCGACGGCATGCGTGAGCTCGAGGATACGGTCACTGATCGTGGACTTGCCATGGTCAATGTGCGCAACGATCGAGAAGTTGCGGATGTGGGAAATGTCAATTGAAGTAATCATGCGGACTATCTTACCTGAGCGGTACGAAAAATGGAGCCTGCTCCATAAAACAGGCTCCATTTATGCGCGTAATCTGTGTGGTGTGAAATTTACAACTTAGGCGTTGATGCTGTTCACGAGCTTGGCAAGACCGGACTTGCGGTTGGAAGCCTGGTTCTTGTGGATAACATGCTTGGCGGCAGCCATGTCAAGACGCTTGGTGACGGTCTTGAGGGCAGCCTGGGCCTTCTCGGCGTCGCCCTCGGCGACGGCGGACTGGACGTGCTTGGTCAGCGTCTTGAGCTCGGACTTGACAGCCTTGTTACGCATGCGAGCTGCCTCATTGGTGCGGATACGCTTCTTCTGAGACTTGATGTTTGCCACTTCTGGAGTTCCTTTCGAGTTCCTTGCAAAAAATGTATGACACCTCTGAGACACGGTGAGGTCATGCAAGCGCCTACTATAGCACGCTCCCCCTCAAAGGGATAGAACGAATTTGCCAAATAGGCAGGTATCATCACGATTTTCTCAAGATGTTCGTAATCCAGAGCAAAAGCGCGGTCTCCGAATCGGCCGAACCCTTGAGTGCGAGCTCGACATCGACCGCGCCCTCGAGCGCCGCGACGAGTTCTGCCATCGAAAAACGGCGTGCCCAAGTCAGATGATTCTTGACCTGCCAGGACTGGAGCTTAAGCGTGGCGGCGAGCTCGCGGCCCTGTCCGCGCGAATCGAGGGCCTTGGCGACGATCAGCTCGCGGATACGACCGCACAGCAGCGTGTAGGTCCACACGTAGCTTTTAGCCGGCAGCAGATTAAAGAGCTCGAGCGACCGGCGCATATCGCGGGCCGAGACCGCGTTGAGAAAGTCCCAGGGTTGGACCTCGGCCGTACGCACGATCCAACGCTCCACGTCGGCAAGCTCAATCTGGGGCGCCTCGACCATCTGGGCAAGCTTTGCCAAGTCATTATCGAGCATGCGGGTGTTTTCGCCCGAACGCGAGACAAGCTCCTCGGCAGCCGCCGTCGAGATCGACTTGCCGTGCTGCGTCGCCATCTGCTGCACGCGGCGCGGCAGATCCCAGCGCCTGGCGCCAGAGCAATCGATCACGGCCTTCTTGTCGATCTTGGCGACCGCCTTGTACAGGCGCGTGTTCTTGGCAAGCGAATCGGCGATGATGAGGCAGACCGTCGTGGGGCTGGGGCTCGCCAGATACTCGACGAGCGGCTCCGAGACCGCCTTGGAAAGCTTTGAGCAGCCCTCAAGGATTACCAAGCGAAACTCACTACCCATGGGAAAGGTGTTAAGCGATCCGATGATCGACTCGATATCGGGGTCCTTGGTCATATCGCGCTCGTCGAGGTTGAACTCGACCATGCCCGACTTTTCCAGACGCGCCTTCATACGCGAGACGGCGTGATCGCGCTTGACTCCGTCGGTACCGACGATCAGATATGCCGGCAGCAGACCGGTTCCGGACATCGCGCTCCTCTCTCGCAGACTCTTGAATTCGTACCGTGCCATTTTAGCCCAGGGGCCACCGCGCGCCAACGATGTCGTCACGGTCGCTGGCATCGCATCGCAAAGCCCTTCGCAGTCGGTGTGACGGTAATGTCGCCGTGTTCGATGGTGCACGCGAACACGCCACCCGCTTCCTTCACGGCATCGATGCAGGCATCGGACGGATGGCCGTATCGATTCCCCTCGCCCGCGCTCGCGAGGGAAAGCTCGGGCTTCAGGACGTCCAGCAACTCGCCATCGACTGAAACCTTGGAGCCGTGATGTCCCAGCTTGAGGACATCGATGTCCCCTACCTCCTGGGCAAACTCGCGTTCCTGGTCGAGCTCGGCGTCACCGGTCAGCAACATGCGCAAGCGCTTTCCCTCTTGTGCGTAGGTGAGCAGCAAGACAAGCGAGTCCTCGTTACCCTCGCCATCCACGGACTCGAATGGCCACATCACGCGGGCGCGAAACGCGCCGATGTCAACAGTATCGCCCCGCTTCACCTGCCGATATAAAACGCCAGGCCGATCCAGAATCTCTTCAGGGGCATCCTCCAGCGCATCCGCCGCCACGGCAATCGTTCCAACCGAAAACTGTTCCAGCACGGCAGGCAGGCCACCCCAGTGATCCTCATCCCAATGCGTTACAAACACGGCATCGATATGATGCACGTTATTGCGCACTAGTGCCGCCGCCACACGCTCGTCAAGCCCGCAATCGACAAGTGCTACGACATCGCCTTGACGGATAAGAATGGCATCGGCTTGGCCCACATCGAGCACCGTAACCGAAGGCGGAGCAAATCGATCCCAATAGACATACGGGACAACCGCCGCGAAAGCCAAGCACAGCAGTCCTGCTGCCATGGGACGCGCACGCGGTCGCGGCCAGCATACCAGGAGTGCCGTCAAAGCAATCGGCACGAGGTATATCCAGACGGAATCGGGCGGCACGCTCACGGATGCACCCGGCACGGCGGCAAACAGCTGCTCAAAGAACAGTGCGCAACGGGCGGCAATCATGGGCACAACGAGCGCCCAAGTCCGCAACGGAGCCACGAGCGAAAAGGGACCTAGCACGATCGACACAGCAAGCAGTACGCTCACCACCGGACCGATGACCACATTTGCCAGCGGAGCAATGAGCGAGAACGTACCGAGAGCGGGAATGGTAATGGGAAGTGTCGCCAGTTGCGAGCACAGCGTGACGGAAAGCATGCTGGCAACGCCCGATGGCACACCCAGCTCACCCAAAGCGTAGGTCGCATACGGACAAAAGCACAGGATGGCAAAGACGCTAGCACACGAGAGCTGAAAGCCCATCTCGAACAACACCGTTGGGCGGAGCAGCACAAAAATCGACATGGTCACAAAGAGCGCTGAGAGGCCGTGCCGACGACGCCCCGCTCCGTTGGCGACAAGCGTCGCGAACACCATGCAGCACGCGCGCACGGCCGAGGGAGACGCGCCCGTAAAGGCAGCGTAGGCCACGAGCGTAACTGCCAATAGCACGTGCTGCAGCCCGCGTGAACAACGCGCCTTTTGCAATACGCCCTCGATTACAAACCCCACGATAGCCAAATGGCTGCCCGAGACGGCGATAAGATGCGCCGTTCCCGTCACCGAAAACCAGTCGCCCGCCGGCTGGGCGCGTAGCTCGGCCGAACGGCCGCAGACGGCACCGGCTATGAGCGCACGCGCTGGGTCGGTCGCAGGCGCGATGGACGCAAGCAGCCCATTTCGCAGCCGAAGCAGCGGCCCCGGTGAACCCTCATCGACCGACACAATCCGAACAGCTTTAACCTTGCGCACCTCGCCTCGGAGCACACGCGATCGTCCATACGCATCGTTCTCAAAACGTGAGACTCGGCCGACAACACGCACATGCGCCCCGACCTTGAGCTCGCGGTCGCACGATAGACGAACCGCTGCCAAGTTCTTACTGTCCGCGTGTGCCTCGCAGGTATAGGAATACACCTCGTCGTTTATGGATGGATCACCCTGCACGACAAACTCGAGGCTGCTTGCCGCTCGACCGTCGAGCGCCTTCGAGGCGCTAAGCGCGCCCACAGCCCACCACGCCGAGACGACTGCTCCCGCCACGAGACCGACGGACGCGGCATAGAGCCACCGCTTCCAAGGATCAAGCCGCGCACAAGATTGAGCCAGCACAACGAATACCGCCGCCGAAACGGGAATGGTCCATAGCGGCCCGACCGCCGGCGCCCGCTCCCCCACCAGCGCATCAGCAGCCATGTTGAGCACCAAGACGCAACTCATGCACATGCCGGCACACAGGGCCATTGTCCACGGCATCAGGGGCCGCGGAGGCATCACACGCTCGCGCTCGGTCGCACTCATACGCAAATGCAATCTTTGATTTTGGCAAGCTTCTTCTCGCCAATGCCCGACACACGCATCAGATCGTCAACCGAGGCAAAAGCACCGTTCTTTGTCCGCTCATCGATAATCGACTGTGCCATAGAGGGGCCGATGCCCGAAAGCGTCTGTAGCTCTGCCGCGCTTGCCGTATTGATATTTACTAGCCCTGTCGCGCCACCCACGCCCGATGATGCGGAAGCCCCACCATCAACACGGACTTCCGCAATGGACACCTGCTGCTCCCCTACCGTTGGAACGTGAATCTTCTGTCCATCAGTGACCTTGGATGCCCGATTAAGCCCCGTAATGTCTGCCTCGGGCGCCAGCCCGCCGGCGGCATCAATCGCCTGAGCCACCCGCGCGCCGTCCTTGAGGCGATATACACCGGGCGACGCAACGGCACCATCAACATCGACATAGACCTCTGCCGCGGTAGAGGCCTTGGACGAAGAGCCTTCGGATGTCTTTCCACTCGAGGCGTCGGCAGATCCCGGCTCCACCGATGAACCCGAGCCATCAGCACGCTCAAACGACACGCCGCCGGCACCGCCGCCAAGGTTCGCCATTGCCAATCCGCTCGCCATCGCAATGACGATGAGCACTGCCAAAACCACTGCTTTATGCCCGAGCAACTTACCCGCCCAGCGGTCCATCCATTTGACTCGTTCATGTTGTTTGCGCTGCGCCATAGCAAAACCTCCCAACAACATCGTGTCAGGAAAGGAGCCCCGCAGCCCCCACACGCCAAAGCCGGTTTTCACGGTCAAACCAAAAGCTGACCAAAACCTTGCGCAAATCTGTCCATTTATTCAGACACACGTCAGCGAATGAACAGTTTGACGTTAATCGTCCAGCTAGTAAAAGACCGACGATGCAGGCGCATCGTCGGTCTATGCACAAATTTACTCGTGATCTTGGTAAATCTCACGCGGAGCGAGCTCCGAATGTTTGCGTTTTAAGGTCTTGGGGGCCTTGTATGTGTTGCTCTCGAAGTCGATGTACTCGGTCTGTTTGAGCAAGCGCCCGATCATCTCCTCGTGATCGAACAGTTCCCAAGCCTCATGCACGGCATCGAGCTTGGCGTGTGTCTCGGGGCGGCGCGGCATAAAGAGCGTGCAGCAGTCGGGTGCGGCCTCGGTCGAGATATCAAACGTACCGATTTCCTCGGCACGCGCAATGATCTCTTGCTTGTCCGAACCGATCAGTGGACGGAACACGGGAATCTTCACGGCCTCGTTGACGGCCATGATGTTCTCGAGCGTCTGCGAGGCAACCTGACCAAGCGATTCGCCGGTCACGATGGCCTTGGCGCCCTCGATGTGCGCAATGCGCTCCGCAACCGAATACATGATGCGGCGATACATAATCACGCGAAGGTTACTGGGGCAGGTGACCGAGATCTCGCGCTGGCAGTCGCCAAACGGCACCACGTACAGGCGACCGATCTGGACGCCCGGCGCAAGCGCACGGATGATGTCCTGCACCAGGTACTCGCTCGTATCGGGCGTCTGCGGACGGCCGGAAAAGTGCACCGGCACGCACACCGCGCCTCGGCGGGCGAGCATCCACGTCGACACGGGCGAATCGATGCCCGACGACAGCAGCGTCACGACCTTACCGGCAGAACCCACCGGCAGGCCGCCCACGCCGCGCTCGGAGCGGGCGTACACGTAGACGCTGCCCTGAACCACAAGCACATGAACCATCGCATCGGGATCGTGCATCTGGACCTTTTTATCGGGAAACGCCTCGCACAGCACCTCGCCCACCTGACGATTGATATCAATCGAGGTGAGCTCATAGTCGGTGTTGGAGCGCTTGGCATGCACCTTAAACGAATCGAAGGGGCCAAACTCACGCAGCGCCTTGACGGCGGCGGCACAGTACTCCTGCGGGTCGCGGTTGGTGTGATATGCCAGGGACACACGGGCGACGCCGGGAACGGTGCGAATGACACGCGCCGCCTCGTCGGCCTGGTGCTCGTTAAAAGTCACGAGGATATAACCGGAAATTCGAGACACGGCGTTCACGGAAAAGGCGGCCAAAGCCGCCTTGATGTTATCCATGAGGATATGCTCAAAATGTGCGCGGTTCTTGCCCTTCAGTCCAACCTCGTGATAGTGGACCAGGCAGACGCGAGCTGCCATTTAGGCTTCAGCCACCTTGTGGCCGAGTGCCTTCTCGTAGCGGGCCTCGTCGTAAGAGATGTCGCCATTGACAATCTCGTCCATAGCCATCGAGATGGTATCGGCACCGGAAAGCCCGATGGTGATGTCGTCGACATCCTGAACGGCGAGCACGCGGTTGTGCTGGCCACGCAGCATGCTATTGATGTCGCAGGCGCGCTTGGAAGCAAGCGAAGCGAGCAGGAAGCGGTTGTGATCGGTCTTCTCCAGAAGATCGTCAATACAAGGCTTTACAACGGACACGGACCTCAGATCCTTTCATGCATATCGAGAACGCGAACGAGCTCATCGGTCGCGCGGTCGAGATCGTCATTCACCACGACTGCGTCGTAGCGGTCGGCAAGGGCAAGCTCATCGGCGGCGTTTGACATACGCAGCTCAATCGTCTCGGGCGTCTCGGTACCACGACCGACCAGACGCTCGCGAAGCACCTCAAGCGAAGGCGGCTTGATAAAAATCAGCACGGCCTCGGGGAAACGTTCCTTCACCTGCAAGGCACCCTGGACATCGATCTCCAAAATCAGAGACGAACCAGAAGCGAGCTTGGACTGAACCTCGCTCACAAGCGTGCCGTAGCAGTTGCCGTGGACCTCGGCCCACTCAACAAACTCACCGTTTGCCACGCGGCGGTCGAACTCCTCGCGCGTCAGAAAAAAGTAGTTGACGCCATCGACTTCACCTTTGCGTGGTGCTCGCGTGGTAGCCGAAACCGTCAGGCCCAGGTTCGAGCGGCGCTCGCGCACACGAGTGACGAGCGTGCCCTTGCCTGCGCCTGACGGTCCAGAAATCACAAAGAGCTTTGAATCCTGAACGCTCACTTATTTGGTCAGCTGCTCGAGGAGCTGCTCGCGCTGACGGACGCCGAGGCCCTGGACGCGACGGGTAGCGGAGATGCCGAGCTCCTCCATGATCTTGGCGGCCTTGGCCTTGCCATAACCGGGGAGAGACTCGATGAGGGTGGAAACCTTCATGCGGGAAGCAATGGGGTCATCGGAGTTGAGCACGGACTCGAGGGACTTCTCACCTTTCTTGATCTGCTCGCGAAGCTCAGCACGGGCATGACGTGCGGCGGCAGCCTTCTCAAGAGCCTGCTTGCGCTGCTCGTCGGTAAGCTGAGGGAGTGCCATTCGTACCTCCAAATAGTTGGAATATATCTGATTCAATAATTGGCATTTTAGCACGTAAAACATACAAAATGCCCAATTGCGGCTCCATAGGTTAGACGATACCCGCAAAAAGTGCAATATACTGCGCCCAAAGTTAAACCCCTGACCTGCGATTCCACACAAAGGATGGGAAAGTTTACGCAGGCACAGGGGCTATTTTGTGCTAATGAGACCCAAAAGTGATGACTTAAGGGAATCTTTTACGCGACGTTTTCGACCAGCTCGGAAACGATGGCGTCAAAGGCGGCAACCGGATCGTCGGCACCGGTGATGGGACGGCCCACCACAATGTGGCTCGCGCCGCGCTCGATAGCCTGGGAAGGCGTCGCCACACGGGACTGATCACCCAGGGCGGCGCCCACCGGACGCACACCCGGGGTCACGATCAGGGCATCGGGACCCAGCAGCTCGCGCATGTCGTGAGCCTCCATCGGCGAGCACACGATACCGTCGATGCCGTTGGCCTGAGCGAGCTTTGCCAGGCGGGCGGCCTCCTCGGGCACGGGCGACTCAACGCCGATCTCACTCAAGGCATCCTGATTCATGCTCGTAAGCACGGTGATGGCAACGAGCTTGGCGCGATCATCGCGCGCCTCCTCGGCGCCCTCGCGGCAGGCAGCGAGCATGGCGCCCGAACCCAAGCCGTGGACCGAGAGCAGGTCGGCACCGGCGAGCGAGGCGGAACGGGCGGCACCGCGCACCTGGTGCGGGATGTCATGGAACTTAAGGTCGAGGAAGACCTTGAAGCCCAGGCCCTTGAACGTCTTGACGATCTCGGGACCCTCGGCGTAATAGAGCGTCATACCCACCTTGAGCCAAGCGGCATGACCCGAAAGCTCGCGGGCGAGCTCGAGCGCACGCTCACGGTCGCAGTCGAGGGCGACGATAACGCGGTCGCGGGCATCCATCTCTAGCATTCGAACGCACCTACCAGCTCGTTGATGTCCTTTACGCCCTGGGACTCCGCCCAGGCCTCGAGCTCGTGCGCGATCTTGAGCGAGGCGCATGGATCGACGAAGTTGGCCATGCCGACCGAGACGCAGGTAGCGCCAGCCAGGATAAACTCGGCTGCGTCCTCGCCGGTCATGACACCGCCGACGCCGTTGATGGGGATATCGACAGCCTGGGCGACCTCCCAGACCATGCGCACGGCAATGTGGTGGCACAGCGGGCCCGAAAGACCGCCCTTGGGCTTGGCGACGCGCGACTTACGGGTGTGCACGTCGATGGCCATGCCCTGGATGGAGTTGATGACCGAAAGGCCGTCGGCTCCCTCGGCCTCGAGGGCCTTGGCGATCTCGGCGACGTTGACCGGGGCCATCTTCACGAACAGCGGCTTATCGGTCACCTTGCGGCAGGCGGCCATAACGGCAGAGGCACCCTCGGGCGTGGAACCCATGGCGGCACCGCCGGCAGCGATATTGGGGCAGCTCACGTTGATCTCGTAGCCGGCAGCCCAGGGGCACAGCTCGACATACATCTCGAGCGCGCGGACAAACTCCTCGACGGAGTGACCGGCGACCTGGCAGATAACCTGGCAGCCGTCCTTGGACAGCTGCTCGAGCCACGGACCGGACTCGCGGGCAAAGGCAGCAACACCGGGGTTCTGAAGGCCCACGGAGTTGATCATGCCGCCGGGGATCTCGGCCATGCGGGGCGCGGGGTTGCCGGGCCAGGGCTCGGCTGCGCAACCCTTGGTGGTAATGGCGCCTAGCTGGGAGACATCGAAGAAGTTCTGGAACTGCCAACCGTAGCCAAAGGTACCGGCTGCGGTGTTGATGGGGTTCTGCATCTTGACGCCGCCGAAATCGACGGCCATGTTCACGGTACCCACTAGAAGACCACCACCTTGGAACCATCGAACACGGGGCCGCACATGCAGGCACCCTTCATACCGTCGACCGTCTCGACATTGCAGGTGTTGCAGGCGCCAAAGCCGCAGCTCATCATGCGCTCGAGCGACACCTCGCAGTACGCGCCGGCCTCGGCGGCAGCAGCGGCGACCTTCTTCATCATGACAGCGGGACCGCAGCTGGCCACGTAGTCGTAGCCGCCCTCGCCGAGCAGCTCGGCTGCCGGGTCGGTGCAAAAGCCGTGCGTGCCCAGCGTGCCGTCGTCGGTGCACACGTTGACCGTGGCGCCCAGCGCACGGAACTCATCGATGCCCACTGCCTTGGACGCGGTGCCAAAGCCCAGGCACACGTCCACGTCCACACCCTGCTCGGCAAGCATGCCGGCCAGGCACAGCACGGGCGGAACGCCGATGCCGCCCGCCACGAGCAGCGCCTTCCCGGTGCCCTCGGGAACGAGCCAGCCGCGGCCGCCCGGGCCCAGCAAGTTGGACCTGGAGCCGGGGCCCATCAGCGACAGGCGACGGGTGTCATCGCCCACGACGGCGTACCACAGCTCGACGGTGCCGGCCTGGGCGTCGGCGCGATAGAAGCTCAAAGGCACGCGAAGCAGCGAAGAGGCATCGCCGGGTACGGCGATGTTCACAAACTGACCGGGCTTGAGCGCACTTGCAAGCTTGGGGGCCGAGATGACGAGCGAGAAGATGCCGTCGGCGATCTCCTGGTTCGAGACGACCTCGAAGTCGTGCATGCGTGCAGTGGAAGGTGTGGGCATAGACGCTCCAATCCCCCATGCGGTTGCATGGACCAAACGAACAGAAAGCGCGGCACCGCAAGGGCGCCGCGCACAAAAGCGATAAGGCTATGCTAGCAGATGCAGCCGTCGGCGAGCGTCTGCTTGCCGCCGACAAATACATCGGTGGCACGACCGGTGAGCGTGCGGCCGGCAAAACCGGAGTTTTCGGCGCGCGACTCGTAGCCGTCCTCGCCAACCGTCCAGGTGGCGGACGCGTCGAAGACGGTCAGATCGGCAACGGAACCCGCCTTAACCTGAACCTGGTCCAAACCCAAGATTTCACGCGGCTTGATGGCCATGAGCTCGACCATACGGCCCATGCTCATCTTACCCGTGTTGACCAGCTCGGTAAGCACGAGCGACAGCGAGGTCTCAAGGCCGATCATGCCGAAGGGCGCAAGCTCAAACTCGCGGGCCTTCTCCCACGGGGTGTGGGGAGCGTGGTCGGTGACGATGGCGTCGACGGTGCCGTCGATGACGCCCTGACGGATGGCCTCGGCATCCCTCTCGGTACGCAGCGGCGGGTTGACCTTGAGCGAGGTGTTGTACGTCTCGTCCAGGTCGTTCTCGGTCAGGAACATGTGGTGCGGGGTGGCCTCGCAGGTAACCTGCACGCCGGCGGCCTTACCGGCACGCACGAGCTCAAGGCCGTGGGCGGTGGAAATGTGCTGGATGTGCAGCTTGGCACCGGTCAGCTTGGCGATCTCGATGTCACGGGCGATCTGAAGCTCCTCGCCGGCGACCGGCCAGCCCTCGAGGGCCAGGCGGGTCGAGACCTTGCCCTCGTTGATCTGGCCGTGACCGACCAGATCCTCGTCCTGGCAGTGGCTCATAAAGACCTTGCCGAACATCTTGCCGTAGTCCATGCAGCGACGGAGCATGCCCGCGCCCTGCACGCCGCGACCGTCGTCGGTGAAGGCGACGGCGCCGTGGGCGACCATGTCGCCCATCTCGGACATGGCCTCGCCCTTAAGACCGCGGGTCATGGCACCCGACGGATAGACGCGGCAGTGACCGACCTCGGCAGCGCGGGACTTGACGAACTCCACGACGGTGCCGTTATCGGTGACGGGGTCGGTGTTGGGCATGGCGCACACGCCGGTGAAGCCGCCCTTGGCAGCCGCGCGGGCACCGCTCTCGATGTCCTCTTTGACCTCGTAGCCGGGCTCACGCAGGTGAACATGCATGTCCACCAGGCCAGGGACGAGGTACTTGCCGGAAAGGTCGCGGACCTCGGCTCCCTCGACGGCGAGATTCTCACCGACCTCGGCAATCTTGTCGCCGGCAATCAGGACGTCAACGACACCGTCAAGCTCGACGGACGGGTCGACGACGTGGGCGTTCTTAAGAAGCAAGGCCATTATCGGCACCTCCAAGCAGCAGATACAGGATAGCCATACGCACGCAGATACCGGCGTAGACCTGCTCCAGAATGACGGAGCGTTGCGGGTGGTCGGCCATATAGGAGTCGAACTCGACGCCGCGGTTGATGGGGCCCGGGTGGCAGATGATAGCGTCGGGCTTCATGAGCTTCTCGCGGTCCTTGGTCAGGCCGAAGAGCTTGTGGTACTCGCGAATGGTCGGGAACGGGGCGCCCTCGAGGCGCTCCTGCTGCACGCGCAGCATGTAGACGACATCCAGCTCGGGCAGGACGGAATCGAGGTCGCTCGTCACGTGGTCGCAGCCCAGAACCTCGGGCGCCGGAGGCAGCAGCGTGCCGGGGGCGACGGCGTAGGTCTCGCAGCCCATGATCTTAAGGGCAGGGATCAGCGAGCCGCAGACGCGGGAGTGGGCGATATCGCCGACCACGGCGACCTTCAGGCCGTGGAAGTCGCCCTTGTGCTCCCAGATGGTGTACAGGTCCAGCAGGGCCTGCGTGGGGTGGTTGTGCTTGCCGTCGCCGGCGCAGATGACGCTCGCGGGCGAGTTCTGCGTGACGATGTAGGGAGCGCCGGCGTGCTTGTCGCGCACGACGATGCAGTCGATCTTGTAGGCATTGAGGGTCTCAACGGTGTCGACGAGGCTCTCGCCCTTGACCGTGGAGGTCGAGGAGCCGCCAAAATTGAGGCTGTCGGCCGAAAGACGTTTCTCGGCGAGCTCGAAGGAGCTGCGGGTACGCGTCGAGGGCTCATTGAACATGTTGACGATGGTCTTGCCCTTGAGCGTGGGGACCTTCTTGATGGCACGCTCGTTGACCTCGGAGAACGCCTTGGCGGTCTCGAGGATGAGCTTGATGTCCTCTTCGGAGTACTCGGTAATGTCGATCAGGTGCTTATGGTTGAACGCCACGGTACTACTCACCTCCCAGCGGCGCGGAACCCACATGGGAGCCCGGCGCGACGTCGTTGATCTCGACAGCGGTACGGCCGTCGACTTCCTTCATATATAGGTGCACGTTCTCCTCGTGCGACGAGGGGACGTTCTTGCCGACAAAGTCCGGCGAGATGGGGAGCTCGCGGTGACCGCGGTCAACGAGAACTGCCAGCTCGATGCGGCTCGGACGGCCCAGGTCCATAACGGCGTCCAGCGCGGCGCGGATGGTTCGACCCGTATAGAGGATGTCGTCCACCAGCACGACGCGCTTGCCGTCGACGCTGAAGGGAATGTTAGTAGCGTGGATCGCGGGAGCGAAATTGGTCGCATAGTCATCGCGGTAGAAGCTGATGTCCAGGCTGCCGAGCGGAACGTCGACGCCCTCGATCTCCTTGATCTCCTCGGCGAGCTTCTTTGCCAGAAGGTCGCCGCGCGTGACGATGCCAACCAGAGCGAGGTCTTCACAGCCCTCGTTGCGCTCGAGGATCTCGTGCGCGATGCGGGTCATCGCTCGGTTGACGGCGGTCTCGTCCATGATGACCGCCTTGGGGGAAGTCGTGCCCATCGATCTCCTTCCTCACATGTCTTGACTGCTGACACAGTCAAAAAAATAGATGCCCGACCGCTCAAAGCGGACCAGACACCCACAGGAAGGGCTGCTCGCATGGCAGCTATGTAATTCCATGTGGGTATCTCGTACCCCTTTAATGGTCAAGAAATAGTGTAGCCAACCTCGGGCTTAATTGCGAGCATAAATACAGAGCGATCCGTAAACGGAGCCAATCGCTCCATAAACCTAAATATATTTGCGGGACGAACTTGAAAACCTCGGTTCGAGCTGGCATAATCCCCTCTGCTGCACGCAAATCAGATCTACGTCCAGGGCCGTGGCGTGCACACTATCGCCGAAAGAGGAATATCTCTGTGTAGATTGCGCACAGAGAGCTGCTTCTGTGCTATAGTTCAGGCTTGTTTGTTAACGCGACATGTTCGTTTGTCGCCCAAGGAGGGTCAGTTATGTCCAAAGTTTGCGAAGTTTGCGGTAAGCACCCCGTTGCCGGTCGCTCCATCAGCCACTCTCACCGCGTCACCAACCGTAAGTTCCGCCCCAACATCCAGCGCGTCTACGTCGTCGTCGATGGTCACCGTCGCAAGATGAACGTTTGCTCCACCTGCCTCAAGTCCGGCAAGGTTGCGCGCTCCTAAATAAGGTCTTACCAACAAGTACCTCGGACTCTCCGGGTCAAAGACCTCGCGTTCACATAGAACTTACCAAAGGCGTCCTCCCCTACGGAGGGCGCCTTTTTGGTGTATTGACCACCAGCTGATCGCAAGAGGACTACCACTCACATGCGCACTCATTGGGGACAGACTTACATGAGTGCTTTCACGCATTGGGGACAAACATGACGCGCTCATGCGGCGCCACGATCAGTTCCTGTCCCGCCTAACGCTGCATCTTTCCAGCCCGCGGTGGCCTTGGTCACGCTTGTAGCGCCGATACCGGTGATACGGGCAATTTGCTTGACCGTGAGATGCGCCCGCCTGAGCCTCAGCAGACACGCATCGCGTTCGAGACGAGGCAAGGCCTTGAGCAGCGCAGGATCTATGCCCGGCAGGACTTCGCGCGCAACGGAAAGGGCCTCCTCATCGGGGATCCGCCGACGTGGAAGAACCTCCACTGACCAGATGCGCCCGGCAACTTCCTCGAGATGTTCGCAATAGCAACGGGAGCCTCCGACAATATCGAGCATAGGGGCCGCAACACAGATGTCAAAGGGGTCGTAGCCCAGCTGGTATGCCCTAAAGCTTGACCAGCGGTATGCTCCGAGAGAGTCGATTGCACCTTTCACAGGATTGAGATGGATATAATCGAGTAGCTGCACCGCCTGTGTGTCCGACTCAACCGCAACCCGCGAATAGCGATTGTCAAACAGATGCCCCGTTCTTCCCGTTTTTCCATTGAAATATTTAGCATACGCCGTCAGTGCGCACTGCATTGCCTTTGAAAGGTTGTCATATGGGTCATCAACCATCAAATGGAAGTGGTTGTCCATAAGGCACCAAGCCAACACCGCCACTTTATGGCATACAAACCTGTCGGAGATGTCCGATAAGAAACGATATCGGTCGGAGTCATCTTCGATAATCTGTTTGGAGTTGCCACGGTCAAAGACGTGGTAATAGCCGGTGAGCGAAACAGCGCGGGCGCATCGAGCCATAATCTCTCCTTTCAAAACCGAACAGGCAACACCTAAAAGGAGAGAAGGAACGCGAAATGCTGAGGCTGTGAACTATTTATATCCAATAGGTGGCAAAAACAGGTCCAGAACGGCAAAATGGCAAAACGATGTCTGTCCCAAATGAGTGTAAGCACTCATGTAAGCCTGTCCCCAATGAGCGGGGCGATACAGCAGGCAGATAGTTTTAGTTAAAACGCTTCATTTTATTGAAGCGTTTTAGTGTGCCTTTTACGGGAATCTTACCGGTTATCGAATAATTTATTGCTATCATTCAAAACGTAGGGTAAATCTCCGATCGCAAGGAGACACAAATGGTGAAAAAGTCACCGGAAAACACTACTCCCGCAATTGTGGACAACGTAGAGGCGCTTGAGGCTAAGCTCGCTCAGATGCGAGAGGCCCAGGCGCTTTTTGCTACGTACACGCAGGAGCAGGTCGATAAGATCTTCTACGAGGCCGCCATGGCCGCCAACAAGGCCCGTATCCCGTTGGCGAAGATGGCCATCGAGGAGACCGGCCGCGGCGTTCTTGAGGACAAGGTCATCAAGAACCACTACGCCGCAGAGTACATCTACAACGCTTACAAGGACACCAAGACCTGTGGTGTCCTGGAGCGCGACGAGGCCTACGGCATCACCAAGATCGCCGAGCCCATCGGTATCGTGGGCGCCGTCATCCCGACGACCAACCCCACTTCCACCGCGATCTTCAAGACGCTGATCAGCCTGAAGACCCGCAACGGCATCATCATCTCCCCGCACCCGGCTGCCGCCAAGTGCACCATCGCCGCCGCCAAGCTCGTGCTTGACGCCGCCGTCAAGGCTGGCGCCCCCGAGGGCATCATCGGCTGGGTCGATGTCCCCTCCATCGAGCTGACCAACATGGTCATGCGCGACGTCGACATCATCCTCGCTACCGGTGGCCCGGGCATGGTCAAGGCCGCTTACTCCTCGGGCAAGCCCGCCCTGGGCGTCGGCGCCGGTAACACCCCGGTCATCATCGACGACACCGCCGACGTGCTGCTCGCCGTCAACTCCATCATCCACTCCAAGACCTTCGACAACGGCATGATCTGTGCTTCCGAGCAGTCCGTGACCGTCATCGACACCATCTATGACCAGGTTAAGGCCGAGTTCCAGAAGCGCGGCTGCTACTTCGTCAAGCAGGGTGCCGAGATGGAGGCCCTGCGTGCCGCCATGTTCAAGAACGGCGCTCTCGATCACCGCATCCCCGGCATGGCTGCCGCCAAGATCGCCGAGCTCGCCGGCATCGAGGTTCCCGCCAAGACCAAGATCCTGATCGCCGAGGTCACCTCCACCGACCCCGCCAAGGAGGAGTTCTCCCACGAGAAGCTCTCCCCGGTCCTGGCCATGTACCACGCCAAGGACTTCCAGGAGGCCGTCGACAAGGCCGAGCACCTGGTGCTCGCCGGTGGCCCGGGCCACACCGCTTCTCTGTACGTGCACCCCGCCCAGGCCGAGAAGATCAGCCTGTTCGAGCACGTCATGAAGGCCTGCCGTATCGTCATCAACACCCCGTCTTCGCACGGTGGCATCGGTGACCTGTACAACTTTGGCATGAAGCCGTCTCTGACCCTGGGCTGCGGCTCCTGGGGCGGCAACTCCGTCTCCGAGAACGTTGGGGTGAAGCACTTGATCAACGTTAAGACTGTGGCCGAGCGCCGTGAGAACATGCTGTGGTTCCGCGCTCCCGAGAAGGTCTACTTCAAGAAGGGTTCCACGCCCGTCGCTCTCGACGAGCTCGGCACCGTCATGGGCAAGAAGCGCGCCTTCATCGTCACCGACCAGTTCCTCTTCAAGAATGGCAACACCCGCGCCATCGAGGCCAAGCTCGACGAGATGGGCATCGCCCACGACTGCTTCTACGACGTCGAGCCCGATCCGTCGCTGCAGTGCGCACGTCGCGGCGCCAAGCAGATGGCTCTCTTTGAGCCGGACGTCATCATCGCCGTCGGCGGTGGCTCCGCTATGGACGCCGGCAAGATCATGTGGATGATGTACGAGCACCCCGAGTGCGAGTTTGAGGATATGGCCATGGACTTCATGGACATCCGCAAGCGTATCTTCACCTTCCCCGAGATGGGCAAGAAGGCCTACTTCGTCGCCGTCCCGACCTCCTCGGGTACCGGCTCCGAGTGCACGCCGTTCGCCATCATCACCGACAAGGAGACCGGCATCAAGTGGCCGCTCGCCGACTACGCGCTGCTCCCCAACATGGCTATCGTCGACGCCGACAACTGCATGACCGCCCCGCGCGGCCTGACCGCTGCCTCCGGCATCGACGTCATGACCCACGCCATCGAGTCTTACGTCTCCATCATGGCTTCCGACTACACCAAGGGCCTCTCCGAGCGCGCTGCCAAGCTCGTCTTTGAGAACCTGCCCTCCAGCTTCGAGAACGGCGCCAAGGACCCGCACGCCCGCGAGGAGATGCACAACGCCTCCTGCATGGCCGGTATGGCCTTCGCCAACGCCTTCCTGGGCCTCAACCACTCCATGGCTCACAAGCTCGGCGCTTTCCATCACCTGCCCCACGGCATCGCCAACGCTGTCATCCTGACCCGCGTTATGCGCTACAACGCCGCCGAGGCCCCCGTCAAGATGGGTACCTTCTCCCAGTATCCTTACCCCAACGCGCTGCACAACTACGCCGAGATGGCCAAGTACTGCGGCATCGAGGGCAAGGACGACAAGGAGACCTTCGAGAACTTCATCACGAAGCTCGAGGAGCTCAAGGACTTCATCGGCGTCAAGAAGACCATCGCCGACTACGGTGTCGACGAGCAATACTTCCTCGAGACGCTCGACGAGATGACCGAGCAGGCATTCAACGACCAGTGCACCGGCGCTAACCCGCGCTACCCGCTCATGAGCGAGATCAAGGAGCTCTACCTGGACGCCTACTACGGCCGCGAGCCTCAGGATTACGCCGTCTGCTAGTTCTCGCACGGTTTTTAACGGCGGGGGTGCACGGGTGTTTCACACACCCCCGCCGTCGCTTCTATCGCATCGTTGAAAGGATGCAACCATGCTGCTACCCGATTCCAAGACCGAGCTCGTCCGCCGTGGCAACAAGGTCGTTTACGACCTGGGCGACAAAATCGTCAAGGTCTTCAACGAGACCAAGCCCGTCTCCGACGTGTTCAACGAGGCTTTGAATCTTGCCCGCATCAATGAGTGCGGCATCCGCAGCCCCAAGGCTCTCGAGGTTTCCCAGCTCGAGAACGCCAACGGCTGGGCGCTCGTGACCGAGAAGGTTCCGGGCACCACCCTTGCCGAGAAGATGACTGCCGAGCCCCAGCGCTTTGGTGAGTATCTCGAGATGTTCGTCGACCTCCAGATCGAGATCCACGGCTACACCTCCCCGCTGCTCAACCGTCAGCGCGACAAGTTCGCCCGCATGATCGACAGCCTGAATCAGCTCAATGCCACCACGCGCTACAACCTTCAGGAGCGTCTGGACGGCATGACCAAGGAGTTCAAGGTCTGCCACGGCGACTTCAACCCCTCCAACGTCATCGTTGGCGACGACGGCAAGCTCTATGTGTGCGACTGGGCACACGCCACCCAGGGCTCCCCTGCCGCCGACGTTGCCACGACCTACCTGCTCTTTGCCCTCAACAGCAAGGATCAGGCCGAGGCCTACCTGGAGCTCTACTGCGACCGCGCCGACATGCCCATGCAGGTCGTGCGTCAGTGGACGAGCATCGTCGCCGCTTCCGAGCTCGCTCGTAAGCGCAACGTGAACGATGAGTTCCTTGAGAACTGGATCGACGTCGTCGATTATCAGTAATATCTGAGCGATTCATTTCGCATCGGAGGCACAAAGGAAAACCCCGCAGCTCACATGGGCTGTGGGGTTTTCCTTTAGCGATTGAGCATGCCGACAAGATAGAAGGGCGGCCCTGCATCTCCCCCATCTGGGAGAAATGCAGGGCCGCCCCGTATATCGAACTGCAAGCGAAATCGTCGACTAGCGACGGGCTGCCTTCACGAGCTCGGCAACCTTGGCGACAACCTCGTCGATCGCCACATCCTCGCGCTCGCCTGTGGCACGGTCCTTGAGTTCGACGGTACCGTTCTTAAGGCCGCGCTTGCCCAGAACAACCTGATACGGGAAGCCCATAAGATCGTTGTCGGCAAACTTAAAGCCAGGACGCTCATCGCGGTCATCGACGACGACCTCGATACCCTCGGCGCACAGGCCATCAACGATCTGCTCACAGGCGATAGCGCACTCCTCCTTCTTGGGGTCGAGCGGAATCACCGCGACCTCGTAGGGAGCGACGGAGACCGGCCAGACGATGCCGTGCTCGTCGTTGTGCTGCTCCACGACGGCAGCGAGCGAGCGGGACACGCCCACGCCGTAGCAACCCATGATGAGCGGCTTCTCCCTGCCGTCCTCATCCATAAAGGTAGCGCCCATGGCCTCGGAGTACTTGGTGCCCAGCTGGAAGACCTGGGAAACCTCGATGCCGCGGGCAGCGGAAAGCGGCTTGCCGCAATGCGGGCAGGGATCGCCGGCAACGACGGTGATCAGGTCAGTCCACTCGTCGACGGTAAAGTCGCGCTCAGGGCAGGCTCCGGTAAAGTGATAGCCAACCTCGTTGGCACCGCAAGCCCACTGCTTAGACTCGCGCAGACTCTCGTCGCACACCAGGCGGATGCCCTCGGGCAGGTTGACCGGCCCGATAAAGCCCTTGTGCAGACCGTTCGCCTGAAGCTCCTCGTCGGTCATCATGCGATAGCCCTTGCCAAAGACATGCTCGGCCTTGCAATCGTTGAGCTCATGATCGCCCGGAACGATAGCCACGACAGGCTTGCCCTCGGCGTCGATGAGCGCCAGCGACTTGCGTGTGCCGTTCTCGGGCAAGCCGAAGAACTTGGCAACAGCCTCGATGGTGCCCATACCCGGAGTCTCGACCTTGGTGAGCGTACCGTCACCGGGACCCTCGGTCACAACGACCTCGGTGCTTGCGGCCTCATCATCGGCGGCAAAGCCGCAGTCATCGCAGTAGACGAGCGAAGCCTCGCCGGCCTCGGCCAAAGCCATGAACTCGACAGAGGTGTCGCCACCAATCTCGCCGGAGTCGGCGACAACGGGCAGGGCCTTGATGTAGCAGCGCTCGCAGATGTTGGCATAGGCCTGCTTCATCTTGTCGTACTCCTCCTGCAGGCTCTCCTGCGTGGCGGAGAAGCTGTAGGCGTCCTTCATGATGAACTCGCGACCGCGCATCAGACCAAAGCGGGGGCGGAACTCGTCACGGAACTTATCCTGAATGTGATACAGGTTGACTGGCAGCTGTTTATAGGAGCGCAGCTCGTTGCGCACCAGGGCCGTCACGGTCTCCTCGTGCGTGGGACCGAGCACGAACTCGCGACCATGACGGTCGTCAAAGCGCACAAGCTCCTTGCCATAGGCGTCGATACGGCCGGATTCGCGCCACAGCTCAGCGTCGACCATGATGGGCATCATGAGCTCCTGGGCGCCCGCAGCGTCCATCTCGTCACGCACGATGTTCTCGATCTTGCGAATCGAGCGCCAAGCGAGCGGCAAGTAGGAATACAGGCCAGCGGCCTCCTTGCGGATCATACCGGCACGAAGCAGCAGGCGGTGGCTTGCGAGCTCGGCGTCGGCCGGATCCTCTTTAAGCGTCGGCGCGTAGAGCTTAGACATATACATTGCTCGAGTCATTTATTTCTCCTCAATAAGCTTGTCGACCTCGGCCATCAGCGCGTCGACAATTTGATCCTCAGCTACTTTACCAATGATCTGACCATGCGAAAAGAGCAAGCCCTGACCACGCCCGCAGGCAACACCCAGATCGGCATCAGAGGCCTCGCCGGGTCCATTAACAGCGCATCCCATTACGGCAATCGAAAGCGGCGCAGAGTAGTTCTTAAGCCGCTCGGTTACCTCCTCGGCGATTGCGATCAGGTTGACCTGACAGCGGGCGCACGTGGGGCACGAGACAATCTCGGGACCACGACGGCGCAGGCCCAGCGACTGCAGAATGCCCCAGGCGACCGGTGGTTCCTCAACAGGATCGGCCGTAAGCGACACGCGCATGGTGTCGCCGATGCCCTCGGACAGCAGAATACCCAAGCCCACCGAGCTTTTGATGGTGCCCTGCAGCTTGGTACCGGCCTCCGTCACACCCAGATGAAGCGGAACATGGGGGATCTCGTGCGACAGGGCACGATAGGTATCGAGCGTCGTTTGCACGCTATGGGCCTTGGCAGAAAGCACAATGTTGGTAAATCCGCGGTCCTCAAAGTGCCTGACGAATCGCTCGCTCGACATCACGAGCTTTTCGGGCTGCGTAAGATCATCGCACTCGGCGATGTCCTGCTCGAGCGAGCCGGCGTTGACGCCAATGCGAATTGCACAGCCCGCAGCACCCGCGGCGTCAATGACGGCGTCGACCTTGGCCCAGTCACCGATATTGCCGGGGTTGATACGAAGCTTTGCGGCACCGGCCTCGACGGCGCCGATGGCGAGCTTATGGTTAAAGTGAATATCGGCGACGATCGGAACCGGGGACTCGGCGCAGATGATACTGAAGCCCTCGAGCGCGGCCTCGGTGGGTACGCTCACACGCACGATATCGCAGCCCGCCTGCGCCAACGCACGCACCTGCGCAAGCGTTGCCTGAGCATCAGCGGTATCGGTGCAGGTCATGGACTGAACCGCCACCGGCGCGCCGCCGCCGATCTGCACGCCGCCCACATGCACGGGGCGCGTCAGCTCGCGCGGCAAAGAATGGGAAAGAGACAATCCAAACACTCCCCTACAGAATAAATCGAAGGATGTCGGAACGAAGCATATAGACAAACAGCAGCGCAAAGAGCGCGATGCCCACATAGCTCACAATCGTCTGGACCTTGAGCGGTAGCTCGCGGCCCGCAATCTTTTGAATGATCTCGATGACAAGCTTGCCGCCGTCGAGCGGGGGGATGGGCAGCAAGTTCATAAAGCCCAGCGAGAACGAGATGAGCGCGGCAAGCGATAGGAACGTTACAGGGCCGGCAGCAGCCGCCTGCGAGGACATGACGCTAATACCCACGATCGAGGAGGACTGGTCGAGAATCTCAATCGTATGCTGCGGCTGGAGTAGGCGCATAACGCCATCCGCCGTCTGCACAACATAGGAGAATGACAGACGCGCCGAGGTGATCGGGTCCAAACGGACCACCTCCGTAGAGGCATACACACCTAGGCGCTCGTCCTCTTTGAGCGCAACCGAGGTCGAATGCTGCCTGCCGTCGCGCTCATACACGATGGCGATATCGTCCTTACCGGCGGCCTTGCCGATAGCATCGTAAACGTCCATCCAGGTGGAGCACGATACCCCGTCGACCGAAAGGATCGCGTCACCGCCCTCGATACCCGCCTTGGCGGCAATCGAGCCCTCATCGACCTGACCGATCACGTTGGTATCCAACGGCACGGTGACACCCGCAATGGAATAGATGCTCATAAGGAGCAAAAAGCCCGTCAGGATATTGACGAGAATGCCCGCAAGCAGCATAAAGGCTCGCTTGACAAAGCCCTGGCCCAAATAGGTGTGCGAGCGCTCTTGCGCCAAGAAATCAGCCTCACCGCACGGCAGATCCCATACATCGCCCTCGGCAGTCGCATGTTCGCGATCGAAGCGACGGCCATCAAAGGTGGTGTAGCCCGCCGCGTCTCGCGGCAGCGTCTGATACTTGGTGGGATAGTAGCTCGGCGAGGACTTCTCCCCTTCCTCATACCAGGGTGCGATGGAGCCCCAGCCCAGCAATAGGGCGCATGCCTCGAGTACATCCTCCTCGGACAGTCCGAGCTCATCGGCAAGATCAGCCACGGTCACGCGACCATGACGATAGATAGCCGCGAGCACGCGGTCGGCGCAAGAGACGTCGGTCGGATCCATACCGCAGATGGCAGCGTAGCCACCCAGCAGCAGCGGGGTCACGCCAAACTTGGTGCCAATACGACGCGACGTGTAATGGATGTTAAAGCGGCACGGCAGACCCAAAAAGAACTCTGTCACACGGACGCCGCAGGCACGCGCCGCCAAAAAGTGGCCGCCCTCGTGCAAAAACACAAGGACGGAAAGCATCAGCAGGCCCCAAAAGACCGATGAGAGAACGCCCAGAACAGTATCCATAAAACGAAAAAGCAATCCTTATAGGTTAGGAACGGGTTGCGGCGAGCACCTGCACAGCCTTTTCACGCGCCCACGCATCGATGTCGCGAAGCTGCTCAAACGAATCGACCGCCTGCGCATCGTGGGCATCCATGCAGGATTCCACAATGCGATCGATATCGGTAAAGCTGCAGCCATCGTGCAGGAAGGCATCGACGGCGACCTCGTTGGCGGCATTGAGCACGCACGGCATGGTGCCGCCCGTCTTGCCGGCGCGCTCGGCCAGCGCCAGGCAGCGGAAGGTATCCATGTCCGCCGCATCAAACGTGAGCTGCCCCAGCTCGCGGAAATCGATGCGCGGTGCCGGGGTGTCCCAGCGCTCGGGATACGAGAACGCAAACTGGATGGGAATACGCATATCGGAGGCACCGAGATATGCCATCACGGAGCCGTCGGCGAACTCGACCATGGAATGAATCTTGGACTGACGCTGCACGACCACGTTAATGAAATCGAGATCGCAGTTAAACAGATGCATGGCTTCGATACGCTCCAGGCCCTTGTTCATGAGGGTGGCGGAGTCAATCGTGATCTTAGCGCCCATGGCCCACGTGGGATGCGCCAGAGCGTCGACACGCGTAACGCGGTCGAGCTCGTCACGCGTACGGCCAAAGAACGGACCGCCCGAGCAGGTAAGCCAAATGCAATGGGCCTCGCGTGGATTCTCCCCCAGATAGCACTGGTAGATGGCGGAGTGTTCGGAGTCGACCGGAATAAGCTGACCGGGCTGTGCCAACGGCATAAGCAGGTCGCCACCAACAACGAGCGACTCTTTATTGGCAAGGGTAAGACGCTTATTAGAAGTCAGTGCCGCATGGCTTGCCTCGAGACCGGCAGCGCCCACGATAGCAACGAGTACGCAGTCGACATCATCGCGATGCGCGAGCTCGTAAACCGCCTGCGCGCCAACACCAAGTTCGGTACCATCAGGCAGCTCCTGCAGCACGGCGTCATCGCCATGAGCGACATCAGCCACAGCAACCGCCGGGACCGAGAACTCACGGGCGGCGGCAACGAGCTCGGACGTGCTGGAGTTAACGGACAGCGCCGTCACCTGCAGGCGATCGGCATGCTGACGGCATACATCGAGCGTCTGGGTGCCGATAGAGCCCGTACAACCCAGGATGGCAACACGGAGACGTCCGTCGGGGCCATACGTCGTCTGAAACGCCATTACAGCACGCCTCCGATCATCAGCAGCAGCTGCGCGGTGATGCAGCCAAAGATAAGCGAATCGCTACGATCGAGCATACCGCCGTGGCCCGGGATAAGGTTGCCAGAATCCTTGACGCCCACACCGCGCTTGATGCGCGACTCAATGAGGTCGCCGATAACGCCCAGAATGGACACAACCACGCCGAACAGCACCGCATAGGGCAGGCTCAACTTATAGAAGTGCGTTGCCCACAGGATGAGCCAAATCAAGACAGATCCCAGGATGCCGCCGGCAAAGCCCTCCCAACTCTTTTTAGGAGAGATCTTGGGAACCATCTTATGCTTGCCGATACGGCTGCCCACGATGTAGGCAAAAGAATCGGAGACCCAGAGGGACGCGCAAACGCCCACCGAAAGCAGGGCGCCGGCAAAACCGGGCACGGCATCGCGCAGCAGCACGATAGCCGACAGCATAAAGCCAGTGTAGATGGGGCCCATGAGCGTCACAGCCACATCAGAGATGCGGGTACGCGGCGACCAGACATACCAAATGCCCACCGCGAGCATCAGGGCAAAAAGCAGGGCATTCAGCAACATCGAATCGCCCAACGCCGACAGCGGAAAGAGCACGGCGGCAGCGATACCCATGCGCTCGTTAGCCATCTTGCCATCGAGCCTCGTCATGCGGAAAAACTCATAGCAGCACAGACCGCTCATGACGGAAACAAAGATGGCCGTGGGCACGATACCCAAAACCAGGCACAGGATAAAGACGACAGCGTAGATGATACCGGCGGCGGCACGGGTAATAAAGCCCGCCAGCCACGAACCGGTGCCGCTCTTCGCTGCAGGCGCTCCCGCAGTGGCTGCTTTGCGCGCAGGCGTCTTAGGAGCAGATGCCTTGGGACGATCGGACACGATTAAGCCTCCTCGGTCTTGCTCAGTCCACCAAACCTACGGTCACGGCCCTGATAGGACAAAATGGCGTCGACAAGGCCCCAACGATCAAAGTCGGGCCAATAGGTATCGGTGACATAGAACTCGGAATAAGCCACCTGCCACAGCAAGTAGTTTGAAAGGCGCAGCTCACCAGAGGTGCGAATCACAAGCTCAGGATCGGGAAGGCCGGCGGTATAGAGGTGGGAAGCCACCATGTCGTCATCAATTGCAGCAGGATCGATCTTACCGGCGGCGGCATCGAGAGCGAGCTGACGCACAGCGCGGGTAATCTCGGCACGCGCACCGTAGTTAACGGCCAGCGCCAGCGTCATACCGGTGTGTTCGGCGCACTCGGCAAGACCGCGCTCAAAGACGTCCCGGGTCTTCTTGGGCAGCGCAGAAATGTCACCCAAAAAGACAACGCGCACGTTCTCGCGCTTCAGCAGCGGCAGCTCGTCAATAAACGTCTTCGCAAACAGGTGCATCAAGACGTTGACCTCATGCTGCGGGCGGTTCCAGTTTTCGGTAGAAAACGCATAGGCCGAAAGCACGTCGATGCCCAGACGCACGCAGGCGGTAATGATCTCGCGTAGGGAGACGATACCAGCCTTGTGGCCCTCGGTGCGGGCAAGACCGCGCGACGTGGCCCAACGGCCGTTGCCGTCCATGATGCACGAGATATGGTGCGGAATGTTATTGAGGTCAAGGTCGGAAAAACCGACGCCCGAAGGGGCGTCGGCAAAATACTCGACCAGTTTAAGTTCGTCGTATTGCACCTTAGATCTCCATGACCTCGGCTTCTTTTTCCTTCAGAAGCTCCTCGACCTTGGCGACATACTCATCGGTGTGCTTCTGGACCTTGGCCTGCTCGCGACGGACATCGTCCTCGGTAAGTTCCTCATCGCGCTCGAGCTTGTTGTTGAAGTCGCGACGGATGTTGCGGATGGAGACCTTAGCCTGCTCGGCGTACTCGCGGCACTCCTTGACGAGCTCGCGACGGCGCTCCTCGGTGGGAGCCGGGAAAGGCAGACGAACGACGGTGCCATCGGAGTTGGGGGTAATGCCCAGATCGGAGGCGCTGATAGCCTTGACGATCGCGTTAATGAGCGCCTTGTCCCACGGCTCGATGAGCAGCATGTGAGCCTCGGGGGTCTTGACGGCGGCAACCTGGGTAACCGGCGTAGGGACACCGTAATAATCGACGGTGATGTCGGACAGAATGTTGGCATTGGCGCGGCCGGTGCGGACCTTGGAGAAGTTATGCTTGAGGGACTCGAGCGACTTGTCCATGTGGGCGGTGATGTTCTCTGCCATGCTTAATCCTCCTGATAGACGAGCGTGCCGACGGGCTCACCCGCGAGCGCGCGCTTGACGGTGTCCTCGCCATCGATGTTGAGGACCAAAATGGGCATACGGTTATCCTGGCAAAGAGCCGTAGCCGTGGAATCCATAACCTGCAGGCCGCGGACGAGCACCTCATGGTAGGTGATCTTGTCAAAGCGGACGGCATCGGCGCACCTGACGGGGTCCTTGTCATAGATGCCGTCGACCTTGGTGGCCTTGATCAGAATCTCGGCACCGATCTCGCAGGCGCGAAGGGCAGCAGCGGTATCGGTCGTAAAGTACGGATTGCCCGAGCCGGCAGCGAAGATGACGACGTTGCCCTTGGACAGGTGATTGATGGCGCGACGACGAATATAGGGCTCACAGATCTCGTTCATCTGGATAGCGCTCATAACGCGGCAGGGGACATCGTTGTGCTCGAAGGCATCCTGCAGGGCGAGTGCATTCATAACGGTAGCGAGCATGCCCATATAATCGGCCTGGGCGCGCTCCATGCCACCGGCAGCGCCGGCCATGCCACGGAAAATGTTGCCGCCGCCGACAACGACGCCAACCTCATGACCAACGGCGAGCAGCTCCTTGACCTGCTTGGCAAGATGGTCGGTAACCTTGGGGTCGATGCCGTAGTGGCCGTCGCCCATCAGCGCTTCGCCGGAAAGCTTCAGAAGCACGCGTTTATATCGGATGTCGGACAAAGCGATCCTCCTTTAATTAGACTCTCAATATGATAGCAAAGGCTTAACGGGGAGCCATGAAAAAGCAGGCTGTGAGTAAAACCCACAGCCTGCTCATTACCAGCTACAAGAGCTTATTTACTCGCCACGGACCAGACGGTCAAAGGCAACGACGGTAATGGTATCGCCGAGCTCCTTGGAAACCTGCTCAGCGTACTTCTTGATGGTGAGGGAGCTGTCCTTGATGAACTCCTGCTCGGTGAGCACGGACTGCTTGTAGAACTTCTCCAGACGGCCGACAGCCATCTTCTCCTGGATAGCCTCGGACTTGCCGGACTCGGCAGCCTGAGCCATGTAGATCTGCTTCTCGTGCTCGACGGTCTCGGCCGGAACCTGATCGCGGGTAGCGCAAATCGGCGCGACGGCGGCAACCTGAAGGGCAACGTCGTGAGCAAAGGTCTTGAAGGACTCAGCCTGAGCGGTCTCGGCCTTCTCGAAGGCGAACTCGACGAGGACGCCGATCTTACCACCCATGTGGATGTAAGAAGCGAGAGCGCCATTGTCGGCCTTGCGAGCGGCGAAACGAGCGATCTTCATGTTCTCGCCCATGATGTGAATCATCTCGGTGAGCTCGGAGGAAACGGTCTCCTCGCCCATCGGCTTCTCGAGCAGAGCGTCGACATCGGCCGGCTCGGTGGTGGCGACAACCTCGGCGACCTTGGAAGCAAAGCCGGTGAACTTGGCGTTGGAGCCGACGAAGTCGGTCTCGCAGGAGAGCTCGAGCAGAGCGCCGGACTTGCCGTCCTCGGAGACGAACGCGGCGACAGCGCCCTCGTTGGTCTCACGGCCAGCCTTCTTGGCAGCCTTGGCAAGGCCGTTCTTGCGCAGAACGTCGACAGCGGCGTCCATGTCGCCGTCAGCCTCGACGAGAGCCTTCTTGCACTCCATCATTGGGGAGTCGGTCATCTCGCGGAGCTGCTTGACCATAGCGGCGGTAATCTGGGCCATTGTGGTTCCTTTCAAAGAGATGAAAAAGAATTAACTAAGACTGATTTACTCGGCCTTGGGCTCAGCGGCCATCTCGGCCTCGGAGACCTGCTCCTTACCGGAGCCAGCGAGGCAGGCGTCAGCCATGAGCTCGCACATAAGGGTGACAGCGGAGATAGCGTCATCGTTGCAGGGGATGCCGTACTCGACCTCGTCGGGATCGGAGTTGGTGTCGATCAGAGCGACGACGGGGATGTTCAGGCGCTGGGCCTCCTTGATGGCGTTCTCCTCGCGCTTAGTGTCGATGACGAAGAGAGCCTGGGGCAGACCCTTCATGTCGCGGGCGCCACCGAGGTTGGTCTGGAGCTTGGTGAGCTCCTTACCGAGCACAGCCTGCTCCTTCTTGGGGAGCACTGCCATGCGGCCGTCCTCGACCATAGCCTCGAGCTCCTCCATGCGGTTGATGCGGGAGCGGATGGTAACGAAGTTGGTCAGCATACCGCCGAGCCAACGCTGGTTGATGTAGGGCATGTTGGCGCGCTCAGCGGCGTTCTTGACGGCCTCCTGAGCCTGCTTCTTGGTGCCGACGAACAGCACGTTGCCACCCTTGGCGACGTTCTTGACGAAGGTGTAAGCCTGGTCGGCGTCAAGGATGGTCTGCTTGAGGTCGAGGATGTAGATGCCGTTGCGCTCACCGAAGATAAACGGCTTCATCTTGGGGTTCCAGCGACGGGTCTGGTGACCGAAGTGGCAGCCGGCCTCGAGCAGGGTGCGGATATTAATCTTGGTAGCCATGTTAAACCTCCTGTGGTTTGCCTCCGCGCGGGGTCATCCTCCAAAACCAACCCGGACATGTGCTACCAAAGCCCGGGCACCACGGTATGAAGTAGCCGCGCGTGCGTGATAAAAACCTGTTGCCGTGAAGCAACCCGATGAATGATAGCAGGAATGCATCTTCCTGCCAACCCGCAATCAAAACCACACACCTGATTGCGGTGCGGGACGTCCCAGCCACTATTCGCCGCGGGGATGGGCTTGAGCCACGGCGCGCTTAAGCCGATCGGGCGTGAGATGCGTGTAGATCTGCGTCGTGGACAGGCTCGCATGCCCCAGAAGTTCTTGAACCGAGCGCAAATCCGCGCCACCCTCGAGTAAGTCGGTCGCAAAGGTATGGCGCATCGCATGCGGGGCGATGTCGGCCGGAATGCCGGCGAGCGCCGCCAGCGTATGGAACCGCCGCCGGAGCATGGCGGCGCTCATGCGATTGCCGCGCGCCGAAATGAACAACGGATGCGGACCACCTGCGGCATCTCGGCGCTTTGCCTGGGCAAGCAGCTCCGGTCTCCCCTCCTCAATATAGAGACGGGTCGCCTCGAGAGCGCGCCGATACAGGGGCACGATACGCTCCTTGCTTCCTTTGCCCCAAAGTCGCAACGTCCGCTCAGACCACGCGATGGACTCCAGATTAAGCGCCGAGAGCTCCGAGATGCGCGCACCGGAGGCATAGAGCAGCTCGAGCATCGCCGCATCGCGCAGCCCCGCGGGTGTTGAGGTATCGGGGGCACGGAGCAACGCCCCCACCTGTTGGGTCGTCAGCACACCGGGCAGATCGCGCGGGAGCTTGGGCGAGGAAATTGCCGAGACCACATCGCCCTCCACAGCCCCCTCGGCAGCCATCCATCGATAGAGCGATCGGATAGCCGACAGATGCGCCGCAAGCGTTCGGGGAGCCACCTGCTCGCGCGAAAGCTCGGCCAGATAGCGACGAATGGTGCGCACGTCGGCAGCGAAAGCATCGATATCCTCGCGCTCGCACCAGGCAGCAAAGCGCTCCAGCCTCGAGCCATAGGCCGTCACCGTGTTGGGAGAAAGTCCCTCGACACGTGCGATGTAAGCGATAAACAAGTCGACGGTGTCATACAGGTCAAAGGCTATGACCGGTCGCCTCCAAACAGATCGGGGCGAGTGGCCAGATAGGCATCAAGGGCGTCGAGCGCACGGTCCGCATAGGCCTGGTAGCGGTCGCGCTTGCTGCGGCGCTTACCGTCCTCGAGCGGCGGCACCAGGCCAAAGTTAACATGCATGGGCTGATAGCCCACGGTGGCAGGATCGGTCGCATAGCTCACGAGCGAACCCAGGGCGCCCACACCCGGCAACTCGACGCCCGCGGCACCGATAGCCTCGGCATAGGTGTTGAGCGCCGCGAGCAGGCCGGTCGCCACGGCTTCCATATACCCCTCGGTACCGGTGATCTGACCGGCCAGGCGCACGCCGGTACCGGGCACGGCAAAGGTGCCATCGAGCACGTGCGGGGCGTCGACAAAGGTATTGCGGTGCATGACACCGTAGCGGAAGAACTCGGCGTTCTCCAGGCCCGGCACCATATGGAAGACGCGCTTCTGCTCGCCAAAGGTCAGGTTGGTCTGGAAGCCCACCAGGTTATAGGCGGTCTTCTCCTTGTTCTCGGCACGCAGCTGAATCGCCGCCCAGGGGCGACGGCCGGTACGCGGGTCGGTGAGGCCGACGGGCTTCATGGCGCCAAACCGAATGGCATCCTTGCCGGTGCGTGCAACCTCCTCGGCGGGCTGGCAGGCCTGGAACAGGTCGCCACCCTCAAAGTCCTTGAGCACCACGCGATCGGCCGTGGTGAGCGCCTCGATAAAGGCCTCGTACTCCTCCTTGTTGAGCGGAGCGTTGAGATAGTCGCCGCTCCCCTGCTCCTCGTAGCGCGACTGCGAGAACAGCACGTCCATATCGAGCGTGGAGGCATCGACGATCGGCGCCGCCGCATCAAAGAATGCCAGGGCGTCGCCACCGACGAGCTTCATGACCTCTTCACTCAACGCCGGTGAGCACAAGGGGCCGGCGGCAATGACCACGTGACCCTCGGGAATCTGCGTGACCTCGCCGTGAACGATCTCGATATTGGGACGGGCGGCAACCTCGGCCTCGACAAGCTCGGAAAACTTGACGCGGTCGACCGCCAGGGCGCCGCCGGCGGGAACGGCCGCACGATGGGCGCAGTCGAGCAGGACCGAGCCCATACGCTCAAGCTCGGCCTTCAGCAAACCAGCCGCAGAGTCCGGACGGGTCGACTTAAACGAATTGGAGCAGACGAGCTCTGCCAGATGATCGGTATGGTGGGCCGGGGAGCTCACCTGGGGGCGCATCTCGCACAGCTTTACGGCAAACCCGCGGTCTGCCAGCTGGATCGCGCATTCCGAACCCGCCAGACCGCCACCGATAACCGTCACCTGATCGAACTGCATCTGCAAACACCTTTCTAATTGACACGTTTTCCATTGTGACCGAAGGGCGTCTGAGCGTGAAGGGCAAACTTGGAGGGCGCATACCTTCCATCCATCATGCGCTCGATAAGGCCCTCGAGTTCAAGCGAACCCAAGAGTTTGAGCACGCCGACGGCATCGAGCGAGACGAGCGCCGCGATATCGTCAACCTTGAGTGGCGAGGCGATGAGCGCATGCATCACAGCCTGCTGCGTGGGGTCCAGATCGGCAATACCGGGTGCATCGGGACGCGAGTAGCGCAGGGTACCGTAGATGCGCGAGATGGCCATCTCGATAGACTCCTCGTCGATGATGCAGCAGGCACCGTTCGCAATGAGGTAATTCGTGCCACGCGACTCGGGCGATAGGATCGACCCCGGCACGGCAAGAAGCTCGCGCCCCAAGTCCATAGCAGCCTCGGCTGTAGAAAACGTCCCGGAAGGCATGCCCGCCTCGGACACAAAGAGCGCCTGCGACAGAGCCGCAATCACGCGGTTACGACGCGGGAAGGCAAACTTGCGCGGACCCATGCCCCACGGCGATATCGACACGACCGCACCTCCTGTATCGAGCGTACGCGCGATGAGCCCCGCACTTGAGCGTGGGTAGACCACATCGGCGCCCGTTCCCAGCACCACGACGTGCTTGCCGCCGGCGTTGACAGCAGCCCAGCCCGAAGCTTGATCGCAACCGACCGCACCGCCCGAAACCACCGTCACTCCCGCCTCGACCGCCACCTTTGCCGCAAGCTCTGCCACGGCAAGACCATACGGCGAGGCCTTGCGCGCGCCGATGATGGAGAGCGCGGGCATCGATAACACGGCAGGGTCGCCGCGAACGTAGAGTGTCTGAGGAACATCCGAAAGCTCCATAACGGTCTCGGGGTACAACGCATCACCTGGATGCAGCTCAAAGGTCTCCTCGGCCATCATTGGTCCCTCCTTCCCTGATACATCGCCGCCTCGAGCACATGGTCCTGCGTCACCCGCTCGCTCTCGGCGACGTCGGCGATCGTTCGCGCGATACGCACCAGGCGCACGATGCCTCGCCCCGTGAGATGTGTGCGCTTCGACAGGCCGAGTACGCACTTCTCCGCTGCATCGTCGAGCTCAAAGGTCGAAACGACGCCATCGATCGACCGCGACTCGTCATCCTCGGCCTCGGCATCTGCTTCGTCCATACGAGACTCGCGCCAGGCGCGAAAAGCGCGTCCGCGCACAACATAGTCGCGCAGCTCGGCCGATGACATACCCTCCGCGCCCTCGATAATCACTTGGGGGTCGGGACGGGTCACATCGAGCATCATGTCGATACGGTCGGCCAACGGACCGCGCAGTTTAGACCGATAGCGCTCGACCATCGACGCCGAGCAGCGACACGGCACCTCGCGATCGCCCAAAAAGCCGCAGGGGCAGGGATTGCTCGCGGCCAGCAGCTGGAAGCGCGATGGGAAGGTAAAAGCCCCGTCGACACGTACGATCTTCACGTAGCCGCGCTCAATGGGCTGACGTAACGTCTGTAGTACGCCCGTGGGAAACTCGGCAAGCTCGTCCAAAAAGAGCACGCCGCCATGCGCCAGGCTAATCTCGCCCGGATGCACCGGGCGTCCGCCGCCGATAAGGCCCGCGGTCGAAATACTGTGGTGGGGACTGCGGAAAGGCCGGTGCCCAGCCAACAAGCCATCGATGTTCTCACCCAGCACCGAATGGATGCACAGCGCCTCCTGCTGATCCTCAACGGAAAGCTCGGGCAAGATGCCGGTCATGCGCCGCGCGAGCATCGTCTTGCCCGATCCCGGGGACCCGATCATCAACAAGCCCAGCTCCCCTGCCGCCGCAAGCGCCATGCCACGCTTGGCGACTTCCTGCCCCAGTACGTCGGCATAATCGAGTTCGGGCTCAAAGGTCGCCTCGACGCCCTCAGAATCTAAGTAATGCCGCGCGGCATCGCCCATACCATGAGCGAGCTGCGACAGATGGTCGATAAATCCGCAATCCACGCCCGCGAGTGGCACATGCTGGTCGGACCTGCCGGCGATAAAAGACAGCCCCATGTCGCGAGCCAGCAGCTGAAACGCCACCTCGCCCTTGACAGGTAGCACCGTACCGTCCAGGCCGAGCTCGCCGGCGATAAGGCATCGATCAAGGTTGTCGCGGGGAATCTGGCCATCGGCTGCCAGCACCGCGATGGCGATGGGCAAATCAAAGCCGCTGCCAGTTTTGCGGATATCGCCGGGAGCCAGGTTGACGGTAATACCCGAGCGCGGAATCTCAAAGCCGGCCGAGCGCATGGCGCACCGGATACGCCCACGCGACTCCATCACCTCCATGCTCGGGATACCGAGCATCTGAATACCCGGGATACCACCGGCAAGTGATACCTCGACGGTTACGGGAATGGCCTCAACGCCGCGGATACAGGCAGCGTGGACGGCAAACGTCTCGAATGCCATCACGACACCTGCCAATCGAACGCGTTGTACTGGTGCTCGATCTCGGCGATATGCCCGCCACGGATGGTCACGCCAACGGCATCGAAGCGAATCGCCTTGAGCGGATAATGCTCCATGAGATAGCAGCTTGCGATGCGGCGGTAGCGGCGTTGCTTTTGAGCGTCCACGGCCTCCTCGGGAAAGACCCGCGTGGTGCAATCCAGCGCGACACGTCTGGTCTTGACCTCGGTCATCACCACGACATCGTCGAGCTCATCGAGCAGTACCAAATCGGCCTCACCCTCTGTGCAACGATAGCCCTGCTCCAGCAAGGTGTAACCGCGCTCGTTAAAGTAGTCGATGGTGATCAGCTCGCCCAGCATGCCCAGCTCGCGGGGACTAAGCCCCTTGATATACTCGGGCGTGATCGCCCCGCAGTCGAGCTCGCCGTTTTCCCAACGCTCCTTGAGCTGCTGCGTCTTGCTCTTTTTGCTTGCGGCACACATGGGGTCTCCTTTCCCGCACACTGCATTGCCCCGATGATGAGGGCACCTTTCATGCGGGTAAGTACCGGAAGCAAACCAAAAGCTGACCAAATGCCGACAAATAACGGGCCGTGCGCAACAATCACATTGCACACGACCCGCTAGCAGCAGGTTTATAAAACCCCAGAGGTCCCTGTCTCCACAATTGACCTAGAACAGGCGCTCAGTCTGCAGAAAGTTTCCGCAAAAGCTCACACGATGCAGCGGACAAAGACCATGTTTGCGAATGGCCTCGATATGCTCGGGGCTTGCATAGCCCTTCGACTCGGCCAGATGGTACTCGGGATACTCGGCGTCATACTCGACCATCATCTCGTCACGCGTAACCTTAGCCATGATGGACGCTGCGGCGATGCAGGCGATCTTGGCATCGCCCTTCACCACATCGCGCTCGTTGGGAACGGCGCCCAAGGGGTTGCCATCCATGAGGACGCAGTCTGGCTCGAGCCCCGTATCGGCCACGGCGCCCGCAACAGCGGCACGGATAGCGCGTGCCATACCCATCTCATCGATATCCTTCGGCGCGATATGGCAAAACCCGATCGCCGTCGCCACCTCGGCAATCTTCACCGAGAGCAACTCGCGGCGCGCCGGCGTGAGCTTTTTGGAGTCGTTGATGCCCCAGACGCGCGGCTCCATGGGAAGGCACACGGCGCACACCGTCAAGGGACCCGCCACCGATCCGCGACCGACCTCGTCGACGCCGACGACCACGCCATCGCCGCCAAGCTCGTGCATGAGCTCGTACATGCCGTTGACGCGCTCGCGCTCGGCAAGTTCCTTGGCATGGCGCTTAAGGGCACGCTCGCAAGCCTTGATCACCTGCTGGCGCGGATCCTCGCGATAATGCTCTACGAGGGTGGGAATCTCCTCAAACGTAGCGCTCGCCAGCTCGCCGGCAACCTGCGATGCCGAAACCGAGCTCGTCATGTTGGCCATATCGGGGCCTCCTTGCATGCAAATCAGATAAAAAGAAGGGCCACCCGAAGGTGACCCTTGTGTCCAAACGAGTGGACGGACGCTGCGATCTTCTTAGCGCTTCTCGGGGATGCGAGCAGCCTTGCCCACCTTGTCGCGGAGGTAGTACAGCTTGGCGCGACGGACGCGACCATGACGGACGACCTCGAGCTTAGCGATCTTGGGGCTGTGAAGCGGGAAGGTACGCTCAACACCGACACCGAAGGACATCTTGCGGACGGTGAAGGTCTCGCGGGCACCAGCGCCGGCCATGCGGATGACGTCGCCCTGGAAGACCTGGATGCGCTCGCGGTCGCCTTCCTTAATGCGGTAGTGAACCTTGACGTTGTCGGCGACGCGAACCTGAGGAATGTCCTCGCGGATCTGCTGACGCTCGATTGCGCGGATGTAATCCATGTGCAATTCCTTACTCTTCTAGAGGTGCCGTACCACCTTGGCCGGCACGTAGTTGAACAAACGTATTTGAGTATACACGCGCGGGTTTCTGCTGCAAGAACAATTTTTTACGCAGACAAAAAGACAAAACCCGCACATGATAACCGCCCGCCTCATGAATGAGACGGGCGGCACGAAGGGGGCTACGCTAGGCGCCTAAGCCCAAAACGTTAGGCGGAACGCTTGGCATCGAGCTTAGCCTGGGCGGCAGCAAGACGCGCGAGCGGCACGCGATAGGGCGAGCAGGACACGTAGTCCACGTCAGCGACGTTAAACAGGCCCTTGATGGACTTAGGGTCGCCGCCGTGCTCGCCGCACACGCCAAAGTGCATGCCGGGGTTGGTGGCACGGCCCTTCTCGACGGCCATGCGCACCAGCTCAAGTACTGCAGAGTCGATAGTCTCGAAGGGGTTGTCCTTCAGGATCTTCTTGTGCATGTACAGCGGGATAAACTTGGCCTCGGCATCGTCGCGAGAGAAGCCGAAGGTCGTCTGCGTGAGGTCGTTGGTGCCAAAGCAGAAGAAGTCGGCGTGCTGGGCGATTTCGTCGGCGACCATGCAAGCGCGCGGCAGCTCGAGCATCGTGCCAACGGGAATGTTGAGCTCAACGCCCTCCTCGGCGGAAACCTCGGCGATCACGCGCTCAATGACCTCGCGGGTCTGGACATGCTCAGCCGTGATGGAGACGAGCGGAACCATGATCTCGGGGCGCGGGTCGACGCCCTCCTTGATAAGACGGGCGGCAGCCGTGGAGACGGCGCGAACCTGCATGAGCGGCAGATCGCCAAAGACAACGGACAGGCGCACGCCGCGCAGGCCAAGCATGGGGTTGGACTCAACCATGCCGTCGATACGGCGCAGACAGGCACGCAGGGCGGCAAGTTCTTCCTCGCTGGCACCAGCGGCTTCCTTCTTGGTGATGGCGACCTCGAGCTCACGGGGATCGTCCAGGAACTCATGCAGCGGCGGATCGATCAGGCGCACGACCACGTCGCGGCCGGTCATGGTCTTGAACATGGCCAGGAAGTCCTCGGTCTGGACCTTGAGCAGATCGGCGAGCGCCTGCTGCTTGACGGCCTCGTCGTCGGACAGTATGAAGCTCTGGATGATGTTCTTGCGGTCGCCCAGGAACATGTGCTCGGTGCGGCACAGGCCGATGGCCTCGGCGCCAAACTCAAGAGCGAGCTCGGCATCCTCGGGGTTATCGGCGTTGACGCGCACATGGTTGGCGTGACCATCGGTCTCGTCCAGACGGATCTCGTCGGCCCAGGACAGGATAGTATCTAGGTCGCCGGTGAGCTCTGCCGAAACCAAGTCGACCGCGCCATCGACGACGATGCCCTGGGTACCGTCAATGGAAATGACGTCTCCCTCGTGCAGTACGCGGTCGCTGCCCTCGATGCGAACGACCTTCTCGGTGGCATCGATGTGGAAGCGCTCGACACCGCAGACGCAGGGCGTACCCATGCCACGGGCGATAACGGCGGCGTGGCTCGTCTTGCCACCGTGGCTCGTCAGGATACCCTCGGCGGCGACCATGCCCTTCAGGTCGTCGGGGTTGGTCTCCCAGCGGACCAGGATAACCTTGTGGCCCTCGTTGGCGCGCGCGACGGCGTCGCCACTCGAGAACACGACCTCGCCCACGGCGGCACCGGGGCTGGCGTTAAGACCGCAGGCCAGCGCCTCGTACTTCTTGGAGGAATCGAACTGCGGGTGCAGAAGCTGGTCGAGCTGTGCGGGGTCGATGCGGCTCACGGCCTCCTCACGGGTGATGAGGCCCTCCTCGACCATCTCGATAGCGATGCGCAGGGCGGCGGTGGCGGTACGCTTGCCCACGCGAGTCTGGAGCATCCAGAGCTTGCCTTGCTCGATGGTGAACTCGATGTCGCACATATCGCGATAGTGATCCTCGAGCGTCAGGAAGACGCGCTCGAGCTCCTCGCCTGCGGACTCGAGGCCCGGCGTGGTCTTGAGATCGGCGATGGGCTCGGTGTTACGGATGCCGGCGACGACGTCCTCGCCCTGGGCGTTGACCAGAAAGTCGCCGTAGAACTCCTTGGTGCCGTCGGCCGGGTTGCGCGTAAAGGCGACGCCGGTCGCGGAGGTCTCGCCCTTGTTGCCAAAGGCCATGGCCTGGACGTTGACGGCGGTGCCGAGCTCATCGGAAATGCCGTGCTGCTTGCGGTAGATGCAGGCACGCTCATTCATCCAGCTGCCAAAGACGGCCTGGATGGCAAGGCGCAACTGAAGCTCCGGATCGTGCGGGAAGACGGGCTTGCCGTCGACAACCTCGAGCTCGGGGTACAGGGCGGCCTCGACGTTCTCGGAGAAGATGCCCTTAAAGGTCTCGACGAGCTCCTGCAGGTCCTCGGCCGAAAGCTCGGAGTCGACGCGAACGCCGGCAACCAGGCGGGCCTGAGTCAGAGCGTTCTCGAACAGATCGGCATCGACACCCATGACGACGTTGGAGAACATCTGGATGAAGCGGCGATAGCTATCCCAGGCAAAGCGCGGGTTCTGCGTCTGGGCGATAAGGCCCTGGACGGAATCGTCGTTGAGGCCAAGGTTGAGGACCGTGTCCATCATGCCGGGCATGGAGAACGGGGCGCCCGAGCGCACCGATACGAGCAGCGGATCGTTGTCGTCACCGAGCTTCTTGCCGCAGCGGGCCTCGAGGTCCGCCTCGGCGGCAACGATCTCGTCGAGTGCGCCCTCGGGCCACACATTGCCGGCGCCGGAGTACTCGACACAGGTCTGGCAGGTAATGGTAAAGCCACCGGGAACCGGCAGACCGATACGGCTCATCTCGGCAAGGTTCGCACCCTTGCCGCCAAGCACAAAGTTCATGGACTTGTCGCCCTCGGTGACACAGGTGCCCTGGGCGTCGGTTCCAAAACGGTAAACCCTCTTGCAATCGCTCACGATACTTCCCCTTCTATGTGTTCGCACACACGACCGTGGTAACGAATCGCCCCGCCGGATGCGGGCCGTGAGGGAACTATACGGCGGGCATTGAGCGGACTTGCGTAGAGGGCGCGGGGTTTGGTAAACGTGGTAAATGTGGCGGTAAACGGTAGGTAAAGGTGGTTACCTTATGAAGATACCACTGTAAGAAAATTGCAGTTCAAAAAGTAGTTCTTTGCTAAATCGCTTTACCAAAACTAGTTATTTGAGACGGGGCAATTTTAGCTACCTTGTCATCAGAGGTGTTTATCCCACGGTCAATGGTCAAATGAGCTACTTTTGTTGAGCGCGGCGGGCGGCTCGGCGGGCTCTTGCCTCTTGAATCTCTTCGAGATGCGCGATGATCTCGGCAGCGCTTTCCTCGATCGCCTTGCCGTCAGTACGTACTACGAAGCAGCCCAGACGCTTCATGAGGGCACGAGCCTCCTCAAGCTCGCTGCGGACGCTCTCGGGCTCGGCATAGGAGCCGGCAACGGCGCGTGCGTAGTCATCACCCAGGCGGCTATCGCGAATCTCGGAAATCACATCGACGGTCGAAATCAGGCCGAACAGCCGCATCGGGTCGACCTCGTAAATCGACTTGGGCGGCTCCATGCCGTGCGCCAGCGGGACGTTGGCGACCTTGTAGCCCTGATAGGCCAGATACATCGAAAGCGGCGTCTTGGACGTGCGCGAGACACCGAGCAGCACGATATCGGCGCCCGACAGGTCGTCGCAACCACGACCGTCATCGTGCTCAACGAAATACTCCATGGCCTCGATGCGGTGGAAATAGCGGTCATCGGTCTTGTGAATCACGCCCGCCACGCCCTTGGGCGGCACGCCGATAAGAGATGACAACACGGCGAGCGTCGGGCCGATCAAGTCGACCGAGCGAATGTGCAGCATGCCCAAGTAGTCGAGCACACGAGCGCGTAAGGCAGGATCGACGATCGTGTGGAATACAGCGATATCGCGATGGTCCGCATCGACGCGCGGACCCACAAACGACTTGACCTGCTCCACCGAGGTCACCTTGGGCAGGCGCAAAACACGAAAAGCCCCTTCATCAAATTGCCCGGACGCCGCAAGCACTACCTCACAAGCGGTATCACCGAGCGAGTCGGAGATAACGATAACGGTGGGACGAGCGGCGACCGGGCAATCCATGCGGGGCTCCTTTTGCGCTTACGCGCAGGCTAGCTTACTTTTTGCGGGCAAGCTCACCGATGTTGGCGATGCCGGAGAAAACGGCCTCAAAGCGGTTGAGCAGCTTAAGGCGATTATCGCGGAGCTGCTCATCCTTGTCCATGACCATAACCTCGTCGAAGAAACGATCGATGGGGGCACGCAGAGCGGCGAGAGCGGCAAATGCGGCCTGGTAGTCCTCGGCAGCAAGAGCGGCATCGACGGCGGTCTGAGCGGCCTCGGAGGCGTCGGCAAGCGCGAGCTCGGCCTCGCCCATCAGGCTGCGATCGTACTCCGCACCCAGCTCGAGCTTGGAGATATGTGCGGCACGGGCATAGGCGGTCGCCAGATTGTCGAACGTCTCGGCATCGTTCTTGCGGGCCTCGTCGAGGGCGGCGCAGCGGGCGAAGAAGACGGACGGGGCGATGATGTGCACCGCAGAGACGGCGGCGGCGGTATCGGCCGGGATCTTCTCGTCGCGGGCCATGCTCACCAGGCGGCCATGGAAGAAGTCACGGACCTGCTGGGCGACCTCGGCGGCATCGAACGCAATGCCCTGCTCGCTGTAAAGCTGTAGAGCAAAGTCGATAAGCGACGTGGGATCGATCGGCAGACGGTCGCGCAGGATGTTGATGATGCCGATAGCGGCACGGCGCAGCGCATACGGGTCGGAAGAGCCGGTCGGGGGCTCGCCGATGGCAAAGATACCGGCGATGGTGTCGAGCTTGTCGGCGCAGGCCACGATGCAGCCAGCGGTGCCCTCGGGCAGCTCATCACCGGCAAAGCGGGGGCGATAGTGATCGCGAATGGCGTGAGCGACCTCGTCGTTCTCCCCCATCGCGCAGGCGTAGTAACCGCCCATCACGCCCTGCTGGCTCGTGAACTCGACGACGGCGTTGGACACCAGGTCGGCCTTGCACAGGTGCGCGGCGCGAGCGGCGTCGGCGGCAAGATGGGCGCCCAGATGAGCCTCGTGGGCAATAGCGAGCGCGAGCTGCTCAATACGCTCGGACTTGGCGAGCACGCTACCGAGTTTCTCCTGGAAGGCGACCTTGGCCAGACGCTCGCGGAACTCGTCGAGGGAGATCTTCAGGTCCTCCTCGTAGAAGAACTTGGCGTCGTCCAGGCGGGCGCGCACGACGCGCTCGTTGCCGTCGATCACGCGCTCGGCATTCTCGGGCTTGCTGTTGGAAACGACCACGAACTCACGCGTGAGCTTGCCCTCGCCGTCATAGATCGGGAAGTAGCGCTGGTTGGTGAGCATGGACTCGCAGATGATCTCGTGCGGGACCTTGAGGAACTCCTCGTCGAAGGTACCCACGAGCACCGTCGGCCACTCGCAGAGGTTGATGACCTCCTCGAAGACCTTTTTGGGCGTATCGACATGGCAGCCGGGACGGGCAGCCTCGACCTCGGCGATACCGGCGAGGATGGCCTCGCGACGACGCTCGGCAGAGAGCACGCCGGCGTCCTCGAGCACCTGCTCGTAGACGGCAGGGCTGGCGACAACGTGGTCACCGGGACCAAGCACGCGATGGCCACGCGTGGTGTTGCCGCTCGTCACGTCGGCAAACGACACGGGCACGACGTCCTCACCCAGCAGGCAGCAGATCCAACGGACCGGGCGCACAAACGTGGCGTGCTCGTGGCCCCAGCGCTGAGAGCGATAGTTGGGCCACTGCAGACCGGCGATGGTCTTCTCGCACAGGGCCGTCAGGATCGGGGTCGCCGGGGCGGAGGGAATGTTCTTCTCGGCAAAGACATACTCGCGACCGTCGGTATCCTCGCGACGGACCAGGTCCTCGGCAGCCACACCGCACTTGCGGGCAAAGCCCTGGGCGGCCTTGGTGGCGTTGCCGTCGGCATCGAAGGCAATGTTTGCCGCGGGACCACGCTTGACCTCGTGAACCTCATCGGTCGCGGTGGCGACGTTGGCCACGAGCGCGGTCAGACGACGCGGGCTCGAGATCACGCGGACCTCGCCGTGGGCCAGGCCGGCCTCGTCGAGACCCTTGGCGATCATGGTACCGAGCTGCTTGACAGCATTGTTCAGCGGCGCGGAGGGCATTTCCTCCGTACCGATCTCAAACAGGAAATCCTTAGCGTCTGCCATAGCTTACGCCACCTCGCCTTCCTGGTCGGCATTCTCGTTGACTCCGGCGACCTCGGCCATATAGGCCTCGCAGCACGCCTTGGCGACGGCGCGGACGCGCAGGATGTAGTTGGCACGCTCGACCGCGGACAGGGCGCCACGGGCATCGAGCAGGTTGAAAGCGTGGCTGCACTTCATGACGCAGTCGTACGCCGGCAGCGGCAGCTTGCGCTCAAGGCAGGAGTGGCACTCGGCCTCGTAGTCATCAAACTTCTGACGCATCATCTCGACGTTGGCGACCTCAAAGTTGTAGGCGCTGAACTCGCGTTCGTTCTCCAGGAACACGTCGCCGTAGGTCATGGGCGTACCGTCGGGCAGATAGCTCCATACCAGGTCGTAGACGGAGTTGACGCCCTGGGCGTACATGGCGATACGCTCCAGGCCGTAGGTGATCTCGACGGGAACGGGGTCAACCTCGATGCCGCCCACCTGCTGGAAGTACGTAAACTGCGTGACTTCCATACCGTTGAGCCAGACCTCCCAGCCAAGGCCCCAGGCGCCGAGCGTCGGGCTCTCCCAGTCGTCCTCGACAAAGCGGACGTCATGGTCGTTGGGGTCCAGGCCAATGGCGGCCAGCGAACCCAGGTAGAGCTCCTGAGCGTTGACCGGAGACGGCTTGATGAGCACCTGGAACTGATAGTAGTGCTGCATGCGGTTGGGATTCTCGCCGTAGCGGCCGTCAGCGGGACGGCGGCAGGGCTGAGCATAGCAGGTGCGCCACTCGGCGGGACCGAGCGAGCGCAGCGTGGTCGCGGTATGGAAGGTACCGGCACCGACCTCGGAGTCATAGGGCTGCATAATGACGCAGCCCTGCTCGCCCCAGTACTGCTGGAGGCGCAGGATGATGTCTTGGAAGGAAAGCGATGAAGCGTTCATGCCTCTAATATCCCCTCGTCGAAACGATTACACGGTTAGGTACTGTACTATAGCGGTTTTTAGTCGATAGCGCCGATGCGGTTGAGCGGCCAGTAACGAACGAGTGCCACGGCCATTAAATCAGAGCGGTCGACCGGCCCAAAGTAGCGGGAGTCGGCTGAGTTCTCGCGGTTGTCGCCCATCACCCATACACAATCATCGGGGACGGTGTAGGGATAGCTCGCCTGAGCGCCGGGCGCTTGGACCGAAAGCGGCCAGCTCATGCCGGTCGTATAGTCCTCGTCGAGTGCTTGGCCGTCAACGACAACCTTGCCGTCCTGCAGGTCGACCGTCTGACCGGCCGTGGCAATAACGCGCTTGACAAGAACATCATGCTCGGAGGTACCATCGGGGTTGTGGAACACCACGATATCACCCTGCCTGACGGGCTGGCCGAGCTCGAGGCTCACCTTTTGCGCCAGAATCTGGTCGCCGATCTCGATTGTGTCCTCCATAGAGCCGGTGGGCACCACAAAGGGCTCGACCACAAAGGTGCGGATCAAAAAGGTGGCGACGAGCGCGATCGCGATAACCGCGATCCACTCAAAAGCGCCCCTCAACGCGGAATGTTGCGTAGGAACCATTCTCACTCCTCGCTCTGCGAATACGAAGCGTCAAGGATTTCCTGCGCGTAAGCGCGCTCCTCGGGCGTGAGCCGCGCCGTCTCGATCAGATCGGGACGCCAACGACAGGTACGCTCGATGGCGTTCTTGCGACGCCAGGCATCGACCTTGGCGTGATCGCCGCTCACGAGCACCGGAGGCACGCCCTCGCCGTTGAACTCGGCGGGACGGGTGTACTGCGCGTACTCGAGCAGTCCTCCGTCCTCGGCGGTCGAGAACGACTCGTCCACGTTGCTCATCTCGTCGCCCAGGGCGCCGGGGATCAGACGCACGACGGCGTCAGCCACGACCATCGCGGGCAACTCGCCGCCCGTAAGCACGTAGTCGCCGATCGACAGGCGCTCGTCGGCATACGCGTACGCGCGCTCGTCGACGCCCTCGTAACGGCTGCAAACAAACAGCAGACGCTCGCTTTTGAGCAGGCGCTCGGCCACATGCTGCGTAAAGGGCTCGCCGCAGGGGGTGAAGAACACCACCGTCGGCTTGGGACCCTCTGCGCTAATGGCCTCGATGGCCTCTGCGATAGGCTCGACCTTCATGAGCATGCCCTGCCCGCCGCCGTACGGCTCGTCATCGACGGTACGATGGCGGTCGTGCGTCCAGTCGCGCAGGTTATACGCCTTAAAATCAAAAAGGCCGGCCTTGCGGGCGCGGCCCAGAATCGACGTGGACATGACGGGCTCAAACATCTCGGGAAAGACCGAAAGGGTCTCGATCAGCATGTTGTCCTCCCTACTTGTCCATATCGATCAAGCCGTCCATAACGTGGACGGAAATTGCTCCTGCATCAGGAAGATCGAGCACAACCTGCTCGATCACGGGAATCAGTACCTCGCCGTACCGATCGCCCTCGACAACCCAAACATCGTTGGCGGGCGTCGACATGATCTCAACGATCGTGCCGAGTAAACCAAAACGCTCGTCGACCACCTCGCGACCCATCAGGTCGGTATAGGCAGCGTCGAGCGAATCGAGCTCAAAGTCGTCACGATTTGCCAGCACGTAGCACCCCGTGATGCCCTCGGCGGCCGTCAAGTCGTCAATGCCCTCAAACGAGACCAGATCGCCATCGCCCGTATCGGTGACGGATACGACCGTACAAAAGCGGTCGCGCTTGAGCGCCGGCGGCGTCAGGGCGACGCGCATACCCGGCTCTAATACAGAAGGAAGCCCCCGCAACGGCTGCGCGAGGACCTCCCCCTTCCTTCCGTGCGGCTTGACCACACGGGCGATGTTTTTGTACTGGGACCTCAAGGTCCTAGCCCAGAACCTCTACCTCGACAGCAGTGTCGAGGCGAGCGGCCAGTGCACGGGCGAGCGTGCGAATGGCCTTGATGGTACGGCCACGACGGCCGATGACCTTAGCGACGTCATCCTCGGCGACCGAAACCTCAATCGTAGAGGCGTCGTCACCATCGATGACCTCAAGGCTCACGGAATCCGGGTCGTCGACGATCTGAACAACGAGATATTCGACGAGATCGGCGATGCGATCTGAGAGCATTGCCTCACCCTCGAGCTGTGCAGCGTCAACCTCAGGCACGATTTACTCCTCGGCGCCCTCAGCGGCCTCAGCGGCAGCCTTAGCGGCCTCGGCCTCCTTGGCGAGCTGCTTCTTGGACTTCTTGACGACGGTCTCGGTCTTCTCGCCCTCGTTGGCGGCCTTGACCAGAGCGGCGACGGCCTCGGTGAGCTGAGCACCCTTGGACTGCCAGTCGGCGATCTTCTCGAGGTCGAGGTTGATGGTCTTGGGGGCGGTCATCGGGTTGTAGCGGCCAACCTCCTCGATGATACGACCGTCACGCGGGGCGCGGGAATCGGCGACGACGACACGGTAGTACGGACGCTTCTTAGCGCCGTGACGAGCAAGGCGAATCTTGACTGCCAAAGGAAACTCCTCCAACCAAGCAGCTTTAGGCTGCAACTACAAACAAACAGTTGAACATAATACGCCATCGACGCGGGCAGGTGAAGTCCGTGAGACCAACTTCTTCGGTGTAGTCGAAGGCAAATCCATATCTTAGACAAGAATTCGCGATTTGCAAGCACATACACGCACCCCACATGAGCTGCGCGGTATACTCATGACATGGAAAGACGCGAACATACATACGGTTATGAGGATGCTGCGGGTTTCACGCCGCCGCCCTGGACGGGGCCGGCGGTGGGACTCATGGACCTCGATGCGTTTTTTGCGAGCGTGGAGATGCTCGACCACCCCGAGTGGCGTGGCAAGCCGCTTATTGTTGGCGGCGATGCCGATTCGCGCGGTGTCGTGTCCACCTGTTCCTACGAGGCGCGCCGCTTTGGCGTGCATTCCGCCATGGCCTCGGCCGAGGCGCAGCGCCTATGCCCACAAGCCATTTGGACACACGGGCATTTTGATCGCTATCGCGAGGTCAGCGCGCAAGTCATGGCGATTCTTGCCGACGAGACGCCGCGCGTGGAGCGCGTGTCCATCGACGAGGCATTTATCGATATCACACCGGGGCGCTTTGCGCCCGAGGACCCGCTGCTGGTTGCACGGCGTATCAGCGATCGCGTGGCGGCGTTGGGAGTGACTTGCTCCATCGGCGTCGGCTGCAACAAGACAGTGGCCAAGATCGCGAGCGAGCGCGACAAGCCATTTGGATTGACTATCGTGCGCCCCGGCACCGAGCAACGTTTTTTGGCCGCGCTGCCGGTGTCCGCCATGAGCGGCATCGGGCGTTCGGCCGAGGAGCGGCTGCGCCGCATGCGCATCTATACGCTTGGAGACCTTTCGCGGGCGCCGGAGTCCACACTTGCCTCGATTTTTGGCGTGAACGGCGAGCGCATGCGCCAACGTGCGCTAGGACTCGAGGTTTCCGAAGTCACAAGCCTGGACGAGGAGCGCGAGGTCAAGTCGGTTAGCAACGAGCGCACCTTTGCGAGGGACTTGACCGAGCGCGGAGACATCGAAGCGGCGATTGCGCTGCTGGGTGAGTCGGTTGGACGCCGCCTGCGCCGTCAGGGGCTGACGGGCGCCACGGTGACGCTCAAACTTAAATACTCATATGGCAGCGGTCGCACGGCACAGCGACGCTTGCCCCACCCTACCGACGACGAGAATATCTTTGTGGCCGTAGCGCTCGAGCTGCTCGACAATATCTGGCAAGAAGGTATGCACGTGCGCCTTGCTGGCATCGGCATGAGCGACTTTGACCATCAGGGCGGCATCCAGACCGACCTGTTCTGCGAGGTGGATGACCGCGGAGCCCAATCCAGCGACCGCCGCGACCTCTCCGTCGCCATCGACGCCGTCCGAGACAAATTCGGCGACACCGCCCTATCCTTCGGCCGCCAATCCCGCTTCTCCTCCCACTCATAGGCCTTTTTGGTCAAAAAGAAAACCGGACAGTTGCAGGTAGTGCAACTGTCCGGTAAGCGATTGAGGGTAGCTAAAAAACCCTGACCCAAATGAGCCGCTAGAGAAGGTCGAGGGAGAGCTGGGGGGGCGTCGCCCCAGAGCTTTTCGAGACGGTAGAACTCGCGTGCCTCGGGGGTGAAAACGTGGACGACGACCGAGCCGTAGTCCATGAGCATCCAGGTCTTCTGCTCGCGGCCCTCGATGGAGAACGGATGCTCGCCGCAAGACTCGGCGACCTTCTCCTCGATCTCGTCGACGATCGAATCGACCTGACGGTTGTTGGTACCGGTGGCGAGCACAAAGTAGTCGCACACGTCGGAAAGCTCGGTCAGATCGAGCACTTGAACGTCCTCGCCCTTCTTGTCGTAGGCGGCCTGCGCGGCGGCGCGGGCGACATCCTCGGCGGCAACGCCGCTCGCAGACAGCGAGGCAGCGGTGCGATCGGACGTGGCGGCGAAGCTCTTGTGCTCCACGCTCTCAAGAATCTGCTCGTCGGTCATGGTCTCGTCGGCCATGGAATACCTCTTTCTAGACAGCCCGAGCTAACGTAGCTGGGCGTAATGGTTGTAAATCGTAATAGCCGTGGGATAAAGATAGCGTCCGGACTGAATCACATAGACCAGACCCTGCGCAAAACAGGAGAAGAACAACTCGTCGAGCGAGGACTTCCCCACCATCTTGCGCAGCGCATGGGCATAATCGCCGTGTCGGTTAGGCTCAATGGCATCGGCCACAAAGACGACCATATCGAGCGGCGTCATGTCGCAGGCGCCCACGGTGTGACGGTCAACAGCCTGAAAAACAGCCGGCGACAGCTCGGGAAAAAGCTGCGGAAGCTCATAGGCGGCAACCGGACCATGCAGCAGCGGCGTTGCGGCGAAAGGAGAACCGGCGACCTTGATGCCGTAATGCAGCGCGCGGGCCACGAGCTCGTCGTCGGAGAGCACCTTGTCCCAGTCATGGATCAGGCCGGCGGCGGCGGCATCAAAGCGGTCGACGCCGTACACCTCGGCCAAGTGAAGCGCGGTCTCGGCAACGCCCAGCGAATGTACATAGCGCTTGCGCTTATCCTTCATACGCACATCGAGCAGCTCTTGAATGCGCTTGAGCAGCGCGCGCTCATCGCCCTCAAACTGATCCTCTACCGACAACGTTCTCCCCCATCACTCAAAATCTTCTTGACCCAGATCGGCGTACAAACCGCGCTTGCGAATGTAGCCGAGCACAGACTCGCTCGTAAGATAGCGCACGCTCATGCCGCGGGCAACTCGCTTACGAATGTTCGTCGAGCTGATCGCAAGCGCCGGAATCTGAATATAGCGCACGTCGAACGGCAGCCCCGACTCTTTGATTCGGGAACGCGCCGTATCGATATCAAAGCCCGGTCGCGTCGCCGCAATAAACGTGGCAAGCTCAGCGATTCGTTCGGCATCATGCCAGGTCACAATATCGATAATCGCATCGGCGCCCGTAATAAAGTAAAGCTTTACCTGCGAGGGGTAAAAGTCTCGAAGGGCATGAAGCGTATCGGCCGTATAGGTTACGCCCGGACGGTCGATCTCGAACCGGCTCGCCAAAAAGGCCGGATTCGCGGCGGTGGCGAGGACCGTCATGGCATAACGGTCCTCGGCAGGCGTCACCGGCTTGTCGAGCTTAAAGGCGGGCGAGCCTGCCGGCATAAAGAGCACGGCATCCAAGTCGAGCGACTCGCGCGCCTGCTCGGCGGTCACCAAGTGCCCGTAATGGATCGGGTCGAATGTGCCGCCCATAATGCCAAGCCGAAACTCTTTGCCCTCTTTTATGGGCAGCTCGGGCAAACCGATTCCACCGCGCAGCGACATGGCTTACTCGCCCTCCGGGGTCACGGCATCGTCCGCGACATCCGCCGCATCGATAACCTCGACGCGCTCGTCCGCGGTATCGGCTACGTCAACGACCTCAAGGGCAACGTCCTCGCCGGCACTCTCGAGCTCCTCCTCGTACTCCGAGAAGTCCTCGGCACCCTCAAAGTCAAAGGCGCGCTGGCAAATACGGACCTCGTCGCCCGCACGGCAACCGGCCTTCTCGAGCGCGTCGTCAACGCCCATACGAGCAAACTTATGCTGCAGGTAAATGACGGCTTCCTCGTTTTCCCAGTCGGTCTGAATGACCATGCGCTCGATGGCGCGACCGACCACGCGGAAGGCACCGGGCTCTTCCTGGACAATGTGGAAACGCTTCTCGCGCTGCAGGCGGCGGCGCTCCCACTCGTCATCGCGCAAGTCAACCGGCTCATCGGAGACGGCCAGCTCGGCGCGGAGCTTGGCCACCTGCTCGCCCACGGCAAGCATCAGCGTATTGAGTCCGGCACCCGTCACGGCAGACACGGCAAAGAACATATGCCCATCGTCGAGCGCGGCACGCTTAAGGTCGGCAATCTTGTCGGCCGTCCCCGGAGCATCGCACTTGTTGGCGACAACGATCTGCGGACGCTCCGAAAGCTCGGCGCCATACTGCTCAAGCTCGCGGTTGATGATGCGATAGTCCTCGATCGGGTCGCGATCCTCAAAGCCGCCCGTCATGTCGACGACGTGCATGATCAAAGCGGTGCGCTCAATGTGGCGCAGGAACTGGTGGCCCAGGCCCTTGCCCTCGCTCGCGCCCTCGATCAGGCCAGGAACATCGGCGACGACATAGGAGTACTCGCCGGCACGCACCATGCCCAGGTTAGGCACGAGCGTGGTAAACGGGTAGTCAGCAATCTTGGGACGGGCGGCGCTCATGCGCGCGATGAGCGAGGACTTGCCCACCGAGGGGAAGCCCACGAGTGCGGCATCGGCCATAAGCTTCATCTCGAGCTCAATCCAGTGCTCCTCGGCCGGCTCACCCAGCTGAGCGAACGCAGGCGCGCGGCGCACCGAGGTCACAAAGTGGGTGTTGCCCAGGCCACCGGCACCGCCGGGCGCCACGACAACGCGCTCGCCATCGTGCACCAGGTCGGCAATCTCGAACATCGGGGTCTGCGTCTCGGGGTCGAGCTCGCGCACCACGGTGCCCATAGGGACCTTCAGGATCAGGTCCTCGCCGCTCTTGCCGTTGCGGCGGGCACCCTGGCCGTGCGTACCGCGCTCGGCACGGAAGTGGTGCTTAAAGCGGTAGTCGATCAGCGAAGACAGCTGAGCATCGGCCTGGATGACGACATTGCCGCCACGACCGCCGTCGCCGCCATCAGGGCCGCCCTTGGGAACAAATGCCTCGCGCCTAAACGACATGCATCCGGCTCCGCCGTCGCCGCCGCACACATTGATGCGGCTGATATCGGTGAACTGTGACAACAGAATCGCCTCCTACAAAAAAGAGGGAGACCCTTGAATCCTAAAACTCAAGTGCCTCCCACATATGTGCTCTATGAAGGGTGAATTACGCGTTCGCGAGCGGGCGTACGCTGACCCTGTGCTTGATACCCTTGTGGAACTCAACGGTACCGTCGACCAGCGCGAACAGCGTGTCGTCCTTGCCACGGCCAACGTTCTCACCCGGGTGGATGTGCGTGCCGTGCTGACGGACGAGAATCGTGCCCGTGGTTACCGTCTGGCCGGCGAAGCGCTTCGTGCCAAGGCGCTGACCGCGGGAGTCACGGCCATTACGGGAGGAACCGAGTCCTTTTTTGTGTGCCATTGTGTATACCTACTCTTTCGTTACGAGTGTAATCTACTCGGCGACGGGAGCCTCGGCAACAGCCTCGGCCTCTGCCTTAACAGCCTTCTTGGCGCGGGACGTAGCCTGGACCTTCACGATCTTCAGCTTGGTGAGCTGCTGACGGTGACCCTTCAGACGACGATAGCGCTTACGCTTGTGGAACTTGAAGACCAGCTGCTTCTCGCCCTTGAACTGCTCAACGATCTGAGCGGTAACCTTGGCCTTGGCCAGCTTGTCGGGATCGGTGACGATCTTCTTACCATCGTTGAGGAAGATGACCGGCAGGGTGACCTTGTCGCCCTCATTGCCCTCGATCTTCTCGACGGTGATGACATCGTCGGTGGCGACCTTGTACTGCTTGCCGCCCGTGTTAACGATTGCGTACATGTTTACTTGCCCTTCATGCATCAGTTAGTGCAACAGCCGAATATAGTAGCAGGCGAAAATACCCCCGTCAACGAGTATGTGGAGCAAATCCACAAGTTCGCACAGGTATGGGGCTGACGAGTCGGCCCTCGTCGTCCTCGCATGCTTGATTCTGACGCTCGACATCGTAGGAGCAGATGGTCACGAGGTCTTGCATACCGGTGGAAACAATAGGTGCATCGACGCCCGGGGTCAAGCCCTGCAACAAAACATCAGCAGCAGAAAGCAAAATTTCCGGACGCATGGAGCCCTCGTTGTCGGCATGGGTGTCGAGCGTGAGGACCAGATGGTCCGGGCGCTCCCCCGCCGCGAGCTCATAGCCTACAAGCGTGTGGTCCAGATCAAGGCGCTTGCTCTTTTTGCCGCGCGCGTAGTCGATGCCATGGTCCGCGCGCAGTGCGTCGATCGCAGCGCGCACCTCGTCGGCGCTTACGGGCGCCTCGGGATCCAGGTGCAGATCGATACGATACGACAGGCGCGTAAGCTGCGCCGTCAGCGCCGGCGTGCGCACGTCGATGTAGGCAGCCTCGATGGGCGCCAGATCGGCCGGAGACGCCGCAGCCAGACGCCCAAACGCCTCATCGAGCGCCACGAACTCGGTCATAAACAGGTCATACCACTCGCAGGTCGACGACGTACCCACCGGTAGCGCCGACGAAAAGCCCACGCGCATGTGCGGTGAGAAGCCCTGCGTGACGGCATAGGGCAGGCCTGCACGGCGCACGATACGCTCAATGGTATGGATTAGTTCCAGATGGCCCAGATACTTAAGGCGATCACGCTTGCCGTAGCGAACGCGCAGCCTAAAGAGCGTGGAATTGTCGGTCAAGCGCTCACTCATGCGCGATCACCCATCAATACGTTCTTGGCGTGGAGCGTGGGGCAGATTCCGCAGCCGGTGCACGACGTGCGGGTGCAATCGGGCGTCGTGACGCCCTCGAGCGAGCGACGGTACTCGCGCTCGAGGAAGCCGCGCGTGCAGCCGGGGCTCACGTGCTCCCACGGCAGGCGCCAGTCCAACTCGTAGGGCAGGTGCACGAGCTCGTTAAGGTCGATGCCGTTTTTGGCCGCGGCCTCCTTCCAGTTGTCGAGCGAGAAATGCTCCACCCAGGCGTCAAAGCGAGAGCCCGCGCGCCAGGCATCGATGATGACGGGCGTCATATCGCGACCGGCACGGGACAGCGCTGCCTCGATGAGCGAGGTCTCGGCATCGTGGTAATGAACGCGGACGGCACGGTTGCGAACACTCGTGATAAGCAGCTTCTGGCGACGCTTGACGTCGTCATAGTCGAGCTGCGGGCACCACTGGAACGGCGTGGCAGCCTTGGGGATAAAGACCGAAACCGAGATGGACACCGAGATCGAGCCGCGACGCGCCTTGGGCACCACGGAACGGCCGAGCTCCAGCACGTGGTCGGCCAGGTTGGCGATAGCCACGATGTCCTCGTCGCGCTCGCCGGGAAGGCCCATCATAAAATAGAGCTTCATGCGGTTCCAGCCGGCCTCGAAGGCAGCCTTGGCCGCACGGTCCAAGTCCTCCTCGGTCACGTTCTTGTTGATGATGTCGCGCATGCGCTGGCTGCCGGCCTCGGGGGCAAACGTCAGGCCGCCCTTCTTTTCGCCGGCGACCGACTCGGCCATATCGACGCCAAACGAATCCAGACGCTGCGATGGAATGGACACGCGAATGCCCGTGTCCTCTAGGCGGCGATTGAGCCTGCCAAGCACGTCGCGAATGCAGGAGTGGTCGGTCGTGGAGAGTGAGGTGAGCGATACCTCATCATAGCCGGTCTTTTCCAGACCCTGGATCACCGACGAGACGATCTGGTCGGCCGAGCGCTCGCGTACCGGGCGATACGTCATGCCGGCCTGGCAAAAACGACAGCCGCGGGCGCAGCCGCGCAGGATCTCGATAGACAGGCGGTCGTGGACCAGCTGCGCATAGGGCACGCACGACTGCGACAACGGATTGGTGGCACCGAAGTCCTCGACGACGCGCTTGTGGACCACGGTCGGCGCATCCTTGCCCTCGCGCGGCACGGTGTAGCCATGCGGTGAGCAGGGCTCGTCGTGACGGACCTCATAGAGCGACGGCACGTAGTTGCCGGCAATGGCTGCAAGCTCCTCAACGATCTGCGCGCGCGGGACTCCTTCGTCACGCAGGCGGCGATGCAGCTGGCAGGTCTCGAGCAACGATTCTTCGCCCTCGCCAATGAGGATAACGTCAAAGAAAGCCGCATACGGCTCGGGGTTGTACACCGAGGGGCCGCCGGCAATGATGATGGGGTCGTCTTCGCCTCGGTCGGCCGCTAACAGCGGGATGCCGGCAAGGTCAAGCGCCTCGAGAAAGTTCGTCACCGCCATCTCGTGCGGCACGTGCAGGCCGACGATATCAAACGAAGCGACCGGTGCCGCACCCTCGAGCGACAGCAGCGGAATGCCCGCCTCGCGCATGGCGTCACCCATATCGGGCCACGGCACATAGCCGCGCTCACAGGAGATGCCCTCGGCCTGGTTAAGGATGTTGTAGAGGATGGCGATGCCCTGGTTGGGCAGACCGACCTCGTAAACATCCGGATAGATCAGGCAGCAACGGTAGTCGGCATCGGCCTTGGAAAGCGTGCCCCACTCGTGATCGATATAGCGGCTCGGTTTCTCGACCTTGGCGAGCAGCGGCTCAATTAAGTGAAAACAGTCTTGGTATGCAACGCGCAACGGAAAACCCCTAAGCAGCGAGATCGGATGCATCCTGATAGGACGCCATGGGACGGGTAGCGCCCGCGACCGTGGTCACCAGATCGCGAAGGCGGGAGAACGTGGCAGTGACCACCTCGTTGGCACGGCCGTAGTCGACATCGCGCTCGTAGAGCGAAACGAGCGCACGGCCCATGCCATAGGTGCCCGCGGCAGCAGTGAGCGCCTTGACGGCAAACCCGATATGCGGCGTCTGCTTGACCAGTGCGCGGGTGACCGCGCGGATCACAAGACCGCCGGCAAGCACGCCCGCGACCTCGTAGCCGCGCTCGGGCTTAATGCCGCGTCCAAAGACGGCAGCGAGCTCAAAGAGCATGCCCACCTGCGCCAGCGCCATAACGGGATAGTCGGCACCCGGCAAAAACACCAAAGCCCCGGTCGCCATATTGGTGAGCGCGCACGAGGTGATGATGCGATTGGCCGCCGCAATGCGCATAAAGGCAAAGTTCGCAGCAAAGGCCGTTTCCTTGTCGGTGCGATCGAGAATCCAGCGAGCGAGTGTCTCGAGCAGATACGTCTTATCGGTCGCAGCCACCACGCCGAGCATGGGCGTGGACTCCTCGATAAACGGCACCTCGACGGCGGACTCGGCGAGCACGCACACGGGCGCACCGGCAATCACGAGCTCCTGAACGGCACTCTCCAGGCGGTCGGATCCGCACGAGAGCACCAGCACCACATCGGTATCGGTCTTGGGAGCGATTCGCTCCTCCCCCAGGCGCTCGACGCGCACAATGCCCGAGGTCGTCTGCGGCACAAAGGCGTCACGCACTGTCTCGACCAAAAAGCGCGAGGCGGACGAATCCAGGTAGACCGAGACGCGCACCGGCGTATCGGAATCTTTCTTAACGGACGCGCCCATCTTAAAAGCGCGGGTCAGCTTATCTACGGGAATTTTCACAGCAAACCCCTCCAGCGGTTACACGGCGCCCGAACGATGCCGCCATATGGATTGTACGATACCCACCGTCAGCAACTGAATCATCATCGACGACGAACCAAAGCTAATGAACGGCAACGGAATACCGGTAATCGGCATCATGCCGATGCACATGCCGATGTTCTCGAAGGTCTGGAACGCCCACATGCCAACGATGCCCACGCACGAAAGACGCAAAAAAAGCGATTCACACTTTAATGCGACGCGAATCGTCGAAAAGATCAGCAGCACGTAGAGGCACAGGAGCAAAAAGGAGCCGCAGAAGCCGAACGTCTCGGACAGGAAGGCGAAGACGAAGTCGGTATGGAACTCGGGCAGAAAGCCACCGGCAGATTGCGTCGCATGGCCCAGCCCCTTGCCAAAGAAGCCGCCCGAGCCAACGGCGATAAGCGACTGCTGCAGGTTGTAGGCATCGTCCGAATCGGCATTATCGGGATCGATAAAGACCGTCAGACGGTTCATCTGGTACTGCTTAATGAGCACATCGTGGCCGAGCAGCGAATCGAAAACCGAATCGAGCGCTAGGACGAGCGCCACCAGGCCCACGAGCAGGGCCAGGGTCGATAGCACCCATTCGCGGCGCGCACCGCTCATGCAGATAACGATAGCGCCCGAAACCAGCACGACCAGGCCTGAGCCCAGGTCGCCCATCGCGACGACGGCCAAAAACGGGATGGACAGCATGCCGCAGAGCTTGACGTAGTCGCGAACGGTATCGATACGCCCGTTGTACTGCGAGCCAAGCGTAGCGATAAAGAAGATGGTGATGAGCTTGGCAAGCTCAACAGGCTGAAACGTCAAACCGATACCGGGAATCTTGATCCAGCCCGTCATGCCCAGACCGCCCGTATAGGACAGACCCGGAATCTTGGGCGAGAAGATCACGATCAGGTCGATGACGAGCAACGCCGTCGAGAAATTGGAAATACCGCGCAGGTCGGTACGCCAGACGAGCACCGCCAGCACCGCACCGATGCCGATTCCCAGCAGGTGACGCGAGAACGAGGCATCGGCCTTAAACTGGGAAGCCGACCAAATGATGATGGCACCGTAGACGACGAGGGCCACAGTTGCCACGAGCACGCCGATGTGCACCTTCTGACGGAACGTGCCGCGCGAGGCCGAAAGCTGCTTGTTGACGCGGTCCAGGCTGCTGCGAGAGCCGGTCTTGGTTGAGCGGAACAGCTCCGCCGGAGAAAAATCCATCGCAACCTCCTATCGAACCGAAGAATCGCCCGAGGCCGAAGAGGTATCGGGCTCGTCATAAATCACGCCGAGCACGTCGCGCACGACATGCATCGCGGTATCTGAGCCGCCGCCGCCCTGCTCCAGGACGGTAGCGATGACATACTTGGGATCATCGGCCGGTGCATAGGCGCAGAACCACGCATATTCGTCCTCGCCGCTTTTCTCGCCCGTGCCCGACTTGCCATATACCTGCGGCGTCAGGGTGCCAAAGTGCGCCGCCAGCGACGTCGATGCCGTGTAAATCACGTCGTGCATGCCGTTGCGAACAAGGGCCAGATCCGAATCGCTGTTGATCTTGGCCTCCAGGCGCTTCTTCTTGCCCTTGCCGTTGTACTTATAGGCATCGCCGTCGCCATCGCGCGACACGGCGGACAAAAACACGTGAGGCACGTACTGTTTGCCGCCGTTGGCAAGACCCATATAGGCGCACGCCATCTGCAGAGGCGTCACCAGGATGTCACCCTGACCGATGGCGATGTTGGTCATATCGCCAGCATTCCACTTGCGGTCCTCGGCAGAGGCATCGGTGAAGTACGACTCTTTCCACTCGGCATCGGGAATACGACCCGCGCCCTCACTCGGCAGATCGATACCGCAGGTCTTGCCTAGGCCCCAGCGACGAAAGACCTCCTGCAGGCCCTCGGGATGTTGCTCGTCATAAAAGAAAGCCTTGCCCATGTCGTAAAAGACGGGATCGCACGAGTTAGCGATACCCGACTGCAGCGTCATGGTGCCGTGACCAGACGTAAGCCAGCAGCGCTTGCCCCAAGCCTTGCCCAATCCCGTCCAATAGCCCGTGCAGTTGGTTGTCTGTGTTGAAGTGTAGGTTCCAAACTCAAGACCGGCCAGTGCCGAGAGTGGCTTGATGGTCGAGGCCGACATGTACTGTCCGCTAATGGCGCGGTTGAGCAGCGGGTGCGAACCCTCGTCATCATTGAGCTCGGTCCACACGTCGTTTGAGACGCCGCCGATAAAGACGGAGGGATCGAACTTGGGCTCGCTCGCCATGCCCAGGATCTCGCCATTGTTGGGATCGAGACACACCACGGCCCCGTTGCCGGCATTGCTGTAGCCAGTGGTCTTGGCAAGCTCGATAGCGCTCGCCAGCGCCGTCTCACAGGCCTGTTGGATCTTAAGGTCGAGCGTGAGCTTAATGTCGGAGCCGGCCTTCGCGGGCACAGCGCCGGCCTGACCGGTCACATTGCCCGAGGCATCGACCTTGACGGTCTGCTCGCCACGAATACCCTGCAGCAAGTTTTCGTAGTAGCTCTCAACGCCCGCCTGGCCCACGATATCGCCTGACTGGTACGCAATCTGGCCAGCAGAAGCATCATCATCGCCAGAGGTTTTCTTATTCTGGGCCTCGAGCTGCTCGGAGGTAATGGTGCCGGTGTAGCCCAAGATATGGCATGCCGTCTCGCCGTAGGGATACTGACGCTCGGTGCGCTCGGCAATCTTGACGCCCGGGAACTCGCCGGCGTGCTCCTGAATATAGGCAACCGTTGAGCGACGAACGTCCGTCGCGATGGTATGCAGGCTCTGAGCGCCCTCGGAATTGTCCTGGATATTGCGCAGAACCGCCACGTAGGGCATACCGAGCACGTTGGCAAGATGGCGAACCAAAACCTCATCCTCGGCAAGGTCGCGGTAGGCCACGACGGCAAGTGAGGGACGGTTCTGGACAAGCGCCACGCCATTGCGGTCGAGGATGCGGCCGCGCACAGCGGGTGTGGTAACGGTGCGAGTCTGATTGCTATTAGCCTGCTTCTCGTAATAGTCCGACGAGACCATCTGCATGCCCCACAGCTTGACGGCAAGCGCCGCAAACATCGCGCCCACGCCGGTGGTGAGGATGGAGAAGCGGCCCTTAAAGGCGGTCGCCGCGGTATTGCCCTCGCCCTCGGTGGCGCGCGGGGCCGTTCCATGCTGCGTATCGTAGGTAAAACGGGAATCGCCGCGACGCATGATGACCAGCGCGACCACGATGGCCACAACCAGCACGATACCGGCGATAATAACCGTCATCTGGGAAGACATCTACGGGCCTCCCCTATTTGAGCTTACGGGTCTTGGGCTTAAAGCGCATACCCGTCTGGCGTCCGCCACGTGCGGAGAATCCATAGCCGGACTGCGGCACGACGCCGGACATCAAAAACGGAATGGCAACCAGACCCGTCAGGATCGAGGACGGCAGCGAATGGCCGAAGATCGCCACGACAAAGCTCGTCTCCAAACCCATAAACAACAAGATGATGCTGTAGATCACATTAATGACGAGCGCGAAGGCGCCCACAGTGACGCCGCGCGCACTCGGGGTACCGCCCGTCTGACCGACGGCACTGTGCACCAGGGCAAAAGAACCCACGGTCAGCAGGAGCGACATAACGCCAACCGGCACGGCAGCGGAAAGGTCATAGAACAGGCCGCTGCAAAAACCGCACACGACGGCACGGGTCGGGTCGCCCGAAAACACGCTCAGGCACACCAAGATAATCATGAAGTTGACGCGACCGCCCGCAATGGAGATCTGCGGCGCCAGGCCCGCCTGCAGCAGCACGCACACAATGGCGGCGATCACAAACGTGCGGGAGCTCATCCCCTGCTCGTGTAGATCCATGGACATGCCCCCTATTCGCTCGAGCCGGAATCGGTCGTCTCGGACGTGTCGGAACTGTCATCCGAGCTCTCGTCCTTCGTCTTGGCCGCAGCGTCGCGCGACGTTCCCTGCGGCGTGCTGTTGGCCGTGCTCACGTCCTCATCCGAGGCCGACTGCTCGTCGGTCAGCGAGGTGATGACCAGCACTTCCTCGTTGTTCTCGGCCGTCGCCTGGGCGCGCACCACAATGGTGTAGTACACATCGTTTGCCGATTTCTCAACCGACGAGACGGTGCCGAGCGGAAGGCCCTTGGGGAATACGCCGCCAATGCCCGAGGTCACGATGATGTCGCCAACCTTAACGTCGGAGTCGACGCTCACGTACTCAAGACGCAGCGTGCCGTCAGCCTGACCCTGCAGCATGCCCTGGGCGCGCGTGTCCTGCACCATGGCGGACACGCCCGAGTTCTCGTCGCCAATCAGGCGCACGGTAGACGTCTTGGCCGAGACTTCGATGATCTGGCCGATAACACCTGCCGAGCTCGTTACGGGCATGTTGATGGAAAGTCCATCAGCGGAACCCTTGTCGATGGTTACGGTCGAGGTCCAGGCATCGCCGGAGGCACCGACAATACGAGCTGCGGTCGATTTGAGGTTGTAGGTCGACTGCAGGCCGACCAATCCCTCCAGACGCTCAGCGGTCTTTTGAGCCTCGGAGAGCTCGGCAACCTTAGAGGTCAGTTCCTCGTTTTGCTTCTTAAGCTCGTCAAGCGTGTCCTGCGATGCCGTAAGGTTAGAGAACACGTTGCCGATCGCATTGAAGGGAGCCGCCACAGCCGAGCCCACAAAGCGCACCGGCGAGGTAATCGTCGTCACACCCGAACGCACGGCATGAATCGGCCCAGCCTCGCCCTCACGAATGTAAAACGTGAGCAGCAACACCGAAATCACGCTGAAAACAATCAACGGGCGCATACCCGTTGATTGTCGCTTGGTATTCAGATTTGTGGAGAAACCCGAAGATCGTGCCAAATGGAATCCACCTTTTGGAAATTAAGCATTGGTCTGGACAAAGCCGCCATCAAACGCATTGGCCTCGAGCACGCGGGCACAGCCGTTCACGACGTTATCGAGCGCCGTGGGGCTGACGTTGACCGAAACGCCGGTCTCATCGCGCAAACGCACGTCGAGACCGCGCAGTAGCGCACCGCCGCCGGTCAGCAAAATGCCGTAGTACATAAGGTCCGAGGCAAGATCGGGCGGCGTGGCGTCGAGGGCGTCCTTGACAGCCTTGGCCATCTCGTCGAGCGGCTTGTTGAGCGCGCGACGGATCTCCTCGCTCTCGATGCGCACGGTCTTGGGCAGGCCTGTGATGACGTCGCGGCCGTTGACCTCGACGTCGAGCTCGTCCTTGAGCGGCACGGCGGAGCCGACCTTGATCTTAATGTCCTCTGCCGTACGCTCGCCGATGGCCAGGTTGTAGGCATCGCGAACGTGCGTGAGGATGGCCTGATCGAACTCGTCGCCGGCAATACGGATGGACTGCGAGACGACGATGCCGCCCATGGCGATGACGGCAACCTCGGTGGTACCGCCACCGATGTCGATGACCATGGAGCCGGTAGGCTCCTCGACGGGCAGGTCGGCGCCGATAGCGGCAGCCATGGGCTCCTCGATCAGGTACGCCTGGCGAGCGCCGGCCTGGATCGTGGCCTCAAAGACGGCGCGCTTCTCGACCGACGTGACGCCGGAGGGAACGCAGACGACGACGCGCGGCCGCGGGGTCCACGGATAGCGCTTCTCGGACGCCTTGTCGATAAAGTAGCGAAGCATGGCCTCGGTAACGTCGAAGTCGGCGATGACGCCGTCCTTCAAGGGACGAACGGCCACGATGTTGCCGGGCGTACGGCCGAGCATGCGCTTTGCCTCGATACCGACCGCCAGGATGCGCTCGTCGTTCTTGTCGATGGCGACGACGGAGGGCTCGCGGATGACGATGCCCTTGCCGCGCACGGAGACAAGCGTATTTGCGGTGCCGAGGTCGATGGCAAGATCGCCCGCATAGCTACCGAAGAACATATCCATCAAAGAAAACAACGCAACTCCTGATGTGTTGGATGATTGCTGGAAAACTACTAGCTCATCATACTAGCGCAAGCCCGGCACCTCACTTGCGGTGAAGCGCCGGGCAAAGCTAAATCCCATAAGGTCACTACTGGTTGTCAGCAGCCGAGAAATCCATATCGAGCGAGGAAACGGCCCAGCCAATATGGTTGTCGGAGCGCACGAATTTGACGATGTACTCCTGCTCGCCGCCCTTGGACAGCGACGCCTTCACCTTGGCGGTCGTCTCGGTCATGGACTGATCCATGCCCTCGACGGACACGGTGGCACCCTGCGGAATCGAGGAGATAATCATCGACTTGGCGTCCTCGGACAGGCTCGAGGCCAGGCAAGACTCGGCCTTTGCGGTGTCACCATCGCCGGCAGCCTGGAACAGGTCGGTAACGACGGACTCCTGAGACGGGAAGCCAAAGCCGCGCGTGTAGGCGAAGCCCAGACCGCCCGCGGCGATCAAAATGAGCAGAAGCAGCACGATGAAGACTTTGAGACCCGTGTGGCGATGGCGACGACGGACCTTGGCCTGCTTACGATCCTGACGGTCCTGCTGGACCATCTCGGACTCGGACAGCGTAAAGAAGCCGGTGTCCGAGGGGTCGGGCATAAACTGACCGGTCGCGCCCGTAGGATCGAGCGGATCGACGGCAGGAGCGTCCATCGCGGGCGCCGGAGCCGTGGCCATAGCCGTCTGGGCAGACAGCGCGGCAAGCGAATCGTGCACGCGGGCAAGCTCGTCGGCCTGCTCGGAGGTGAGCTGGTAGATGCCATCGGCAGTAGCGGCGTTAAAGGCGTCGAGCGCGTCGGAGGGACGACCGGCGGCAGAAAGCGCCTGACCCATGCCGGCGTTGAGCGCGCGCGTGTCGTCGCGGGGGCCGGCAAAGTCGATGGCCGTGCGGTAGGTCTCCACGGCATCCGCCGGACGGCCGAGCTTAATGAAGCAACACCCGAGCTCGCCGAGTGCGGCGGCAGGAGCCGGATTGGCGCCGTCGATGGCGGCCTGACGGAAGGCGGTACCCGCGTTGGCATAGTCGCCCGACTGGAACAGCGCGTTACCCAAGCCCAGATAGGCCTTGAACGGCGTGGCATAGGAGGCATCCTGCGTAGCAGCAGAGAACGCCTGGGCAGCCGTCGTGTAGTCGCCCACGGCGGCAAGCGCCTTGCCGCGGTTGGTGAGTAGCGCGCCGCGCTTGCCGTAGGTGCCGTCGTTGAGAGCGGCGGCATAGGCCTCGGCGGCCTCGGCATACATGCCCAGGTGCATCAGGGCGTTGCCACGAAGGTGGTCGGCCTCGCCCATAATCTCATCGGGAGTCTTTGCCGCCCCAAGCATCTGGGCTGCAGCGGAAAAATCACCCGCGCGATAAGCGGCGCGGCCCTGTTGGATCAGCTGGCTATTCAAGGAAGTCCCCTTTACTCGTGAACAATCTCGACGTGGACGATCTCGTCGCCGGCACGCAGCTGCGAAATCACATCGAGACCCTCGACCGTGGTACCAAAGACGGTGTAACCGGAATCGAGGTTATGCTGGGCACCCAGGCAGAAGTAGAACTGCGAACCCGCGGAATCGGGATCCATGGAGCGTGCCATGGCAAGCGCACCGTCGACATGGCTGTTGCGCGGATTGGTGGCAAACTCGCCCTTGATGCAGTAGCCGGGGCCACCGGTACCGGGCATGCCGTCGGGGCCCTCAAGGCCGGCAGCGACGTCGGCGCCGGTCATATCGCGGGTATTGGGGTCGCCGCCCTGAATGACAAAGCCGGGCACATAGCGATGGAACTTAAGGCCATCATAGAAGCCCATCGTGGAAAGCTCGCAGAAGTTCGCGACATGAATGGGGGCGCCCTCGCCGTCAAACTTGACCTTGATGGTACCCTTGGACGTCTCGATCACCGCGCACTCGTCACCGGCAAGCTGATACTCGGGCGTGTAGAGCTCTTTCTTAAAACCAAACATGTGGTTCCTTCCTCGTGCGTTTAAAGCATATTTGTACGAATTGTAGCAATAAGCATGGGCTTACATCAATTGCGCACGTAGGTTATGCCGACTATGGCGAACTAATTTTAGGAACGCTGCTGCGGCTTCCAGGAACCCACATTGGCATCGTACTGGTTCAGCGCGCTGTTGCCGCCCTGTGCGATGGGCGCCAGGATCTCGCTTTGGTGGGAACTCATCGACTCGCCATCGGGAATGGCCAGCGAGATGTCCCAGCTCTGGCAGATCACGTCGACACGCTCATACATCCACTCGGCAAGCTGCTTTAAGTGGGCGATGTCATCCGCATAGACTGTATCGTCCTGGTACTTAAGGTTGTTGAGCTCGTCTTGGGTCTTTTTGATCTGGTCGCGCAGGGCGTAGGCACTCTGCGACAGCTCCTGACGGGTGGACAGCGGCGTGCGGAGATAGCCGTTGTTAAAGGAATCGATGACCTCGCCGATCTGATCCTCGTCACTGTAGGACACGATGGTCTGATACAGACCGTCGAGCCTGGTATAGAGCTGATCGTCGTTGAGCACGGTTTCTTCCTGGACCACCTCGGCAGAATCGTCCTGCTTGGTATCGTCCTCGCTCGCCTCGCCCTTTTGGCGCGTGGGGAACGTGGATCGCGCTGCTTGGCCAAACTGGTCGTAAAAGCCAGGCATGACGCCCATGGGATCGGCCGTCACGAACCAATAGGCACCGCCGCACACGATAGCAAGAACCGCGATGACGATAAGCGGCTTGGGGATATGACGCTTGTGCTTGTGATAGGCGTCCTCGTCGGGGTGCACCTTGCGCTTGGGTTTTTGAGGATCGTCGTGCAGAGAAGCCGGTATGGGGATATCGACCTTAGGGATACCGAAATCCTTATCGAAAGCCGGCAGCACGCAGGTCTCGTTGGGGTCGGCGGCGTCCGAAAGCACTGCGGCGGCAGACGCCGGCGCATGGGGCACCTCGGTATCGATCTGCTCTTGCGTTAGGCGCGGAAAGCCTGCCGTGCGGCCCGCTGCCAGGTCGGATGCGGCCGCGTCCTCGGAGAGGATACCCGGGGCGGGGCGTCCGCATTTGGGGCAGGTGCGATCGTGCGGCGAAAGACGGGCACCGCAGCCCTCACAGAACACGAACTCGGTGTGCTCGGGACCATCGCCCGGACCCACATAGGCGTTGCAGTAGGGGCAAAACGAGGCGCCGTCCTCTATGTTCTTAAGGCAATGCGGGCAGATCACGGCATCCTCTTTTCGAAGCAATTCAAACAATCGAGGTTAGAGCATAACATCGCCACGGCCCAACAGGGGCAAGGCATCAATTCAACATCCCCGAAGGCCGTGGACTACTTCTTCTTTTTCTTGGGCATCGAGACTTTGATGCCTTGGGCGGACTTGGTCACGCGAGAGCGCTTGGCTCCGGCACTCTTCTTTTTCTTGGGCTGGGCCTGGGCCACGCCTTCGAGCGCGCGGGCCTCGGCCTCTCGCGCAGTACGATCTTCGCGGCGCTGCGCCATATCGGCGGCAACGCGCTTGGCAAAACGCCCGGCAGTCGAACCCGTCGAGCTCACCTTGCCGCCACCGCGACCCAGACGCACGCATACACCGCGACCAAAGCCGGTAGCCGCATGACGGCGACGCGGCTTAAGCGAATCCATCATCGTGGCGAGCTTAAAGAACACCGAGCAGGTAAAGACTATGATGACCGACAAAATAACCATCTGGCTGATGGACAGGTTGGCGATAGACAGCAGTTCAGGGAACCCGATAACACCCACCAGGATGCCGGCGACTACAAACACAAAGAGCACCACGCGCAGGGGTGTGAGAGGCTGCGAGATGCGCCAGATCAGACTGACGCTCGCCGCGCACGACGTAAGCAGGCACATCGTAGACAGAGTGAGCTGGCTAAAGCCAAACACGCGCGCCACAAAGATATCGAGCGCCGCGGCCAAAATGACCGCAATCGACGCCGGCAGCGCACGCTTGAGCACATTCGTCAGGAACGATCCTTTCACGCGAGCGTTGTTAGGCTCCAGGCCCAGCACAAAGCCCGGCGCGCCGATGCAGAAGAAGTTGATGAGCGTCATCTGGATGGGCTCGAAGGGGTACGGCGGCAGCGCGATGCACAGCGCCGCCAGGCCCATCGAGAACAGCGTCTTGGTCAGGAACAGCGAAGCCGAACGCTGCAGGTTGTTGATGGAGCGACGACCCTCGGCCACCACGGCGGGCATCGAGGCAAAGTCGTTATCGACCAGCACGATCTCGGCCACGTTGCGCGCGGCATCGGAGCCGGCCGCCATGGCGACGGAGCAGTCGGCCTCCTTGAGCGCCAGCACGTCATTGACGCCGTCGCCCGTCATGGCCACGGTGTGCCCGCGGCGCTTAAGCGCCTGCACGAGCTCGCGCTTCTGCTGCGGGGTCACACGACCAAAGACATGATAGCGGTCCACTGCGGCATCGAGCTTGGCCGGCGTATCGAGCGTCGTGGCGTCCACATAAGCGTCCGCCCCCGGCACGCCCACCACGCGCGCAATCGACGACACCGTACGCGGGTCGTCGCCACTGATCACGTTGAGGGTCACGCCCTGCTCGTTAAAGTAGCCGATGGTCTCGGCAGCCGAGGTACGGATCTCATCGCGGATGGTCACAAAACCCACGGGCTCGGCCTCGCCCACCATATCGCCGTCGGGCGTAAAGCCGTCCACGCGCGCCACCACGAGCACACGGCAGGTGTCGGCAAGCTCGGCCACACGGTTCTCGACCCGCGCAAAGGCACGGTCCGACAGCACAAACTGCGCCGCGCCCATCACATAGGAGCCCTGCGCAAACGAGGCGCCGCTCCACTTTTTGGACGACGAGAACGGAATAACCGACAGCGGCTCGGACACCTCGACCGGGCGGTCGACGTAATAGTTGAGCAGCGCCTGGCAGGTCTCGTTGGCATCGGCCGAAGTCGCACGTGCCACGTTGGCGAGTGCGAAGTCGAGCACCGTGGTATCGACGGGAACGGCAGCGTCGCTCTCCCCCACGCCCATGCCCTCGATCGGCAACGGATAGGTTCCCTCGACCTCCATGCGGCCCGACGTGATGGTGCCCGTCTTGTCCAGGCACAGCACGTCGACGCGAGCGAGCGTCTCGATGCAGTAGAGCTGCTGCGCGAGCACCTTACGACGCGCCAGGCGCACCGTGGCGATAGCGAGCACCGACGAGGTCAGCAGCACCAGGCCTTGCGGGATCATGCCCAGCAGGGCGCCCACCGTGGACAGCAGCGCCGACGAAGGCACATGACCAGCCAACAGCTCGGAGAAGCACCACGAAAGCGCGCTATCGCCCGGGGTTCCCGCGGCATCCCACAGCTCGCTCACGCTCGAGGCAAACAGCGCCAGGCCAAGCGGAATCATGATGATGCTCGCAAAACGCACGATGGCGTTGAGCGCGTTCATGATCTCGGAATTGACCTTTTTGACGTACTTGGCCTCGTTATTAATTTTGGCCACATAGTTGTCGGCGCCAACATGGATCACGCGGGCGCGCAGCAGGCCCGAGTCGATAAAGCTGCCGCTCATAAGCTCGGAGCCGGGCTGCTTTTTTATAAGGTCGCTCTCGCCCGTCAGCAGGCTCTCGTTCACGAGCGCCTCACCCGAAACCACCACGGCGTCGGCGGGGATCTGGTCGCCGCGCCCCAGGCGAATGATGTCGTCGAGCACGATCTGGTCCAGGTCGAGCTCCACCTCGGCGCCGTCACGCACCGCGATGGCCTTCTTGGAGGTCAGCAGCGTGAGCTTATCGACCATCTTCTTGGAGCGCATGGACTGAACGACGCCGATAGCGGTGTTGAGGAACACCACGAACAGGAACGTCAGGTTCTTAAACGAACCGGTCAAGATGACCAGGAACGCCAAGATCACGTTGATCAAATTGAACAGCGTGCAGAGATTTTCGATGATGAGCTCTTTGACCGACTTAGTCTTGAGCTCCATGTTGCGGTTGATCTTACCGGCGGCGATGCGCTCCTCGACCTCGGCGGTCGAAAGTCCGCGCTCGATATCCGTTGCTGCCATACCACGTCCCATCACGTCGCGTCGGTATAAGAAAAACCGCCCGGACCATGCGAGGTTCGGACGGTCTTACGTTCGATGGTGCCCCATGTTGGATTCGAACCAACGGCCTTCTGCTCCGGAGGCAGACGCTCTAATCCCCTGAGCTAATAGGGCGAACGAAAGGCATTATACCCAAGTGCACCACGGGCTATCAAAATAAAAGAAAAAGCTTTGCAATTCCGAGGAAGACGCGGCGCAACGGCTCACTTTAGAAGGTAAAAGCGAGTCAGATAGTATAAACTCACATGCACCATATATACGGCTCGCGATGCGGGCCGTTTTTGCAAGGGTTATCCATCGAGGTGAGAGGCACACCATGATTGCAATTCTAAAGCAAAGCGCCAGCGACGAGGCCGTAAGCCATATCGTCAGCTGGATTGAGAAGAAGGGTCTCAAGACCGACGTCTCGCGCGGCGAGAACGAAACGATCATCGGCCTGGTGGGCGATACCACCAAGATCGACCCGTTCCTGCTCGAGTCCATGGACGTCGTCGAGCGCGTACAGCGCGTCTCCGAGCCGTTTAAGCGCGCCAACCGTAAGTTCCACCCCGAGGACTCCGTCATCGACTGCGGTCACGGCGTCAAGATCGGCGGCGACCAGTTCCAGGTCATCGCCGGCCCGTGCTCCGTCGAGGGCGAGAACCTCATCCGCATCGCCCGTCGCGTGAAGGCTGCCGGCGCCACGATGCTGCGCGGCGGCGCCTACAAGCCCCGCACCTCCCCCTACGCCTACCAGGGCATGGGCCCCGCCGGCCTCGATCTGCTGTGCGAGGCCTCGGCCGAGCTCGACATGCCGATCGTCACCGAGATCATGGACCCGCGCGACGTGCAGGTGTTCCTGGACAAGAAGATCGACGTCATGCAGATCGGCGCCCGCAACGCCCAGAACTTCCCCCTGCTCAAAGAGGTCGGCAAGACTCAGACCCCCATTCTGCTCAAGCGCGGCATGTCCGGCACGATCGACGAGCTGCTCATGGCTGCCGAGTACATCATGAGCGAGGGCAACGACAACGTTATCCTGTGCGAGCGCGGCATCCGCACCTTCGAAACCCGCACCCGCAACACCTTCGACCTCAACGCCGTGCCGGTGCTGCACCACCTGTCGCACCTGCCCGTCGTCGCCGACCCCAGCCACGCCACCGGCTACACCCGCTACGTTGAGCCCATGGCGCTCGCTGCGACCGCCTGCGGTGCCAACGGCCTGGAGATCGAGGTCCACGACGAGCCGAGCCGCGCCTGGTCCGACGGCGCCCAGGCCCTCACCCCCGATCAGTTCGACGACACCATGCGCCGCATCCGAGCCATCCGCGAGGTTGTCTGCCAAGAGACCATGGAGTAGCCCATGGGTACGGTGAGAAACGCGCGCGTTAACCAGGGCGGCCCCAAGTGCGCCGGCATCGTGGGCCTGGGTCTTATCGGCGGCAGCTTTGCCCGCGGCTATGCGCAGGCGGGCGTCCGCGTGCTGGCCTGGGACCCCGATGACGACGTCATGACGGCCGCCAGTATGGGCACCGTCGCCGGCGAGCTCAACGACGAGACGCTCGGCGAGTGCGACATCATCGTCCTGGCCTGCTACCCCGAGGCCTGCATCGAGTGGCTCGAGGCACACGCCCAGGCACTCGCCGACGCCACCGATACCGAAGCCATCATGGGCCCCGTGGTGATCGACACGGTGGGCGTCAAGGGCATCGTGTGTGAGCGCGCCTTTGAGCTCGCACACGAGCACGGCTTTTACTTTGTAGGTGCGCACCCCATGGCGGGCACGCAGTACTCGGGCTACGCGCACTCCCACGCCGACCTGTTCCAGGGCGCCCCGCTCGTGCTCGTACCGCCTGCGGTGGACGACGCGCTCAAGCTGGAGCTTTTGGGCCAGGTGCGCGAGATGGTGCGCCCCCTGGGCTTTGGCAAGTTCAGCGTGACGAGCGCCGATGAGCACGACCGCGTCATCGCCTTTACGAGCCAGCTCGCGCACGTGGTATCCAACGCCTACGTCAAAAGCCCCACCGCCCAGGTCCACCACGGCTTTTCGGCCGGCAGCTACCGTGACCTCACCCGCGTGGCGCACCTCAACCCGCAAATGTGGTCCGAGCTCATGATTGACGACGCCGACGCGCTCGCCTTCGAGATCGACCATCTGATCGAGTCGCTCGGCGCCTACAGCCGTGCGCTCAAGGACCGCGACCAGCGCTATCTGGAGAATCTCCTTGCCGAGGGCGACCGCATTAAGCGCGCGCTCGACGACGAGGCAGCGCACTAGACCACCCATCACGCCAGGTCGAAAGGACCGAAGCTTATGGCGATTACCATCGATATCGACACCGCACGCCCCTACCAGGTGCATGTTGGCACGTTTTTGTTGGAGCAGGCGGGGCCGCTCGTGCGCACCACTGCCGGCGGCACCAAGGCCGTCATCGTGACGGACACCAACGTGGGCCCGCTCTACCAGATGCCCGTTAAGCAGAGCCTGGAGGCCGCGGGCTACGAGGTGAGCATCTGCACCTTCGAGGCCGGCGAGGCCCATAAGCGTGCCGAGACCTACGTTGCCATTTTGGAGTTTGTGGCCGAGCACGAGCTTTCGCGCTCCGACGTGATCGTGGCGCTCGGCGGTGGCGTCGTGGGAGACGTGGCCGGCTTTGTGGCCGCTACCTACATGCGCGGCTGCAAGTTTGTGCAGATCCCGACGAGCCTGCTTGCCATGGTGGATTCGTCGGTGGGCGGCAAGACCGCCATCGACCTGGCCGCCGGCAAGAACCTGGCCGGCGCCTTTTGGCAGCCGAGCGTGGTTATCGCCGACGTGGGGTGCCTGGCCACCCTCACGCCCGAGCAGTTCGCCGACGGCTGCGGCGAGGTCGTCAAGCACGCCGTGATCGCCGATCCCGAGCTGTTCGCCGAGCTGGAGAAGACCCCGCTCACGCTCGAGCTGCTGAATAAAGACGTGGCTCGCGTGGCGCTCATCATCGCCCGAAATATCGACATTAAGCGCGCCGTGGTCGTCGCCGATGAGCGCGAGACCAACCAGCGCAAGCTCCTCAACTTTGGACACAGCGCCGGACACGCTGTCGAGGCCTGCGAGCACTTTGAGCTCGGCCACGGCAACTGCGTGTCGATCGGCATGGGCATTATCACGCGCGCTGCAGCCCTACATGGCGTTTGCGATGCCGAGCTGCCCGGACGCATCGAGGAGCTTTGCGCGCGCCACGGCCTCAAGACCCGCTGCGAGCTTTCCGCCGACGCCGTCTTTGCCGAGGCGCTCCACGACAAGAAGCGCGCGGGCGACACCATCGACCTGGTGATTCCGCACGGCATTGGCCGCTGCAGCATCGACCGCACGCCGCTTTCCACCTTCCACGATTTAATTGCCGAGGGCCTCGGCCAGAAGGGAGACGCTTCCGCATGCTAGCCCGCATCACCCCGTCCCCGCTCAAGGGCACCGTTCCCGCCATCGCGTCTAAGTCGATGGCACACCGCCTGATCATCTGCGCCGCACTTGCCACCGGCGAGACGCACGTCGCCTGCAATACCACCTGTGCCGATATCGAGGCCACGGTGCGCTGCCTTACGGCGCTCGGCGCCCGCATCGAGACCGTCGAGGACGGCTTCCAGGTCCACCCTACCATGAAAAGCGTTGAGTTTGGCCTGCTCAAGGCCCTTGCCGGCGGCACGCTCGACTGCGGCGAGAGCGGATCCACGCTCCGCTTTATGCTGCCCGTCGCCTGCGCACTGGGTGCGGAAGCCACCTTTGTAGGCCAGGGTCGCCTGGGCGCCCGCCCGCTTTCCCCGCTTTCGGACGAGATCATTGCCGCGGGCTGCGACCTGCAGGGCTTGGGCGGTTTTCCGCTCAAGACGAGCGGCCGCATGCGCCCGGGCACCTTTGTGCTGCCGGGCAACGTGAGCTCGCAGTACATCTCCGGCCTGCTGTTGGCAGCCCCGCTGTTGGCGCAGCCCTCCTGCGTACAGGTGACCGGCCTCATTGAGAGCCGCCCCTACATCAACCTGACGATCCAGGCCATGAAGGCCTTTGGCGTCGAGGTCAACGTCGAGCGCATTCCCGCCAGGGACGGTCAGCCCGAGGTCACGAATTTCCGCGTGAGCAGTGGCTCGTACCGCACGCCCGGCAGCGTGGCCGTCGAGGGCGACTGGTCCAACGCCGCCTTTTGGCTGTGCGCCGGCGCCATCGGCACCGACCCCATCACCGTCGAAGGCGTGTCGCTGAGCTCCGCACAGGGCGACCGCAACGTGCTCGCCGCGCTTTCGCGCTTTGGCGCCCGCATCGTGCGCTCGACCAACGCCGCCACCGTGCAGTCCGACAAGCTCGCCGGCTTTGAGATGAGTGCCCACGACATTCCCGACCTGGTGCCCGTCATCTCGGCTGTGGCCTCGCTGGCGAAGGGCCGCACGTTTATCCGCGACTGCGCCCGTCTGCGCATCAAGGAATCCGATCGCCTGGTCACCACCACCCGCGAGCTCACCGCGCTGGGCGCGCAGGTGCGCATTGCCGGAGACGACCTCATCATCAAGGGTGTCGATGCCTTTACCGGCGGCGAGGTCGATTCGCACAACGACCACCGCATCGCCATGATGGCCGCCATCGCCGCGAGCCGTGCCACCGGCGAGGTCGTGATCCACGGCGCCGAGGCCGTCAACAAGTCCTATCCCGATTTCTTCAACCACTACCGCACGCTGGGCGGCAAGGTCGCGCTCGAGGAGGAATAGCATGTCCTCGACCTTTGGCAACGTTTTACACCTGAACATTTTCGGTCAGTCGCACTCCCCCGCCATCGGCTGCTCGCTCGATGGCATCCCGGCGGGCATCGCCGTGGACCAGGAGCAGCTGCAGGCTTTTTTGGACCGTCGCGCCCCCGGACGCGATGAAACCGCGACCAAGCGCCGCGAGGCCGACGCCGCGCACATAATCGCCGGCGTGGTCGATGGGCATACCACCGGCGCGCCCATCGCCGCGATCATAGAGAACACCAACACGCGCTCCAAGGACTACTCCGAGCTGCGCCGCAAGCCCCGCCCGGGTCATGCGGATTTCCCGGCACGCGTGAAGTACCACAACATGCACGACGTCGCCGGCGGCGGACACTTCTCCGGCCGTCTGACGGCACCCTTATGTATCGCCGGCGGCATCGCACTGCAGGCGCTCGAGGCTCGCGGCATTAAGGTGATGGCGCACGTCGCGCAGATCGGCGGCATCTCCGACCTGCCCATGGACGACATGGTCTATCGCGAGGCCGACCGTAAGGCGATCCTGTCTAACGACCTGCCCTGCATCGACGCCGCGGCTGCCGGTCGAATGCGCGAGGAGATCCTGGCCGCGCGCGACGAACTCGACAGCATCGGCGGCATCGTGGAGTGCGGCATCTATGGACTTCCCGCAGGCATCGGCGACCCCATGTTCGACGGCATCGAGAACCGCATCGCGCAGATCGCGTTTGGTATTCCCGCCGTGAAGGGCGTGGAGTTTGGCATGGGCTTTGCCGTCGCCGCCATGCGCGGCAGCGAGAACAACGATCCGTATCGCATCGATGCCGAGACCGGCGAGATCAAGGTCGAGTCCAATAACGCCGGTGGCATCCTCGGCGGCATCTCCACCGGCGCACCCGTCATGTGGCGCATGGCCGTAAAGCCGACGCCCTCCATCGGCCGCGAGCAGCAGACGGTGGATATGGACGCCATGAAAAATGCCGAGCTCTCGGTCCACGGCCGCCACGATCCCTGCATCGTCCCGCGCGCCGTCCCCGTAGCCGAAGCAGCCGCTGCGCTGGCGATCTGGGACGCCCTCCTCGAAGACGCCGCCCAGCGCTAACTACCCCCGGACAACCATTCACGAAAGGGGTCCCTATGGACCTTGCTGACATTCGCCAGACCATCGATGGCATCGACACCACGCTCCTCAACAGCTTTGTCGAGCGCATGGACATTGCCACCGAGGTCGCCAAATCAAAGATCGAGATGGGCAAGGCCGTCTTCGACCCCGCCCGCGAGCGCTCCAAGCTCAACGACCTCGCCAGCCGCGCGCCCGAGCGCTACGAAGCGCAGACCATCACTCTGTTCCGTCTCCTCATGAGCATGAGCAAGGCCGAGCAGCAGCGCTACATCAACGAGCTCAAGGGTATCACGATATCGCAAAAGGCCCATGCAACGGCTGTGGCCTTGGACACGCCCTTCCCCCAGACGGCAACCGTCGCCTGCCAAGGCGTTGAGGGTGCCTACAGCCAAATCGCCGCGTGCAAACTCTTCGACGTCCCCGACATCGCGTTCTTCGAGACCTTCGAAGGCGTCATGCGCGCCGTACGCGACGGCTTCTGCGAGTTTGGCGTGCTGCCCATCGAGAACTCCACAGCCGGCTCGGTCAACGCTGTCTACGATCTGCTCGCCCAGTTCGACTTCCACATTGTGCGCTCGCTGCGCCTCAAGATCGACCATAACCTGCTCGTCAAGTCCGGCACTAAGCTGCAGGATGTTCGTGAGGTCTATAGCCACGGCCAGGCCATCGCCCAGTGTGCCGGCTTTATCGAGGCGCACGATCTGCACGCCACCAAGTATCCCAACACGGCCATGTCGGCCGAAATGGTCGCCAACTCCGAGCGCACCGACGTCGCTGCCATCGCCTCGCGCAGTTGCGCGGCACTCTACGGCCTGGAGGTGCTGGAGCCCAACATCCAGGACTCGGACAACAACTACACGCGCTTCGTCGTCATCAGCCGCGAGCCGCGCGTCTACCCCGGCGCCAACCGCACCTCGCTCATGATCACCACGACCAATGAGCCGGGCGCCCTCTACCGCGTGCTCGAGCGCTTCTACGCGCTCAACATCAACCTCATCAAGCTCGAGAGCCGTCCCATCCCCGGGCGCGATTTTGAGTTTATGTTCTACTTTGACCTGGACTGCCCCTTTGGCAGCAAGGCCCTCGGTGACCTGCTCGATTCCATCGACGACGTGTGTGAGAGCTTTACCTACTTTGGCAGCTACACGGAGGTACTCTAGATGACCGATACCGCCGCAACTCGCCCCTACGGCGTGCTGGGCCGTGTACTGGGCCACAGCTACACCCCGACCATCTACAAGGAGCTTGCGTGCCTGGAGTACGTGCGCTTTGAGCGAGAGCCCGAGGACCTCGCCGCCTTTATGACCGGCGACGAGTGGGAGGGCACCAACGTGACCATCCCCTACAAGCGCGCCGTCATGGAGTACCTGGACGAGCTGAGCCCGCTCGCTGAACGCATGGGCAACGTCAACACCATCACGCGCCTGCCCGACGGACGCCTTCGCGGCGACAACACCGACTACTTCGGTTTTCAGTGCCTGGTCGAGGAGCTAGGCGTCGAGGTTGCCGGCAAGAAGGTCCTCGTGCTCGGCGCCACCGGCGGTGCCGGCACCACGGCAAGCATGGTGCTCGGCGACCTGGGTGCCAACGTGGTGCCCGTGGGTCGCACGAGCAAGGTCAACTACGACAACATCGCGCAACAGTCCGACGCCGCGCTGCTCGTCAACTGCACGCCCGCCGGCATGTTCCCCCATTGTCCCGACGCGCCTTGCACGCTCGAAGGGCTCGATGCGCTCGAAGGCGTCATCGACATCGTCTACAATCCCGCCCGTACGGGACTCATGCTTGAGGCCGAGCGCCGTGGCATCCCCTGCATCGGCGGCCTGCTGATGCTCGTGGCCCAGGCGGCACAAGCCGTCGAGCGCTACACCGGCCAGGTCACCCCGCGCGAGCGCATCTTGGACGCAACGGAGCGTCTGTCTCGCCGCGAGCAAAACATTGCTCTGATCGGCATGCCGGGCTCGGGCAAGACCCGCGTGGGCGAGCAGATTGCCCTGCTCACGGGGCGTGAGTACATCGACCTCGACCGCGCCCTCGAGGAGCGCTTAGGCATGCCTTGCGCCGACTTTATCGTCGAGCGCGGCGAGCCGGCCTTCCGCGAGCAGGAGACGGAGGCGCTGTCCGAAATCTCCAAGCGCAGCGGCCTGGTGCTCTCCACCGGCGGCGGTGTGGTCACGCGCGACGAGAACTACCCGCTGCTGCACCAGAACAGCCAGATCGTGATGCTCAACCGCAAGCTCGACGAGCTCGCCCACAAGGGCCGCCCCATCACCGCGCGTGACGGCATCGATAAGCTGGCCGAGCAGCGCATGCCCCGCTACCGCGCCTGGGCCGACTACATCATCGACTCGCGCGACTGCGCCGCCAACACCGCCCAAGCCCTCCTCGACACCCTCCCACCCGCTCTCTAACCAAAACCACCACAAAGGGGACAGGCACCTTTGTGGTGGTTTTCCAACCGCAAAGGAAGCAACCATGAAAGCACTCGTCATCAACGGTCCCAACCTCAACATGCTCGGCATTCGTGAGCCGGGCATCTACGGAAGCGACAACTACGACCACCTGGTCCAGATCTGCCAGGAGGCGGGCGCCGCCCAGGGCTTTGACGAGGTCGAGGTCTTCCAGTCCAACCACGAGGGCAGCATCGTCGACAAGATCCAGGAGGCCTACGGCAAGGTCGACGGCATCGTCATCAACCCGGCAGCCTACACGCACACGAGCGTGGCGATTCTCGACGCCCTCAAGGCCGTCGCCATCCCTGCCGTCGAGGTCCACATCAGCGCCGTCGAGACCCGCGAAGACTTCCGCCAGGTGAGCTATGCACGCCTGGCTTGCTTTGCCACCATCACCGGCGAGGGCCTCCAGGGCTACGCTCACGCGCTGGAGCTGCTGAAGGAGCATCTCGAAAAGTAGCGTCGCGAGCAAATCCATCAACACGACTACGCGCTAATAAAGCCAGCGCCGGCAGTAGCGACCTCGCTGCTGCCGGCATTTTATTACTGGCATATAATCGTTGCAGTCACACTACGTCTGGAGACCCACATGCTGAGCATTCACCTGGGGGATTACCCCGGTTCCATCTACGATACCGAAACCTATTTTAGGAACTCATACTTGGACTCATGGTTCGAAGACCCCATGGCCGCACAGATTATTAAACGCGTGGACGGATCAGAGCTCATCGGTCCCCACAACATCGTAAGCAAGCAGCTGGGCTCAATCACTCCACTCGAACTGTCCGGCGGCGTTAAGACGCTGCTGCTGGTGCGCAATCTCCCAAATATGGTGTTTAACGCATCCACCTGCGGAGACAACTGTGCCCGCTGGCTACTCAAGATCGGCAAAGAACAGGATGTGCTGGTGACCCTTTACCACATCATGAAATTCCCCTGGAAGAACTTTGAAATCCGCATTGAAAACGATGGCCGCATCGTCAGGAACATGCAGGAGTTTGTCGGTGCCACGAATGACTTTTTGGATGTTGATGAGTAATGAGGGGAACGCACACCGTTGTCGTAGAGCGTGCAAAGGTCAAATACACGCTCACGTTTAAACGAAATATTTCCTTCATACGCGGCAACAGCGGCACGGGCAAAACGACGCTCATCTCGATGATTCGCGACTACAACGACCGAGGACCGGAAAGCGGCGTTGCACTCAGCTGCGACGTACCTTGCGAAACGCTTTCTGGCAGACGCTGGGAGCGCGAGCTGTCGATCATCGAAGATTCAATCGTCTTTCTAGATGAGGGTAACGAGTTTATCTACTCAAAGGACTTCGCCAAAGCCGTCAACGGCTCGTCCAACTATTTTGTTCTGATATCTCGTCGCGACGCCAACGAGCTCCCCTACAGCGTCGACGAGATCCTAAAACTGGTCAACACCACAAGCAAGACGATCAATGGCCGCAAGAGCGACAGGCGCTTCTACTCGGTGACCAAGCCGCTATATGACCACACGGCAAGTATGCTGTATCAGGACCTTAACGTAGGTTTCGACAATCCCGATGCCGTAATTGTCGAGGATAGCAAGTCTGGTTATCAATTCTACAGCGCCCTTTGCAACCGACTGGGAATCCCCTGCTACACCGCTACCGGCGTAGCAAACCTAAAACGAACGATTCACGAATGCCCCGAGCAAAACGTTCTTGCCATTGGAGACGGCGCAGCGTTTGGCCCCTACATCGAAAAGGTGCTGGGACAGCGCGTTTACAAGAACGTTCGCTTGTTCCTCCCGGAATCGTTCGAGTGGACACTCCTGCGCTCCGGGCTCATACCCAGCAGCGACATTCCCAAGATCCTCGAAGATCCCTCGAGTTATATCGAAAGTCGCGATTATTTAAGCTGGGAACGATTCTTTACGGATGTGCTGATCAAGTACTCGGCAGACACTCGCTACGCCTACAGAAAAGCACGGCTCAACGAGCAGTACCTAAAGCCACAGGCGATGGATGCAGTTGCAAGCATCTTGCCCGAGTGCCTGAGGGCGGAATAGCGAGTCCTTAACATCATTTGGAAACCAGGCAACGCCCACGCGTTGGAGCTGCCGAGGGAACGTCTGCTACACTAACCCCAGGGACGAACACATCAGGTACGTTTGTCCCCAAACAAAAGCAACTGTCCAATTGACATACAAAGGAGCATATCCATGTCCCAGTACGATTACCTCGTCGTCGGTGCCGGCCTTTCGGGCGCCGTCTTCGCCAATGCCGCCAAGCGCGCCGGCAAGTCGGTCCTGGTCATCGACCGCCGCGACCACATCGCCGGCAACGTCTACACCGAGGACGTCGAGGGCATCCAAGTCCACCGCTACGGCGCGCACATCTTCCACACCTCCATGAAGGACGTCTGGGGCTACGTCAACCGCTTCGCCGAGTTCAACAACTACGTCAACTCGCCGGTAGCCAACTTCCACGGCAACATGTACAACATGCCCTTCAACATGAACACCTTCGCCAAGATGTGGCCGGGCGTCGTCACGCCGGCAGATGCCAAGGCCAAGATTGCCGAGCAGGTGGCCGCCGAGAACATCGGAGAGCCGACAAACCTCGAGGAGCAGGCGCTGTCGCTCGTCGGCCGCGACATCTTCGAGACGCTCGTGAAGGGCTACACCGAGAAGCAGTGGGGCCGCGACTGCAAGGACCTGCCCGCGAGCATCATAAAGCGCCTCCCCTGCCGCTTCACCTACGATAACAACTACTTCAACGACCGCTACCAGGGCATCCCCATGGGCGGCTACACCAAGATGGTCGCCAACATGCTCGAGGGCGTCGAGGTGCGCTGCGGCGTGGAGTACAAGGAGCTGATCGCCGCCGAGTCCGATATCGCCGCCAGGACGATCTACTGCGGCCCCATCGACTCGTTCTACGACTTTAAGCTGGGCACACTCGAGTACCGCAGCCTGCGCTTCGAGACCGAGACACTCGACGAGCAGGACCACCAGGGCGTGGCCGTGGTCAACTACACCGAGCGCGAGGTCCCCTATACCCGCATCATCGAGCACAAGCACTTCGAGTTCGGCACGCAGGAGAAGACCGTCATCACGCGCGAGTACCCGGCGGATTGGAAGCCCGGCGACGAGCCCTACTACCCCATCAACGACGCCAAGAACGAGGCCCTGTACAGGCAGTACGAGGAGCTGGCGGCGCAGGAGGGCGACGTGGTCTTCGCCGGTCGCCTGGGCGGCTACAAGTACTACGACATGGACAAGGCCATCGCCGCCGCCTTCGAGCTCGTCCGCAACGAGCTGGGCGTGGAGCCGACGGAGGCGTAGGGAACTCAACGACTCGAGACCGACAACCAAATTCGCAAGAAGCAATAAGCCCGGTGCAGCGATGCTACACCGGGCTTATTGTTGAGGGTGCACTGCACGCCCACTCGCCCAAAAAAGCAAAGACCCGGCATTAAACCGGGTCTTCAAAAACTCTCTGGTGCTCCATGGCGGATTCGAACCGTCGACCTTGGGATTAGAAGTCCCCTGCTCTATCCAACTGAGCTAATGGAGCATAAAGCCGGGCGTCCAAGCGGGTACAAGTTCACACGGCCAATAAATTATAACCTACTTGAACTGGTCGTGGTACGCCTTGCAGACCTCGTCCACGGGACCATCCATGCGCAGATCGCCCTTCTCGATCCACACAGCACGCTGGCAAATACGCTCAACCTGCTCCATGGAGTGAGAAACGAACAAGACCGTGACCTCGCCACTCTCAATAAAGTGCTGAATACGGCGCTCGCATTTCTGCTGGAAAAAGACATCGCCAACAGAAAGCGTCTCATCGACGATGAGAATATCGGGCTCGGTAATCGTAGCGATAGCAAAGGCGATACGCGCGACCATACCCGACGAGAAGTTCTTCAAGGGCATGTCAACGAAGTCTTTAAGCTCGGCGAACTCAATAATCTCGTCAAAACTAGCGTCGATAAACTCCTTGGTATAGCCAAGCAGCGCACCGTTCAGATAGATGTTCTCACGAGCCGTAAGCTCCGGGTCAAAGCCAGCACCAAGCTCAATCAGCGGCGCAATATTGCCGTGAACCTTAACCTCACCTTCGCTGGGCTCCAAAACGCCAGCGATGATCTTGAGCATCGTAGACTTGCCGGAACCGTTAGTACCAACAAGGCCAACGACCTCGCCACGATGCACATCAAATGAAATGTGCTTAAGCGCACGGAATTCCTCAAAGAACAGCTCATGCTTCGCGAGCTTAATAAAATACTCTTTGAGGTTCGTAAGCGACTCGGACGCCATGTTAAAGATCATGGTGACGTCTTTGACCTCAACAGCAAGGGGCTGCTTGCTGTAATCAATAGCAGATTCAGTCATGAGCAGCACTCCTTAGATGTAGAGGATAAACTTGTGCTCGGTCTTGTGAAAGACGGCGTAACCAATAGCAAGAGCAAGAATAGCCCAAACAACACACAGCCCAAAGGTAAGCGCAGAAGGCACGGTATTAAACAGGAAGATATCACGCATAAACTGGAGGTAGTTGTACATGGGATTCACAACCACAAGGACCTGGATCCAATGTGCCATTTGGCTAATGAAGTCGGTTGTCCAGAAAATCGGCGTCAGATACATCCAGGCCGTGATAACAACGGTCCACAGGTGCATAACATCGCGGAAAAAAACCGCCAGCGCAGACAGCATCATGCCCAAGCCCATGCAGAAACACATGAGCAGGAGCAAGCAAACCGGCAGCAGAATTAAATGCCAGGTGGGAAGCACGTGGAACCAAAGCATAACCAAGGCGACGGCAACCAAAGAGAAGGAAAAGTTGACAAGAGAGAACAGCACCTTCTGCACCGGAAATACCCAGCGGTGGACCTTTACCTTTTTGAGCAGAGAAGAGGCCCAAATGATGGACATAAGCGCCTGGTTTGTCGACTCGGACATGACAGAGAACGTAATGTTGCCGACAATCAGATACAACGGATACATTTCGGGCGTAATTGACCCATTGCGGCTCTGGCCAAAAATCGTCGAAAACACGATAGACATAACAACCATCATCAGCAGCGGGTTAAGCACAGACCATGCCACGCCCAGAACGCTGCGACGATATTTAATCTTAAAATCTTTGGTGACAAGTTGCTTAAGAATGAACTTGTCCTTTTCTAAATCATTTTTAGCGTGAGAGGCCGGTTTAGCCACCGCTTTCTGACTCTCTACATTGTCAGCCACGGACCATCTCCTTGTCTCGCAAAACATAACAGTGGAAAGTATAGCCCTCCAGCGCAGGCGATAACCCACCGCAACAAATCTGGAGAACTAACCCATATCTAATCAAAGGGGCAGGCGATAGGTATACTTTCGACCAGATGAGTCATTAAAGGAGGTCCTATATGGACTATTCAAATACCGCAGTCATTATCCCCTGTTACAACGAGGCGTTGACGATTGGCAAAGTTGTCGACGATTTTCACCGAGAGCTGCCTGGTGCAATTGTCTACGTTTACGACAACAACTCGTCCGACGACACTTCGCAAATCGCCAAGCAGCACGGGGCTACGGTGCGCCACGAGCCCAGGCAGGGCAAAGGCAACGTGTGCCGCCAAATGTTCCGCGATATCGATGCCGAATGCTACTTGATGGTCGATGGCGACGATACCTACCCCGCTGAGGCCGCCAAGCCACTCTGTGAGCCCATCCTTAGTGGAGAAGCAGATATGTCTGTTGGCGATCGCCTGTCAAACGGCACCTATGCCGAAGAGAACAAGCGCGCTTTTCACGGCTTTGGCAATAACCTTGTTCGCGCCATGATCAAGTGGATTTACGGTTACAGCTTTGACGACGTGATGACTGGCTATCGAGCCATGAGCAAGCCTTTCGTCAAGACCTTCCCCGTTTTGAGTGAGGGCTTCCAGATTGAAACCGAGCTCTCTATCCATGCCGTTGACCACCGTTGGCGCATTCAAGACGTGCCAGTGGAGTATCGAGATCGACCTGAGGGCTCTGAATCCAAACTCAATACGGTCAGCGACGGCATCAAAGTCATCGCAATGATCGGAACGCTCTTTAAAGACTATCGTCCGCTCAAGTTCTTTAGCCTTATCGCGCTCATCTTTGCCATCATAGGGCTCGCCCTCGGTATACCAATCGTCGCAGAGTACTTCCAGACCGGATTAGTCCCTCGTTTCCCCACTGCAATGCTCGCCGTCTCGTTCATGTTCCTATGCGGGCTAAGCCTGGCAACGGGACTTATCCTCGACTCGGTTGCAAAAGTGGAAAGAAAGCAATGGGAATTACAGGTATATAAGACGCACAGAGCAAAAGGCGAGTAAATCCAATGAGCACAAGCAAACGTCTTGCAAACTGGGATCTCCTAAGAGCCCTATCGATGTTTTTGGTTGTTGTTGTCCATATTGCACCACAACTGGGCAGCTTTAGAAACATCAACGCGAGCCCAATAGCAAGCACAGCCGCCATTATCTGTGATCCGATTTTCTTCTGCTTGTCTGGCTATTTCGCATTTAAGCCACTTAAGAAAAGTTACAAGAATTACCTGCTCGATAAAGCGTTGTCTCTATTGCTACCCATCTTTGTATATGCCGGACTATTGTACGCATTCAAAACTGCCACCGGCTCATTACAGGATACGAACTATATACGGTATACAAGCGACCTGGTTCAAGGCGGTTGGTGGTTTGTCCCAGCACTCATACCTTGCATTTTGGTAGCACCGATACTTTCGAAAATGTTTGATGCGCTCGATGATCATACCTGCAAAATAGCCTTATTCGTAACCCTAGGAATCCATGCATGGGGCGGGCTATCATGCGTTGCAAAGTCCCTGCTCATCAACTATCAACACATAACCTTTGCGGCTGCCGTAAACATGCTTCAGCACTTTATACCCCTATCGCTACTCGGTGGAACATATTTCACATTCTTTTGTATGGGGTATTTCATAAAACGCGTCAGCCCATTACTGGATATTAAAGAAGTTCGCCTAATTAAGGTTGCCGGCATTCTGTTCTTTATCTTAGACATTATTAGCGCGTATTTCGGATTCGAACGAGCAGACCCAAGTTATAACTGGATGATTACAACTGTTGCCACATTTATTGCTATAGACAGGCTTAAAATCTCTTCGGATGTATTATCTAAAGCCATTGAATGGTCTGCGAAAAGATCTTACTCAATCTATCTCCTTCAATACACAACAATTGAATTCGCCATCAGCATTGTCTATGCAACTGCTTTGAATGGTGGATATGCGACGCTAGAATGGCCGCTCCGACTACTCATCTGGCTACTCGCGACGACGTTGGCATATGGATTGGCGTTAGTAATAGCATCGTTGGTCGACACATTGATCATTGGACCCATTCAGTCAAAAATCAGGCAGCACCGGCTGAAATTCTAAGATAGATAAATAAGAAGAGGCCCGGACTCAGTCCGGGCCTCTTCTTATTTAAGTCCCAAGTACTCTTCCCAGAACTCTCGTGAAGTCATGTACGGCATGGCATCTTTCCATGCCCCTCTGACGCTCTTGCCTTCTTTACGATAGCGCGTCATCAGTTCGTGTTCTCGACGGCGAATACTCTTGAACCGTGCTCGATCCATCGTGCGGACCGACCCCTTCTCGCGGGTCGGATCAAGAAAGACCAGCGTCTTGCAACGTGTCGAGTTACCCTCAAGCGTACAGCTGCCGTTCTTAACCACATAGCCGGGCTTTCCGCGCAACAACGCATCGGGAAGATAGTGTTTGTCGTAAGGAATTGATCTCCAATACTTCATAAACTTTGAAGGATGGAATTCCAGATTAACATTAGCGAGCACCTGCTCCGTAACCCCAGCCTTGCGAAGAAGCTCTGGATCCATTTCGGAAACAGGAATCGGCTTTTCGTTTAACCTACCCTTACCGATCATCGTCGCGGCGCCATCAAGCTTCTGGAGATACTCAGGGCCGCGCAGATAGTCCTCAAAGCCATCAAGAATAAACTCGGCAGCCTGGTAATCCATATCGCGCAAGTTCTGACGCACCCCTCGCTGAATACGAAGGACAAACATCTTCTCGTCAGCGCAATCGTCGAGGGCAATCATGGCAAAGAAGTTGCGGAAGTACTGGTAGCAATCCACCGAAGCCCTGAAACGTCCCTCAAAGCTTGCGTGCCACACGCAAATGGAATTCATGGTCATATAGACAGGCTTATTGCGCATTCCAAACTCAACGTCGTCACAGCGGATAAAGAAAGGCATGGGAAGGCCGTTCTTTTCGATAGCCTTCACCGGAATGCAGCTATACCACCAAGCCCCGTAGGCCCGATTAACTTCAACGTTCGTGCGTTCATTTTCGAGGATGTCGGACAGCTTGCCAACATTTAGGTCCTCTTTTACACGACGATAGGCACCGGTAGTCGCCACATACGAGACATCCTCAAACTGACGAGTGGGATCCTCCATCGAAAGCATGGCGCCGTTAATAAAGGCATCCTTATATTTGCCCTTCGCAAGAGAGAGGAGATTGAACGTACGAATCAAACTCTCGGGCATGATGGAGACATCGTCATCCATCAAAATGATATGTGTGAACTGATCAGGAGTTTCAGTAGCCGCCATCATTCCTCGTGCAAAGCCTCCCGAGCCACCCGTGTTGGGATTCGGGAGAACAGTGACTAGCTCATCGGAAAGTGATGCAGAATCGAGCGTCTGGCCATTGTCGACGACAAACATGTGAAAGTGGTCGCGAATCGGACCGTCCTCTTTAGAGATACCGGCTTTAACGAGCTCGATATTAGGGAGAATGTACTGCTCATTTTTAAATGTAGTAGTAGAAAGAGCAAGATTGATCTGGTTAATTGAGTCCTCAGGAACATCGGTCAGATAAGAGGCGTTCAAGAGGTCAACAGAACAGCCTCTATCACACTCAATCCTAAAACCGATCAAGTCGTAACCGGTTGTATCGATATCAATATCGAGAACGCAAGGATCAACTTCATCGCCATCAAAAGGATTCGATTTAAGCTCGACAGGATTCAGCTCGCTAGATCTCACTCCATGAACGATAACCCGGCCCCTGCCAAATAAAGCCATATGCAAGACAACGCCGTCAACAGATGCATACTGATGCCATTTGCCAGCAGATAAGCCATTCACATACGTCAGAAAGTCAACGTGTCCATTGACATGAAGTGAATGTATATCGTCATCATACGAAGCACCACCGGAGAGCACGCGATAGTAGAGTTCGGGAAAATCCTTTGCATGCTTTTCAACTTTAAGTACAACATTCGCAAGTTTAAACTGCATTTCAAATACCTTAATCAAAGCCGTTGTAACTACTAATTACATTCGACGACAAACTTTGCCATCGCGGAGCGAACATCAGGATCAGACAAAACATCCTTTGCAAAATGATCATGCCCGCAGATGTCCATAGGCATGTAAGGCCATCCAGGATAACAGGCGTCAGCGACCTTTTCCGCTTTCGCAGGAACCGAAAAAGAGAAACCGCCAAACGGATGCTTTCTTACGGGAAGAATATCGTTGCGATCCCAAATTATTTTTCGCTTAGGGGCATCAAAAACGTTATCGATCGCGTATGCAAAATCGCCATGAGGCTCATCGGTCAACAAACCAAGTGCATGAGCCTTTTCGTTAAACGAATCGAATACGCTCTGGACAAGATCAATCTCCGCAGAAGAAACAACTGTTCTCTGAGCTTCCAAGTCAACATCCCCGCACTGCACGCTAAGACCACTGTCGGGATGAAACATCCAAGGATTATCTTTCCAAAAACTAAACTCATGTTCATTTTTGTCAAAGAAATCCATAAGCTCAATTCTGAGTTGCCTAAGTCGATCGTTCGCGCGCTTGGAATTCTCGGCCGCACGGTCGTAAATCGAAATGTCCACAAAACAAGGTATAAGCGAATTAGTTGAACAAAAGCGAACTTGACGGCACTTTACAAACCAGTCATATACAAGAGTGATTTGATATTCAGGGTCGTCTTTTAAAGCGGCAGTGAGCTTATCCGCATCGGACCTAAGCATGCAGATATCAATATCGTCGTCCCAAGGAATAAAACCCGATCGAGACAAGGTGCCAACAAGAGAACCATAAGAAAGCCAGTATTGAATATTATTGGCAACACAAATCGCGTCTAGCTTACTCATCAACGCCGCGTTTGCCTGTTGCATCAATCGAATATCACCCTCGGCGTCGGGTAATGCATCAAAGGTTTTGCAACGGAGCTCAAAAGGGGTGAGATCGGGGTACGCACGTCGCGCTAGCAATTCAAAGCGAAGACTCATTTGTTCTGACAGACTTTGTTGGCGTTGCTCGAGCAATTCAATTTCTGGAAATAGCCGAGTATCGAATTTGTAATTGATATTCATATTAATACCACTATCGGCCTGCTCAATACGGGCGAAAACCTCGTCAAAACGACGATCCATATCCTCATGCATAGCATGCAACGATCGGGATGAGCCAGGGAGGATCTTTTTAATAGTAGAAAGCAAGGACATGGCTTAACCTTCGCAACGACAAACAATGAACGAAGCTCAATTACTCATATGATACAAAAGAATGAGTGGGTCCCACCTTGAAACCCACTCACATCAAGACTACTCCGACGCTTCTTTCAAATACTGTTTCCAGAAATCGATCGAAGTAAAAACATCTCTATACGAAGCGTATTCGGCATAAATTTTATCTTTGTTACGCTTGAATTCCTTTTCGGCTTTACGAAAACGAGTCCAAACCTCTTTGAATCGCTTCTTATCCATATGTCTAATGGCGCCCTTTTTATTAGGCATATCTACCACAATAAGCGTGTCAACATCCCTGATTTTACCGGCGGGATAAACCCATCCCGCAGCATCAATAACAGCAACTCTACCGTTACGTTTGGCGGAGTCGTTAACAAAACGGTGGCCATTAATGGTCAGATAATCCTTAAGTGCCTGCAGCCTAGACCTGTCCCCCCCAAGACTCAAATTGCCAAAAGTCAGTTGCGTCAAGTCGACACCCAATTCTAGTGCCTGAGGGATGAGCTGCTCGATGGGAATCAACTGTTCCCTTTCACGATTTGCCGCCATAAAGCGGGATTCAGCGACAGGATGAGAAATCCACTCGGGACCTCTTAAAAAATCTTCAAGGCCCTTTACGGCGAGGAGAGCGTCATCGTAGTCAAATTTCTTCAAGTCGAGTTCGACTTCTCGACGAATCTCATAAAGAAAATCAGCAAGGGGCGCAACGCCGGTCGTCGCTTGGCTAATCAGCGTATTTCGGCTTACCTGATAACGCTCCACAGCAGCACTGTATTTAAACTTAAAAGAATTATGCCAAACGCATATACCGTTCATCGACATGAATCTGGGTTTGCAACGAAGCGCATACTCAGCGTCGTCCGAACGAACAAATAAAGGCAAAGGTAATCCCTCGCGTTCGATCGTTGAGGTAGGTATAACGCAATACCACCAGCCAGCATACTGTTGGGCAGTGTCCTCATAAAGGCCAGTTGGGGCCTTATATATCTCGGTCTCAACCACATCATGAAGTGAAGTCATATAGCCTTCAGGCTTAAGGGGAGAAAAAGTTCCCTTAGCAGTAAAGAACCCCAAATCCTCAGTACGCAAATTGGGCTCTTCCAAGCTCATCATCGCACCCGATAAAAAGGCCTCAGCATATTCTTCTTTGAGAAGAGAGAGCAGGTTGAACGTGCGGATAAAGCTCTCGGGAAGAACCTCGACATCGTCATCCATCAGGAGAACATGAGTCGCTTTAGGAGTCTGTTCAAGTGACTCAATCATCCCGCGAGCGAAACCACCGGATCCACCGACATTAGGATTTGGATGAATCGAAATACGATCGGAGCCAGAATTACAGTCCAAAGATTTGCCGTTGTCGATAACATGGACATGAAAATGCTCCGAAAGTGACTCTTTACCAGAAAGAATCCCTTCTTTAATGAGATTTAGATTGTTAAGAACGTACTGCTCTTTTCTGAATGTTGTAATAGCGAGAGCCAATTCTACCGGGCGAAGGCTACATGGATCGACATCCGTATAATAATACGCGTCATCAAGCGTCAATTCGCCAGCACTTTCAATGCTAAAGGAATGAAGTGTTTCACCAGCCTGCTCGGTAATCTCGATATCAACAGAAGCCCAAGCATCAGAAGAAGGGAAGCTGCGATTGGAGCCCGGAACAATACGGGAGCACCAATCAAGATTCCCAACGGTCCTCTCCTGAAGATCGAAACCGGCACCCCGATATTTGAAATGAAGGTAAAAGGACCCAGCATTCGAGTACTCTTTCCACTTCATTATTGAAAGAGAATTAAAATAAGTAGAAAAATCAATCCAAGAAGAACCCAGTAATCTCAAAGAAGATGGGGATTCAGAAATCGCTCTACCGGCTAGTTCTCTAAAAGAGAGAGTCGGGAATTGATCAAACGCCCGATTACCGCTGAAGACGAGATTCGCCAACTTAAACTGCATGAAGCTCCAATTACAATTGATACTAAAACAATAATTACTCTAAATCGATGCGATACAGCCTAGAATGCCCCGATTTTTTTAACAGTGTAAACCCTCGAGTTTTATCGCTGATTGACTCAATGCCTTTCCAGTCATCCGGGTTATATGTAAAAACGTGCTTCCGAGATTTACAATTATCATAATCAAGCAAGAGTACGTAACGAGCACCGGAAGTTTTAACAGCTTCTCGTGTTTCCATATCCTCCTCAAACCTGTACAACCCATGCCTAATAACTCTGCTGGCAGCTGGTTCATTAGAATCTTTCTCCGGCGAACAATTTAAAGATCGATAGTACACCTGAATATCAGTGGACCCATAAAGAAAAGCAGACCCATCGTAGGGCGAATTTAAAACAATGGAATCGCCGACGATCTCTTTTATTGAAGATGCAAACTCAAGATCTTTCGCGTTCAGTTCCTCAAAATTGCTCATGTCATAGTTCTGTTTAATAACGTTCCTGGTTTTACCAAATACGGTTTCAACGTTAAACAAACCAGGTATCTGAAAAGAAGGATAGAAAGCTGCAGCGACAAACAACACCACAAAAAATGCGGGATAGAGCCGATTAAGTGGACCAACTGGCTGTTGTTTGCCTCCACAAAGTCTCTTCCTTAGCCCATCAAAAAGAACCGAAGCACCAAAGACGGCCAAGGGAAACGCAGCAAGAGTACACAATGTAGCTGTTCTATAAGGATCCGTATACCAAAATCCAGCAAGCCACTGTTTAAATGCAGCTTCCGTAGCTCCAGTTGAAAAATGGATAATCAAGGTGAGAATATAGGAGATTGACATCCAGCGGAGCTCACCACGCTCCAGACTGTAAATAACTCCCACGATAGCGAATATGCCAAGCAACAAATTGCTAGGCGCATCCGGTGAATACGATTGACAGAGAAAATTGACCAACATTTGCGAAGCCGATGCATAGTGATTCCAGCTAACGCTAACAATTCCATGCATCATAGGTAAATTATATGCAACGATCCAGACTGCAGCAAAGCAAGCAGATAAGCCGAACGCAGCCGCAAACGATTTGAACGAAGACAGGTTCTTCGCGATGCATAAGCTATATAACCTTGCAACCGCATACGGAAGCAATAAAACACCAACTGAAAAAATCCCATTGGGCTGAAGCAGAAATAGGTCGAATAACCCGAAAAGAAATAAAACGGCCAACAACAATCTGTTTTGGATAGAAAGGCCTTCGTCCTTAGTTAGGGTCAAGAATAAAGAACAGACTGAGCATACGAGGCAAAAAGCGGCTAGATTTGAATAGAGGACACCGAAGGTAAGCAGTCTCCACGGGAACGCATAGGCTGAAATGCAGATTAAAGCTCCCAATGCGAGACAAGTCTTTTTTTCAGTAACAGCGCTCAGCAAAGCGAAGCAGCTCATCGGAAATACGAAAGCAACGAACGAAAAAGTTACTGCGTTGATGGCGACAGCAGCGCTAACAGAAAGAACGTTACATACCAATGCACAGATTACGTGCCATGCAGCAGGATAAAACCCAGCTCCAGAAGAACCGTACCCAGGAACGGTTGGATAAACACTTATTCCCGTAGGAGAATAGCAGCCAGTGGTAGCAAGAGCATGAATCTCATTGAGATGATACGAATTGTCTATCGACACTGAAAAATACTCAGGCGAACCGAGAACGGTCACAAAAACATAAAAGGCAGCAATAAACCCGATGACTAAATACAGGGCTTGAAAAAAATCAACGTCTTTATTATTCAAATAACCAGAACAAGAGCCCACAGGTATCTGAACAAATCCCGCGTGGTGCCAGACAAAGGATGCGGCAAAAACCAAAATCGGAATAGCTAGCTCAAGGCTGATATAAACCCAAACGTTAACAGAATGAAATAACCTCGATGTAATAATCCCGGTTACGCAAGCAATGAATATAGAAACAATTGGAGCAATTGCCAATTTTGGAAATCGAATGCTTTTAAAAGAGGAAAGCAGAAGATATCCCGGAAAAAAAAGAAGAATAGAGGCGACTGCAATTGCGCCAATAAACGAAATCCAAATGCTCATAAACAATCCTATTACCTAAAAGAAGGTGCTATTTATTTAAAGCGAACGCTTGAACAAGGGAGTTTAAGCGTTCCTCCAACTTGGCCAAGCGCAATGAATTGCAGAAATCGCGAACAACGAGAACGGCAATCACATACAAAAACACTAAGTTCGAAGGCGAAACAAAACCAAAAAGCGCCGAACAAGCGATGGCTATTTCAGGAAAAATGCCAAGAATCACAAAGCTCAAGCTAAACAGCAGCCAAAAAAGCGAATCCAGAGCTTGCATCTGGGACTTCTTAAGCTTTCGGACTACAAATAGTAAAACAACAGCAGCGCTGACAATCAGCAACACACGAAGTGATATAGACATAAACATCACCTAAACCACTGAATAATAAGAAGCGTTACGAATACCCGGAGCATGTACTGTATGGATTTAACCGGATTTAAGTAGCTCTCTCCACCTTGACGTTCACGCATCGAAACCTGAACTTCGGAGACCGAATACCCCTGCTTTAAAAACAAAGCAATTGATTCTGGCTCAGGATTAAGAGTGTTGTCGTAATAGTATCTTTCGAGTACAGGGCGACTAAACAGCCTGAAGCCAGATGTGGGATCACTAATACGATGACCGGTGAGCATCTTAATCAAAACGGTAATCATACGTGAACCGACCATGCGCATCGATTTATCTTTGCGGACAGTCAGAAACCTTGAACCGATAACAATGTCGGAACCAGTATTCACCGCCCTCTCAACAAGAGCAGCCAAATACTCCGGACGATGTTGCCCGTCAGCATCAAATTGGATCATATAGTCATATCCATGATCAACGGCATATCGAGCCGCGGTCTGAAATCCAACTGTAAGGCCACAGTTAATAGGCATTTCAATAATCTTGCAGTCTAACGATTTGCATATTTCACCAGTGCGATCGCGAGAGCCGTCATTGATGATAATGAAGTCAAACTCTGGGGCAACAGAGCGGAGTTCTCTTACTGTGCATTCAATGCATTCCTCTTCGTTATATGCTGGGATTGCAATAAGCACATTCGATTTAGACGACAATCGAATACCATTCTCTCGTGACAGATCTGTAAAAGCTAAAGCATTAATCAATATATATTATGAGCAGCTCAGTCATACGATATTTATATTCTCCCGCATCACATTGCCCAATTCCATGAGGCACATATTTACCACCACGATGCACTGACGCCAACTATCTTTTAATTCCAAACCTCATCGATACGTCTGATCACACTTAGCAAGCTGCAATATGCCGTAACAGCGACAACAAAACAGTGAGCTAGTCAATAGTTAAAGATTAGTAATTAAAAACAGATCTCAGTGTTTGCCATCCCTCATCAACAGGTATAAAGCAAACCTAGAAGGCATATAACATAAAATTGCAAGAAGCCTATGCTCGAAACTCCTAAAATAACCCTTTTTATGAGCAATGCGATAGGCCGCCAATAATAAAGTCATTTGATAGCATTTTTGAATGAAATGCTTAGACATATTCAGGCTTAACTCTTTAACGAGAATGTAACCCAATGGATTTTGTCTAATTAAGGAATATGAATTATCAGTGAGACCGCCTTCTTGGTAAGTGCCTAAAACTAAAACTTGATTAACGAGACTCATTTTATAATGTTGGGCAATTGTATAGGAGACGATTCCTTCGGAAATAAATTTCTCGCCTTCAACTACTGGATATGGATATCGCTTTAATAAATTAGTTTTATATATTTGCGCCGCATCACCTTTGAACCCATATTCATAGTATAAATCCCAAACATTAACCTCTGAAAGGCCACTGGGCATCCAAGTTCCAAGAGGCGAATCAACCGCTGACCCACGCAAAGCGATAATTCCAGCGATATCATCATCATTCCAAATAGATCTAAAGTAATGTGCGACGACTTCAAGAGCGTTTTCAACAAGCCAGTCATCAGAGTCCAAGCCAAAAAAAATAGGACAATTGCAAAGATCTACAGCTAAATTCGTAGCTCTTTGCTTTCCGCCATTTTCTTGGTAAATATATCGAATGGGAAATGAAGCAATATTTGATAAATTCTCTACAACTTCCTTCGTATCGTCTGTTGAGCCATCATCAACAATCAGCCATTCAAAATCATCGAAAGACTGTCTCGTAAGACAATCGAAAATACGTCTCAAATAGCCAGAACGATTGTATGTTGGGGTAAATACACATATATAAGGCATAGAACCTCTCTCAAACAAAATGGCTTCTCAAAGCCACAAGAAGAAAAACAGCCATCCCCGCAACGCTTGCCAAAGCGGATGCAATGCAAACAAACGTAACGCCATTCATATCAAAAACCAAAATTAATGGGAATGCAACAACAGAGGCAATAACAGCAATGACGCTACCACAAAATGCACCTCTGAATACGCGAATCGAAATGAGTAAGTCATTCATAAACCACATGAAGCCCGTAAGGACCGCGAGAACAATCAAGGGGTACAGCAGGTACACGTAGTCGTGCATTTGCGTACCGTAGAGCAAGACCAACACCTTTTCGCCGAAACAGGTAACTCCTAGCATTGAAACGAAACAAACGCACGTCATTCCTGCTATACAACGAAACATAAGGCTTCTAAACATCTGATCATTTTTGTCATTATAACTTTCAGCAAAATAAGACAACAAAGGATTGTAGATATATGAAGCTCCCATCTGAATTATCGCAACGGGAGCAGCGGCGGATGCGTAGATTCCTAAATACGAATCCCCAAAATGAGATGCCAAAATTTGACGCGGCAGAGAAGCGGCAGAACTTGCTGCAACCGCGGCGATAACAATAGGGAAATAACAAATCAATAGATGGCGCGCCTTTGACCACGAGATCCCTAGCTTCAAATGTTCAAACGCGGTAGTGCGCGGATAATCAAAAAATACGCCGATGGCGGCCATCAAAAATGCCAGGAGTATGAATGTGACAACAAGATTATGGCTGAAATAATAAAAGGTTGAAAATCCGATCACAGAGAGAAGACCCTGAAGAATTAGAGACTTTCCAATAAAATCCATTCGATGATTGCTTTGATCACAAGCGTGAAAAACATCTATCGTCAGAGCTAATAACCTGTAAATGGAATAAACAATTGTAATCAAAACCGCATAAGGCGATACAGTCATCACCGCATACACAATGAGTAAGACAAAAGCAATTGCATTAGTAAGAAGCCGAAATGACAGATATTCCCCGAGAGAATTTTCACCGGTTGTATCACTAATTTGGATCGTATACATACGATACTGGCTAATAGGAGAAAACACGCCAAATATAGCAACAGCCAGAGAGTAAAGACCAGCATCATCAAAGCCTGTAGAAAGACGTACAACAAGAATGGATATTAGCCACTGACATCCAAGATTAACTATAGATCCTATAGCATTCCAGGCCATGTTAGTGCGAATCGATAAAGGTTCATAATTTGACTGATTAATCACAAACGGAATCCTTGCTCATACAACTAATCAAAACGTTTCTAATCAAGGTTGCCGATTGACCTATTCCAAAACCACAATCAGCAACCTCTTGGGCGCAAAGCTCCCTATTTTTTGGAGTAAACTCCAAAAGACCAATGGCAGTGTGTGCCCAAACTTTAGGATCGTCAGAAACTGAAAGGCGTCGACAATAAGGCATAGCCGACACCATTTGAGGAGAATTCTCAGTAATCACGCAAGGAAGCCCAGACGCCTGAGCCTCCAGGGCCGCCAAACCAAAACCCTCAAAAAGCGACGGAAACAAAAAACAATCCATAGCACAATACAATCTATTCGTCTCAAGAGACTGACCGGTAAATAGTACTGATTCTGACAATCCAAGATCTCTTACGTAATCCTGTACAGATTTAAGGCCTTTTCCATTACCGACCAGCAGGAGCTTAGATTTCTGATCGCCCATTTCTTTATGAATCTCAGTAAAAACGTCAATCAAAAACCTATGATTCTTCTGTGGATGGAATCTCCCTACGTGTCCAAACACCGTCTCGTCGTTCTCAATCCCAAGTTTTTTTCGGATTTGAATACGTGTATTTGAGTCAAAAAGATAATTATTGGTATCAATAGCGTTTGGAATAATAGCGACATCATTCACAAAGCCACTCTTCGCTGGGAACATGAATGATCCAGCCTCTTCAGAACATGCAACCAGAGATGATGCATACCGCAGAACTCGTCTTTTATGCAAAAAATGCAAGACGCCATTGATGGCATTTCCCATATTTTGAGAGTTATGGGCATGCAAAACAGTTGGAACAGAACAACGATTTGCCTCGATCACGGGGGTTATATCACTCAGAGTGCAAACATTGAACCAGAAACAGTCAAACGCATTGTGCTCAAACAGTTCTTTTAGCGCACTTCTATATCCAAAGGGATTCTTCAAACGGCTGGGGACAACAAAGCAATTAACCTCATAGTCCATTTCATTGATAAATGAAGAACCCAGAAATGGGGGCACTTTATCAATGACGAGAAAATCGAAAATAATTGATTTATCTTGACGATGAATTTCTCGAGCATAGCTGAGAATAAAAGACTCGACTCCGCCCATCAAGGAACTCAACCCGAAAACAAGGACACGCATTTATACATCCAATCAGATTGCTACGTGATCTAAATACAGCGCAGTAAGGAAGCCAGCGGCACACGTAATATCGAAACCGGATTCCCCCACATAATTAACTCCATCGATTCGATCCGAGTCTGCACGAATTGGCTCATCGACCATTCTCTCAGCCCACGCAGCCGTGCTGTTTAGGCTATCCATTTTATAAGCGTAAGGGCTGCAAACCGCCATATCAGGCAGAGCGGGTGACAGGATGCAAGGAAGTCCAGAGGCCTGCGCCTCAATAGCAGCTATTCCAAGACCTTCCCACTTTGACGGAAAAACAAACAGGTCCATGGCCATCAACAAATCAGGAATATCCGACCGCACGCCTAGAAATACAACTTTATCGCGAATATTTAATTCAGCCGCAAGCTGTTCCATGTTATTACGAAGAGGGCCCCTGCCTATAAGAAACAATCGCCCATCAAATTCACCGCCGCCGCACTTTGCAAAAGCCTTTAACAAGAATTCGTGATTTTTTTCATCTGAAAAACGCCCAATATGGCAAATAGCTTTCTGTTCAGGAGCTATGCCAAGATCACGCCTCATGGAAAATCTTGATTTAGATGAGAATTTGTAGCGTTTAACATCGATCCCGTTATTTAATACGGAGAAACGATTGCTCGTAACAACCGAATTGCCAAAGCGGTCCACACCCGCCTCACGAGAGCAAGCTAAATAGTAGTCAGCAATATAGCGTGTGGGGTATGAGAATAAACGGAAACCAATTTCAAGAAACGAAAGGCTTGGATTTGTATTATGGCTATGTGCGATACAGAATAATCCAAATTTTTTTGCTTCTTTAATTACAGAGCAAGCGGATGAGCCAATATGTACATGCACCGCACAGTAATTGTGATGCGTGCGGAAAAAAACACGGCACTGTTTTATATACGAAACGATGTTAATCCCATTCAGACGATCGATAGAAAAAATCGACCCGCCCAAAGCGCGAATTTCAGAATCGAAATCACACTCTCTAGTTTCATGGACAAGAAAATCAAATTGCAGAATGGATCTATCGATATTTCGATACACATTCATAATCAACGTTTCGGCGCCGCCTCTATCCATGGCGCCTATCACATGAAGAACCCTGCGAGGACAATCGCTATTAACAGGATCCATGCTTTTAACGATCAAGAGATTTCCCTCCGAATGAATGTTTTGCACTGATTATACTAATAGTCGAGGTAACTAACCGAACAATCAGTTTATGGAGCTGTTTCATTATATGGGCAACAATTCCTACATTTGCATTTTCTCGGCACTATTTGAACCGCATGTCGGTGGAGTTGAAGCTTACACAAAAGGCCTAGCAACTGCGCTCGCAAAGAAGGGGAATAAAGTCATCGTAGTTACGATGAATACCGAATCTGCTCCGTCAGAGGATGTAATTGATTCTATAAAGATTCTAAGACTCCCTTGCTATAACTTGCTTAAAGGCAGATATCCAATTCCAAAAAAGAACGCCGATTACCGCAAAGCTTGGAAAACGCTCGAGACCCTTGATATCGAGAGCGTTATTATTAATACTCGATTTTATCCTCTAAGCATTGAGGCTGCTCGATTTGCATCGAATGCAGGGGTTCGACCCATAGTTATCGAACATGGTTCAGCGTATTTAACTCTCGGTAACCATGTCGTCGACCCGTTTATTCATCGAGTTGAAAGCAAACTTATCCATCAGATTAAAAAATACGATCCGCACTTTTATGGCGTTTCGAAAAAAGCGAGCGAGTGGCTTTCTCAGTTTGGAGTCACAGCCGAAGGAGAAATACATAACGCGATAGATCATGCCCAGTTTTGCAGCGAATCAAGTGACCGTAATTTCAGAGAAGAACTTGGAATCGGTAGTAATTCAGTTTTAATTTCATTTGCTGGGCGGCTCGTTCCAGAAAAGGGCATTATTGAACTCATTGAGGCAGCCAGGTTGCTCGAAAAAACCCCAGAGGGTTGTGAAGGCAATCTTGCTATTGCAATCGCAGGCGATGGTCCACTTTTTATGAAAGCGAAAAAAACAAAACCTGACAATATGATTTTACTTGGGGGGCTATCCCGTAAAGATTTAGCCGCTTTAATGTTGCAATCTGATGCATGTTGCCTCCCTTCGCGATCTGAAGGCTTTTCCACAGTCTTACTAGAAGCTGCAGCTTGCGGTACTCCCCCCATTGCGACGGACGTTGGCGGAATGCAAGAGATTGCACCCAACAACCAGTTTGGAATCCTAATTAGCTCAATGCAGCCCCTAGATATTGCTAATGGCATTCAAGCAGCTTGTCGTTCAGAAATTGGATTAAAACAAATGGGCAAGAATGTCAAAACGCGCGTTGAAAATAATTTCAGCTGGAGTGACACCGCAAAAGAAGCAATGTCTGCTATGGAACACGCTAAATAATAAAGCGAATGCTTGCACGCTAAGTCAACATTGCGCCCGGCGGCCACTTGTCCACCGGGCGCAAAAAAGCTGAAATCAATTCGACATAAGCTGAATGCAATCCGCCCCTTTAGAAATAACCTCCGACATTCCTCACTTCCAACCGAACGCCAGGCAATTCAGGCGAATCGACCATTCCTAAGGACGCGGAAGAGCCAGAAGCACAGAGATACTGGCCTGTAGCCACGTTTTGCAGAGCGATCTTGCCGCCAGACAATGCACTGCGCCACCGCTGAGAGTCCGCACCGCTAGATGTCAGCTGGACCAGCTTTCCCCCATCAGTCAGAGAGAGCACTTTTCCAGAGCCGATGCACTTTATCTCGTATTCGTTGTCCAGCCCAGCAATCTTGCTCACATACCATTTTTGAGCGAACGTACCGTTTGATGCGTATAGCTGGACCGCAGCGCCGTCCCTCATAGATCCGCCGGAAACATCCAGGACTTTTGAGCTCGTGTCCGACTCGAAAGAATAGGCGCCTTCATCCAAAAACTCACTGACCTGATGAAGTGAGAACTTTTGAGCGGCGGTTCCATTGGGAAGATATACATCCAAATTAGCCTGAGCAGAATCAGAAGCTCCAACCACGTCTAAAGCCAGGCCAGTTGACTTGCTCACAAAAGAATACGTGCCGTCGCCATTATCGATCGCGGCAAATAGCCTATTAGCATTTTCGGAATCGCAGGCCCATTGCTGAACATTGGTGCCCGGAACTAGATTGCCACCGTCAACATCGAGCGCCTTTTGAGACTTTGCATTACGGATTACATAGTAGCCATCGTAATATTCGAAGCTAAACAGCTGAGCAAGCGTTCCGTTGCTGCTGTAAAGCTGGACATTTGCCCCATTGGAGCTTGAGCCGCCGGCAACGTCAATGACCTTACCGGTGGAGCTACAAGCGGGACTAAGCGTGAAATAACCCTTCGGAAGGATATCATCGCATTTTTCGACCGACGGGGACGTACCCAACAGGGCAAAGTGAGAGGCGCCCTCATTAGAGCTCAGCTCAACGTTTACACCATTGGACGCGCCGGATCCTCTCGATCCAAGATATAAACCGGGCCTCAGAGCGCTCTCAATGAGATACGTACCATCAGGCTGCTTGGCGGCAATCCACTTTTGAGCATACGTGCCGTTGGAGGCGTACTGGGCAATGTTTGTTCCAGCGGAAGCGTTTCCTCCGGCAACATCAATCACCTTATGAGAGCCAACATTAGTAAACGTAACATAGCCCTTATCGTCATGAGAAACGACCCAGCGCTGGGCATTGCTCATGTTCGACCTATACAGCTGGATATTGGCACTATTGCCTTTTGAGCCGCCAGTGACATCCAAGACAAACGAGTAGTTCTTGCTCAAGCTTACGAGATACTCGCCGTCTGCCAAATCGGAAACGTGCGCCTTGGCCTCAGCGTCTTGCTCGGAGCGCAAGCACTTAAAGCCAGAAGGTGTAAATGCGACCGAAAGTTCACGGGAATCGCCTCTGGAAACCGTGACCAGCTTACCGGAGGCGTTTGCGCCTAGAGCACAGCCAGAAACGGCGTTAACGATACGGTACGAGCCATTACCAGCGTCTTCGATAGCCCAGTAATAATTGGACGACGAGGGCGAAGCACTCCCCTGCTTAACAGCAGCCCCGGGAACTATATCCCTGTCCTGGGCAAATAGATAGCGATAGGATTTTGCAGACTTGATTGCGTAAAGACCCTTGGCGGCATCATATTCAAAGCCAAATCCCTGCGCAATAGTTCCATTAGGGCTATACAGCTGGATAGCGACACCGCTATCCATGCTACCGCTGGTCACATCAAAGACGCGGCCATCAGGAGCCGTTACGACAGCAGACTGAGAATCAATTGTTTGACCCTTAGAAACATCTCCGGCTGTATACAGGCGGAATCGCTGAGCATTGGTACCATTATCGTCATAAACTTGGACATTTGCACCATTCGAAGTGGCTCCACCGGTAAGGTCCAAGACAAAATCGGTCTTAAGCGCAGAACAGATCTTAACCGAGCCGCCGCCGCAATTTACAAGAATCCACTTCTGAGCCCAAGACCCGTTAGGCGCGTATTGCTGAACATTGGCGCCGGCTTTCTTGCTGCCGCCAGAGACGTCTAAAACCTTGCCCGACCCCACATTGGTAATGGTTACATAACCATTCTTGTCATACGTAAACGTCCAGCGCTGAGCCGGCGTTGCATTAGATGCATACACCTGCAAATTTGCACCGGAATTCGCAGATCCGCCGGAAATATCGAGGACCTGGCGCTCGGATATGGAACCAATAGCGTATTCGACGCCCTCCCTTACAAGCCCTCTGCTGGAAGCAGCAAGATCATCAAGCTCTTGGCGAACGGTGCGCGCCGAAGCAAGCGTCCATTTTTGAGCATCAGATCCGTTATAGGTATAAATTTGCAGCGCGGACCCACTCACGCCATTAGCACCAGGAACGTCAATGGCTTTGCCGGACTTAGAGTTTATGAATGAATACACGCCATTACCGCAGTCGATAACAGACCAATGCTGCGCACTGGTGCCGTTGGAAGAGTATTGAGAGATGGCACCACCGTTGGAAACGGAGCCCCCTTGAGCCTCAAAAGGCTTACCCGAGTTAACGTTTACGATTTCGTACAGGCCATTACCGACCTGCTTAAAAGTAAACATCTGCGCCTGGCTGTTGTTGGCAGTGTAAATCTGAAGACGTGCACGATCATCAGAAGACCCGCCGTTGATATCCATGACAAGCTGCGAATTGAGCGCGCTCTTAATAACAAAAGCTTTGTCGGTCTCTACGGTCGAAGAAGAGGCAAAGGTAAAACGCTGGGCATTCGATTTATTCGGAGCCCAAATCCTAACCGAAGTACCATCCGAAGTGCTACCGTTGCAAAGATCGAGCGCCCAGTTACCCAGAGCGGACTGAATATAAAATCCGCTATCGGCAACACGAATATGCCAAAGTTGACGACTGTCTTGAGCATAAGCGGCCTGAACAACCGAAGAACCACTTTGCGCATTGTCGCCGGCAACGGATAGATATTGTCCAGTAGATTCGCTCTTAATTCGATAGGCCCCGGAACCAGCCGACTCAAGACGAAAGCGCTGATTTGAAGACCCTTGAGCATGGAACAAAGAAAGCTGCCCGTCATCACCAACAGTAACGCTCGAGGAATCCTGCGCTATCGAATCGATATAGTAAGTGCCGTCCGCAAGAGCATAATCGGGCAGATTAACTAAGTTAACAAAATCAGCCGAGGAAAAAGCATTCATGTCAACAGTGTTGGCAGTGATGCCATCAAGTCGCTCCGAAGAAGTGTACTGCCATCCGTACTGCCCGGCGCAACTAAACGAAGTTCTGAGCTTGGGGCCGTATTCCGCAATCCAAGACACGCGGGGGCGCACACTTGCAGCTTTTAGATAGGTATCCGCGTACCAACGACCAGAATAAATGGATACGTTGTTAATGCCAAAGCCAGAGAGCGTATTAAAATACGCATTCACGATGCCCTCATACGCAGAGGCGCTATTAGGCGATATCGCATTACCGTTGCTGTCATAGAACGATTCAAGGTCATAAAAAATGGCTCTTCGGTGGTTTCTGTGGGAGAGATTCCGGCATAGGCCCAGCTCAGCGGGC